>PDWI01007413.1_pt1 | contig 13337 bp, 11 predicted proteins | sample 1430891 | NCBI WGS metagenome assembly PDWI01 (sample SAMN01162508, study PRJNA174530) | Oral metagenome, whole genome shotgun sequencing project. | biome: Marine environment; feature: Marine mammal; material: Swab sample of the gingival sulcus; isolation source: swab sample of gingival sulcus... | reverse complement strand
ACATTGGAAAGTCTTTATTTTCAATGAGAATGGAGATATTTAATTAAAGTGGGGGGAATATTTTTTTTTGAAACCCCCAAATTTTTAACAGCCCACCCCGTAGGGGTGATATATTTGTAGCCCCGTATGGAATGAAATGGAATGCGGGAATTAAAACAATAATGATGTTTTTTGCAAAAAAAACAAGGCTTTCTATGTAAAAAACAATCTGTAAGTTGTTGATTATTTCGGAATTAACGTTTTATAGATACGCCTAACACCCAAAAAAAAGGCGTCAGCTCCCAACACCCAACACCCAACACCCAAAGCCCAATACCCAACACCCAATCCCCAACACCCTGGTAGCTCTCGAAATCGGGGGATTTGTATTTTATGAATACGCCTACGCAAAATTTCTCAAAAAAAAAATCGAGTATTTACTCGATTTTTTTGTTCTCATCACACTTTTTTACAAACTATTTTTTAGCTTGTTGTGCTTGCTGAGCTGCTACACCGTCCTGAACGATACTGCCTTTATCAACTTTTATAATAACATTATTGGCAATTTCCATAAGGACTGTATTATCATCTTTCAATTTAGTTACTTTGCCGTGAATACCGCCAACGGTAACAACTTTGGTGCCTTCTTGCAACGATTCTCTAAATTGATTAAGTTCTTTTTGGCGTTTACTTTGTGGTCTTATTATAAAAAAGTAAAAAACCACCATCAAAAGCCCCAACATAATCCACATAGTGTAAGGACTTTGCGAAGCTGCCGGATCTGCTGCCGGACTTCCATCTAAAAATATAAGATTTAAAAAATTCATTTTATTTTATTTGTTTATTGTTAAATTAATAGTTTGGGATTTTTTATAATGATCTGATAATCAGTACTTTATTTGTTTATGTTGTTTTTGATAACTTGTTGATAATCAAGGTTATAGCTACTGTTGTTAGGGCTTATGCCGTACTCAACGTTATTCCGGAACATTTACATTTCCTTTGATTATAAGCTCAGTTTTTTCCGGTTTTGTATTACTTGTAACCGTTATCAATTTGTATTGATTACCGTGTTTGCCGGCCGAATTAAATCGGATTTTCAAAAATCCTTCCGAACCCGGGCCTACCGGTTTGTCCGAATAAGATGGCACTGTACACCCGCAAGAGGTTCTAACATCCTGGATTATCAAAGGGCTTTTGCCGGTATTCTTAAATTTGTACGTGTAAGTTACTTGTTCACCTTGTTCTATTGTGCCAAAATCGAACTCCGAAACTTCAAATGCTACGGTAGTTGTATCGGTTGTGGCGTCGGTTTGGGTCGAATTAGTTTCTTCGTTTGCGCACGAAAACAAAAATAAAACGGATAGAATAATAAAAAATTTTTTCATAATTTGAGTTTATAGTTTCTGATTTTAATCATTTTTCAGACCTCTGCCAATCTTCACAATCATTCCTTTTTCGTTCAGGTCTTTTACTATTTTATCTAAAATTCCATTGACAAAGTTATAACTTTTTTTAGGAATACCATACAATTTTGCCAACTCAATATATTCGTTGAGGGTTACTTTTATTGGAATATCCTCAAAATCAAGTAGTTCGGCTACCGACAGCTGCAAAATTATTTTGTCGATAAACGAAATTCTATCAAAATCCCAATTTACAATATTATCTTGAATTACTTCAACGTAACGTGTTTTGTTCAGTATTGCTTTGTGCAACAATTTCATACTGTATTGCAAATCGTCTTTGTTCTTAAATTTTTTCAAAAGTTTCTTATTTTCGGTATCTTCTGCTGTAAATTTACACAAGGTTTTTGTAACTTTCGCAAGCACATAGTCCACGCCGTCAATCCAATAGATACTTTCTTCTTCTATTTTGTTGTAAAATGTTTCCGAATTTCGCAAAAAATTATCTACAAAAGAAATAACAATATTTTTGTCATTTTCGTAATTATCTTCATTGTTGTTTATATAAATCTGATAATCAGGGTGTTGAGTAAACTCATCGTGTAGTTTTTTCAAAAAATCTTCGTCATTATACCAAGTATATTTATTGTCTTTCAGATAGGTTTCAAGATGCAAATTTCCTTTCAGCTGAGCTATCAACTTGTTATTTGCAAACTTTTTGTTTGGGTTGATAACGCTATCTTTGGGCATAAATTTACTTTTTTCTTTTAATATTTTTACATTCGAGAAATCTTGAATTTCAGTTATTAGTAAAAACACAAAAAAATACAAATCGTACGATTTGTTGAGTGCAAACCGCAAGTCGTTTTCGGCGGCTTGAAGATCTTTGAGCGAACCGGAATAGTACGCAAAGAGGGTTTGCAATATTTTTATTCTAATTATTCGTCTGTTTAACATCTGGCAAAATCATTTTAGTTCGTTTTTTGTAATGGCTTGGGGGGGAGCTTCTCAAACAATTTGAGATGCTGCTAACCTCTTAAGCCATAGCGACTTAGGTCTTAAAAACGGGTGTAATGTTTTTGATATTTGAGTGAAAATAATTTTTCGCACTATTCAAAATCGTAAGGTAAAGATTTATAAAAATAAGATTCTATGTTTTAAGATATGAATATTCTAAAAAAGTTTTTTTTCAATCAAACTTAATTTATACCTCAAATTCGTAGGGCTTTTCGATATGAAAAGTCAAGTGCTTGTCAGTAAAGGCGCGCAGATTTGAGGTTCGCAAACATAGCAACTATGCAGAGAACCGAAAAACGAGCATTATCTTTAATGATAAGTTGGCTTTGCAATGGATAGCCTCTTCGGATTTAAAGTTATATGAATAAAAAAAATTACAACTTAAAAATAAGTTGTAATTTTAAAAGTTTTAATTATAGAAATTTTATTTCAAATCTTTAATTTCTTTTTTAGCATTTTCAGTGCTTACGAATTTTTCTTTGAAAATATAAGCTCCTGTTTTGGGTGATTTTACCATTTTAACGATTTTGGTAACACCTTTTGCGCCTTTTTTCTGCAATGTTGCAACAACTTTCTTTGCCATAACCTAATTTTTTTGTGTTATTACTTGATTTCTTTATGTACTGTGTGTTTTCGCAAGTGTGGATTGTATTTCTTCAACTCCATACGTTCGGTCGTATTTTTACGATTTTTGTAGGTATAGTATCTCGAAATACCGGGTACATCTGTTTTGCGTTGTTCTGTACATTCTAAAATTACCTGTATTCTATCGCCTTTCTTTTTTTTAGCCATTGTTCTTTTTTTTTATATTAGTACTTAGTAATATAACCTTTTTCAACTGCTTTGTTGAGGGCTGCTTTTAGACCAATTTTGTTTATGGTTCTAATACCACGTGCTGAAACAGTAAGTTTTACCCATCTGTTTTCTTCTTGCAAAAAGAATCTTTTTGTGAAGATGTTTGGATAAAATTTTCTTCTGGTTTTTTTGTGGGAGTGTGATACGTTATTCCCAGTGATAACTTTTTTTCCTGTTATTTGGCAAACTCTTGACATTGTTCTTCTTTTTTCTTTTTATTTTTATCGGTTTGCAAAGTAAAATATTTATTTTTAATAAATCAAATTTTTTTTCTTTTTTTTTGTACCGATATTGTTTTTTGATTGTGTATATTATTTTTTATTGTAATATGATATTTTTTAACTCGCTGATTATCTGGTTCTTTCGCCGCTCATCGAGTTCAAAAATTCTTTATTGTTTTCTGTTTTTGATATTTTATCTGTTAAAAATTGCATAGCTTCGAGGCTTGTCATTTCGCCCAAAATATGTTTGCGGAGTATCCACGTTTTTTGTAGCGTGCTTGCGTCCAAAATAAGGTCTTCGCGTCTTGTGCCTGAGGCGTTGATGTCGATGGCCGGAAATATTCGGCGATTTGAGAGTTTTCGGTCTAATTGCAATTCCATATTACCGGTTCCTTTAAATTCTTCAAAAATTACTTCGTCCATTTTTGAGCCGGTATCGATAAGTGCGGTAGCGATTATTGTTAGCGAACCGCCGTTTTCGATGTTACGTGCTGCTCCAAAAAAGTTTTTGGGTTTGTGCAGGGCGTTGGCTTCTACTCCGCCCGATAGTACTTTGCCCGACGAGGGGGAAACCGTGTTGTAAGCTCTTGCCAAACGTGTTATCGAATCGAGCAAAATAACTACATCGTGTCCACATTCGACCAAGCGTTTTGATTTTTCGAGTACCATTTCGGCTACTTTTACGTGGCGGTCGGCTGTTTCGTCAAAGGTCGAAGATACCACTTCGGCTTTTACGTTTCGTGCCATATCCGTTACCTCTTCGGGACGCTCATCTATCAGTAACACAATTAGATACGCTTCGGGGTGATTGTCGGCTATTGCATTTGCAATATCTTTTAATAATACTGTTTTTCCGGTTTTGGGTTGTGCTACAATCAGACCTCTTTGCCCTTTGCCTATTGGCGAAAACATATCTATCAGTCTCATTGATATGCTGTTGTGTCCGTTGCCGGTTAGGTTAAATTTCTCGTTCGGAAAAAGTGGTGTCAAAAAATCAAAAGGCACTCTGTCTCTGATATATTCGGGGTCGCGTCCACTGATTTTGAAAACTTTTATCAACGGAAAATATTTTTCTTGATTTTTTGGTGGACGAATAGCGCCGTGTATTACGTCTCCGGTTTTCAGGCCGAATAATTTTATTTGCGATTGCGATACATAAATATCGTCAGGCGATGTAAAATAATTGTAATCCGACGAACGCAAAAATCCGTAATCGTCTATAACTTCCAAAACGCCCCAATTCGATATAGTTCCAACTTCGTCAAAAACTCTTTTTTGTTTTTGTTCGTTTAGTTTTCGTCTTTCGTGGTTGTCGTTATTTTTGTTTGCTGTTTGGTTGGGGTTCTGGTTCTGGTTCTGATTTTGGTTTTGATTCTGGTTCTGATTTCTTTTCTTTTTAGTAAAATCGCGTCTTTTTTCTTTTTGTTCGGGGTTCTCTTTTGTTTTTTTGTCTGTATTTTCGGTTGTTTGTACCTGTTTTTTTACGTCATCTGTTTTGGCGGGATTTTTTTTCTGTTGTGGCTCTTTTTTCTGTTGTGGTTCTGTTTTTTGAGCTGTTTCTTTTTTGTGGGCTGGTGTTTTCTTTTGTGGTGCTTCTTTTTTCTGTACTGTTTCTTTTTTGGTCCGAACTCGTTCTTTTTGAGTTTTTGTTTCGTCTTTTTTTACTTTGGGTTTGTCTTGCTTTGTACTTGAAATTGTTGCTTGTTGAATTGCTTGTTGATCTAATATTTTATATATCAAATCTTCTTTTTTGTAAGAAGTTACTCTGGTTATTTTCAAGTCTTTTGCTATTTCTCGTAATTCAACAACCGGCTTGTTGTTTAATTCTATAATATCGTACATATAAATTATTTAAAAATGTGGTTTGTTTGTATTATTAATTTATTATTTATCAAAATTTTATAATATTTTTTGTAATATCAAATAAATCCAAAGAACAAAAGTTTATCTAATTTTTGTTTTTGATAATATTTATTCTGTAAATTTATTCATTTATTTGTAAATATGCCCTTAATTGACAGATTATAAATGTTTTATGGAACAATCACTTAGAGTTGTGATTTTTTTGGCATGTTTGCGGTGCAATGATAAAGCATAATTCTGAATTTGCCAAATAAAGTTGTCCTTTTTTAAAAAATGTCTTTTCGTTTTGGGCTGTTTGTGCCTTAAATCGGTGGTTTTAGAATGATATTTATTTTTATTTTTTTTGTATTTATTTTTATTCTAAATAACAACCAAGATTTTTATATTGGAAACAAGTTCTAATTTTTCACCAAAAAGAATGCTTTTTAGGGCATTCTTTGGGGTAAAATATTTCTATCGGCTAGATAAACCATTGGTTTGTTTGAATTTTTTTTTATACCTTAAAATCTACTCTAAATGCCTGTCTGTAAAACCAGAACTCAAATTTGAGCCTCGCAAAGAACCGAAAATCTAATGATAAGTTGTTGAATTTACGTTTTTGGATTTAAGGTAATAATTTTGTCACACATTATTAATTAATGCATGCTTTTTCAATTTTGTCATTGCAATCTTTTTCAGTTGTCTTATTCGTTCGCGTGTTAGTCCAAAGTGCAGGGCGATGTCGTCCAAAGTGTAGCGATACGGATAATCGATTCCGAAAAACATTTTTATTATGGTTAACTCTCTGTTATCTAAGAAGTTAAGTAGCTGATTTATTTCAGATTTAACGCTTTTGCGATGTTGGGCATCTTCGTCCAAACTGTTCAGCGAAATTGTATCTATCAAACTTAATTTGTTGTCGTTTGCAGACATTGGAGCTTCGAGCGACGAGGCTTTTTCGTTTGAGCTGATAACTTCTTTTACGTTGATGGCCGTCATTTCGAGGGCTTGCGCTATTTCTTCGGCTGTTGGTTCGCGTTCAAATTCTTGTGCTAATTTTGACATCATAAAATTGATTCTTTGGGCTTCCAAAACTTTGTTTGCCGGAAGCCGTACTGTGCGCGTATTTTCGGCTATTGCTTGCAAAATTGTTTGACGTATCCACCACACGGCGTAGGATATAAATTTAAACCCTTTGGTCGAATCGAAACGTTGCGCAGCTTTTATCAGTCCTATGTTTCCTTCGCTTATCAAGTCTTCTAACGTCAAACCTTGTTTTTGATACTGTTTGGCTACCGAAATTACAAAGCGCAAATTGGAATTTACCAATTGTTCGAGAGCTTTTAGGTCTCCTTTTTTTATTCTGTATGACAACTCAGTTTCGTCTTCAACCGATAACAAACTTATTTTCGACACATCTTTTAGATATTTATCAAAAGCATCATTTTTTCTTTGCGTTAAATATTTATTTATGTGTAATTGTTTCATTATAAAAGAATATTTGAATGTTGTGTTATTTTTAGAAAATATTGGTTTATTATGGGCTTTGGGGGTAATTTTTTTGTTGTTTTTAAATTTTAATCACATCGTAAAAATTTTAATTATATTAGATTAGTGTACAGCAGAATTTTTTTTTGTTATGTAAATTTTTAAAACTTAATTTTAATCGTATAAAAAAAAAATCTCACTAAATATTAACATAATGTAAACCTTGTTTTATAAAAAAGGTTGCATTTTTTGATTTTTATTTTTTTTATTTTTTTATGTAATTGTGTTTTTGAGGAAATAGGTTTTTGATGTAACTTGCTAATAATTAGTTGTTTGTGTTGAATAAAAAATAAAACCCCAAAAGAGAAAATCTTTGAGGTTTTACTAAAAAAACATTTTTACCTTAAATTTTAAGCCAATAGTTCGGTGTTTTTTCGTAATAGTCTGATAATCAGTTTTTTATTTATAAAGAATTTTTATAACTTATTGATAATCAATGTTATAGTTCATAATTCACAATTCTCAACTCTCAATTCTCAATTCACAATTCACAATTCACAATTCTCAAGAAACGGTTAGGTTATACAAAAACGCACAGTTTCTTTTTGTTCAAATTTTTATTCCGGTTTATGCAGCGGAAATTCCAAGATAAAAGTGGTGCCTTTGCCGGATACCGATTTAAACGAAATTTTACCTTTTGCGTTGTTTATGATGTTTTTAACCATAGCAAGTCCTATTCCCATGCCGCTCGATTTGGTTGTAAAACTTGGCAAGAATAATTTGTCGTGTATTTCTTCGGGGATACCGCTTCCGTTATCAATCACTTTGATTTTTACTTTGTCGCCATAAACATCTAAATCAAGTATTATTTTACCGCGTACGCCGTCAGGAATAGCCTGAATAGCATTTTTTATCAAATTTATAAACGCCCTTGAAATTTGCTTATCGTCGGCAATAATGAAAATATCTTTAAAGTCGTTCAGTTTTGAAATTACATCAACATTTTCTGTATTTTCGTAGAATTTGGACATTTGTTCAATTTTGTCGGTAATGTTGATAACCTGTTCTTGTGGTTTAGGCATTTTGGCAAAATCCGAAAATTCTTCTGCAATTCTTTTCAGCGTTTCAATTTGCTGTATCAGAGTGTTGCAAACGCCTCGAAGCCTAAAATCAAAGTCTTCGTCTTGGTTGTCCCACGAACGCAGCAAAAGCTGAATGCTAAGTTTCATCGGTGTTAGCGGATTTTTTATTTCGTGGGCAATTTGTTTTGCCATATCCCGCCAAGCGCTTTCGCGTTCCGATTTGGACAATAAAGCAATACTTTCGTCCAATTTTTCGACCATTTTGTTGTATTCGCCCACCAATTCGCCTATTTCATCTTTGCGACTGTAATAAATTTTTTCGTATTTTTTGCCAACTTCAAGTTCTTGAAATTTTCTTTGCAAAATGTAAAGAGGCGAAATAATTTGTTCGGAAATTAAAACCGAAAAGACGATTGCCACCACAAAAATCACCACAAAAATATTTATTATCGTTATAATCAAATTGGTAATTTCCTTCTTAAACTCGCCCGGATTTGAAAAATAAGGCATGTTTATTATGGCTAACAATTCGTTATTGTCATTCATAAATTGCGTATAAACAGAGCTATACGTCATTTTGCTAATGTTTTCTTTGTGGGCAAATTGCGCAACGCTATTTTTATTTATTTCATAAAAAGCAATCGGATTTATTTGTTCGCCAACGAGCTGTAACGTAAATATTTCGGGGCGCGATGTTGCTATAATATTTCCGTTTTCGCTGTACAAATTCACGTCTGCTCCCAAAATTTCGGCCAATTTGCGCAAATGATTATCCAGATAATTTATTTTATCTTCTTGCCAAACGACCGTAATCGAATCCAACTGGCTGTATTTTTCGGACAACGAGATATTTATTTGATTCAATTTGGTTATAACCTCGTCTTTGTGATTTTTGTTGTATTGGTTGATGCTCAACGACACAATAACAACGCCAACTATAAAAAAAGTTAGGCTCAAAACCAACAGCATCGACGCTATCAACTTGGTGCGGAAATTCCAATAACTCGGTCTGAATAAGGTATTTAGGCTCGAATAACTTGCAAAAAGCACCGAAATTACGATAAACATCAAAAACAAATACGAAAACAAGACAACCAAATTCCAAAAAGTTATGCCTTTGTAGGTTATTACCACAAAATTATTTTCATCGTCGTTGTAAACTAAGTGGCGCAACTCTTTTTCTTTGAGCGTATAAAATTTGTCCGATTTGTTGAACTTATTTTTGCCTTTCAGCGGATAATTGTACTTACCCGAACTCTGCATCAGATTGCCATTTGCAAAAACGGCAGACGAAAAATTCTCTTTTTTTATTTCTCCGTTTTTATTATTTAACAACAATTCGGGGTAGCCGATGTTGTTTGGATACAATTTGGGACTCAATGTGAAATAAAACAACACGCTGTCGGTCTCAAAATTATATTTGCTGTATATCAGATACGAATTTTTTAGTTTTGCATAATTGACAAAATACGCATTTTCGTACTCCAATTTTTTACCGTTGTCTAATATTTCTTTAAAATATTTTTTACTGTTTATTATATTTTTATCGTCATTTTTTAGTAAACTGTCGTTTGTGCTGTAAAAATAAACGTCCAAATCATATTTATTCCAATACGATTTAAAATATTTTCTTTTCATATAATTTTCCAAATTTTTCAATAAATTCGGGAAATTACTCGGATTTTTTGCATATTCGGTCAGTGTTTGGTCGCCTTTTATTTTTTCGGTTATATTTTCTAATAACAATTCGCCCACGTAGTCGCGTTGTCGCAACAGGTCAAAGGCTTTTAGTTTGTAGTTTTCGTTTTGCTTGTAAATCAGCGCATTAGATACAACATAAGTTATGAGTGCAGCCACAATAAACCCAACAAAACTGTAATAATAGGCGCGTGTTTTATTCTCATTTTTGTTATAAATAATTATCAAAATTACAATGAGGGTGATAAAAATTGCAATGATAAAATTGAATTGTCCGAATAAAATACGGTTCAAACAGGTTGATAAAATTATCGAAATTGCCGAACAAAGTAATACTTTTTTATGTTCTAAAAATGTGTAAATATACCGATACAACGAAAATAAAATATATGCAGAAAGTACGGTTATTGAAATTATACAGGCAAAGCCAAAAAAGCTAAACACGTTGAAATTCAGTAAGTTATAAACGTCGAAGGTAATTGTTGAATTTAAAATAATGTTTTTGATTTGCTCAACATTTAAGAAAAATATTAAAATCCCAAAGGTGTTTAAAATCAGCGATATAGATATTTTTAATATTTTTTTATCTTTAATTTTTTCCGACAATTTGGATTGATGCAACAATTTGAAAAAATGCACAACCAAAGTAAAATACACAAAAATATTTAGGATTAAATCGCCCAACGAGCTGTTTATCCGCGAACTTGCGTAAAATTGAGAATCGAAAAAATCTTGCGAAAAGATATTTACCGGCACTTGTTTTATCAGCAACAACGCCCTAATCAAAATCAAAATTAGCAAAGAAAACGGAACGAGTATAAATTTCTTTTTGTGCTTATAAATTTTGTTCGTAAAAATGTTAAATTGGATTACCAAAAACATAAACATAAAAATATAAACAATGCTCAGCAACCACGACAGGCTCGGATTTCCGTAGTAATCATTGCTGTACGACAAGAACAGCAAAGTTTCGCCGTTGAGGTCTTTCACGTCGATAGCTTCGGAGGTGAAAATGAAAGATATTTCGACAGATTGGTCGATGTCAAAATCTTTCTGAAATTCGCTTTGCAGATATTTGTTTTCTATTTCATATTTCGATTTTATTTTGAAAATACCTAAAACAGTGTAGTCTAACACGTTTTTTTGTTCGACTTCTATTATGTGATTTCCCCATTTTAGCGACTTGCCAAGAAATTCATTTTTAGAATATATTTCATTGATTTTCAAGTTGTTATCAGTCCAATATCGCAAAGTATCATCTTTAAATACAAATATTGCAAATCCGTCTTCTTGCATTTTTTGTATCATTTCGGGTTCAAAAATCAGCATATTCTGTCCGGCAACAAAATTTCGGTCGGTTAGATGTTTCGCCGTTGTATCGACCAGCGCTTTCAGTTCTCTTTCTTTTTTGTGCAAAACACTTTCAAAGCCCGACACCAAATTGGACGTAGGGCGCGGTGTTTCGTACTTTTCGATAATTATGCCGGCAACATAAAAAAACACTGCCAACAAAAGAAATATATTTTTTAAAAATTTATTTTTCACTTTTTTCAAAAAATTTAATGATGATAATTTTCTCGTTTTATAATTGTAAACGCCCTATAAAGTTGCTCTACAAAAAATAAACGTATCATTTGATGTGAAAATGTCATACGCGATAAAGCTATACTTTGGTATTTTTTTTTTATTTCTTCCGAAAAACCGTAAGCTCCGCCGATAACAAAAGTTATGTCGCCACCGATATTTAGTTTTTTTTCAAGCCAACCGGCAAATTGTGGCGAATTGTGTTCTTTTCCATTTTCGTCTAATAAAAAAATCTGAGTTTTTGGGTCAATATTTTCAAAAATATATTCAGATTCTTTTTGTTTTTGTTGCAAAATGCTCAAATTTTTCAAATTTTTGAGATTTTTCAACTCTTTTATTTCAAATTTTACATAATGTTCTAATCTTTTTTGGTATTCCAAAATACCTGATTTGATGTAATCTAAGTCGGTTTTTCCTATTTGAATCAAAGTTATTTTCATTGTAAAGTATATAACATAAAAAGTTAAGTTTTTCTGTAATCTTCTAAATATTAAGTACTTACGAACTTAAACGTTTCGCTTTTCAATAAACAAATGTTATTCCATATTTTTTTTTCAAAGTTTGGCTATTTGCTCCAAATTTATTTTTCTTTGCGGATAACCTTTGTAAATAGCTGACAATCAGTTTGATAAATGTATAAAATCAAATTGATTAATAAACAATACAAACCAACAACTCAACTTTAAATTTTTCCTATAAAATTTTACAAATTTTAATAAAATATTGAATTATAAAAAATTTTTTTTTCAACGTATATTAATTTTGGGGTAGGGAGTTGGGGGTGGCCGTTAGTTTTTGGCTGTTGGCCGTTAGCTGTTAGCTGTTGGCTGTTAGCTTTTTGGCGTTAGATTTATAAATTTTAGTTTAATAATTTGTTATATAATTGTGTCTTTTCAAAAGATTTGTATTTGTTTACAAGGATAATATAATTTTATAAGTTTTTCAAAAAAAATGTTAAGCCAACGGCCAACGGCCAACAGCCAACAGCCAACAAAATTGCTGCGTAAAAAATTTTCATCTATTTTTAGAATTAAATTTTTTTGAACAAAAAATTAAAATATATTTGCGAACTTTTTTGCAAAAAATAAAGTTTTGTAAATATATTTTAGTGATATAATGTGTTGATTTTTAGATAATTACAAACAAAAAACTATAAAGAAAATGAAAATAAAAAAAATAGAAAAACACGAGGTTTTAAAATTTATCAAATCTTATTTATTGATAACATTAGGATTATTTTTGTACGCTTTTGGCTGGGTTGCTTTTTTGATTCCGGCCGAAATTGTAGGTGGTGGTGTAACCGGTATGGCTACAATTATTTATTATGCCACAAACTTTCCGGTTGGTTTTAGTGTTCTGATAATCAATGGGATACTGGTTTTGTTGGCAATAAAAATACTTGGCGCAAAGTTCGGATTGTCGTCAATTTACGGGATATTGGTGCTTGGCGGATTTCTGTTGATTTTGCCCGAAGTGATAAACGAAACAATTGTGCAAGATAAATTTATGTCGGCGATAATAGGTGCCGGAATTGTGGGGCTTGGCGTAGGAATTGCGTTTATAAATGGCGGAAATTCAGGCGGTACAGACATTATAGCGCTCATAATCAACAAGTATAAAAATATTTCTATCGGCAAGGCAATTCTCTACATTGATATTATTATAATTGCATCGTCGTTTTTTGTGTCAAGAGACTATGAGACAGTGGTTTACGGCTACGTAGTAATGGGAGTTTTCAGCTACGTTCTCGACCACGTGATTGACGGAAATAAACAATCGTACCAATTGACTGTTATGTCGAAAAAAAGCGCCGAAATTGCCGACCTTATTACGCAAGAAGTGGGGCGAGGCGTTACAATTATGCGCGGAACCGGCTGGTTTACAAAGAAAGAGGTTAATGTGATGATAATTATTATCCGAAAACACGACAAAAATAAGGTGTTTAAGGTAATTTCGTCGATAGATGAAAATGCGTTTATTTCGCAAGCTAAGGTTACGGCTGTTTTCGGTGAAAATTTTGATAAAATTAAGTTTTGATTGACCGAAAGATTTTAAAAATGCCTTATTTCAATAGTTCGGTATTTTTTCGTAACAGACTGATAATCAGTCTCTTATCTGTTTGTGAAAATCCTCTATAACTCGCTGATAATCAGAGTTATAGCTTT
>PDWI01007412.1_pt1 | contig 13337 bp, 14 predicted proteins | sample 1430891 | NCBI WGS metagenome assembly PDWI01 (sample SAMN01162508, study PRJNA174530) | Oral metagenome, whole genome shotgun sequencing project. | biome: Marine environment; feature: Marine mammal; material: Swab sample of the gingival sulcus; isolation source: swab sample of gingival sulcus... | reverse complement strand
GACTTTTCTTGTTCTGTCCCGACCGGGTTATATTCCAAAAGGCCTTTGTTGAAAAAGTTATGGGCAACTCCAATTGACAAGGATCGATTGTACGCCTGTGGCAATTATTTTTCAAAGCATTTTTTGCGGCTTTCCCTGATATTGTAATTCATCGATAAAGAATTATGTTAGAGTGGAAACTTATTTGAATACTATTGATTTTATTATTTTTTTACGAAACCATAACACAGTGATGCCCGGAAGGAGCTGGAAAAGAACACTATGAAAATGCCATCGTTATACCAGATAGGAACCCTGCACGGAGACATCCATTCTACGAAGGATGCACCAAAATACTATACCGAGTCTTCAGCATGCGGAGAAATTGAAATTTTTGCCGAGTATACAGAAGCAATAGACGGAATAAAAGCCGGCCAGACCATTGTCGTTCTCTTCTGGCTGCACAAGGCCGGTAGAGAGCAACTCAAGGTTCATCCCCGTGGCGATAAAACCCGCCCCAAGCGAGGGGTCTTTTCCACAAGAAGCCCTCACAGACCAAACCCCATTGCTGTTTCAGAACTGGAAGTTCTGGAAGTAACCGGAAACAGAATACGAGTGAAAAACCTCGACATTCTCAACGATACTCCGGTGATTGATATAAAGATGAAGGCCTGATTCCCCCTACAGCCAGATTATTTCACCCGTTCAGGGTACAATAAAACCGACACCGAGAAGGAGTGAAAACAGAAGTGAGAACTTCGCTGTTTTGGCAAGAATGAGGTTCAGATCCTTTCCTTCCAATATAGCTACATCCCGACAAAGAAAGATACCTGCAGGAAGAACCATCACAGGCAGAAAAACAAACACGTTTGCTCCTGCAGCAAGCAAAACAGGCAGGGCCAAAAACGAACCGGCAACCATGAACCGGAAAAGCAGGATCGTCTTTTCCCTTCCCAGGCGCACCGCAAGAGTCATTTTTCCGGCAGGACCATCCGTCTCGATATCCCTGAGATTATTCACCACCATAATCGCAGAAATCAGCAGTCCCGGACCGATTGAGGCAAGGACAACCAGCTGAGACAGCTTGCCTGCCTGAACCCAGTAAGTACCACATACGGCAATCAACCCAAAAAAAATAAAGACAAAAAGCTCACCGAGCCCGTGGGAAGCAAGAGGATATGGCCCGCCACTGTATCCAAGTGCAGCGAGAACAGAGGCCACAGCCACCCAGAAAATAACAACTCCACCAACAGTAGTTAAATAAATAAAAATCATCGCTGCAGCAACCAGGGTCAAAACCATTGCCGCCTTCACCTGTCCGGGGGAAATCAATCCACTCTGAGTTACCCTCACCGGACCGAGCCGAGCCTCGGAATCAATATTATTTTTTGCATCGAAATAGTCGTTGGCCAGGTTAACCGCTACCTGCAATAACAAGGCACCTGCAAAGGCTGCAATGGCCGGCAAAAGGGAAAACACCTGATCCGCATGGGCAACCGCAGAACCGACGACCACCGGTGCTGCCGCAGCAGGTAATGTTTTGGGCCGGATTGCCAGATACCAGCAATGAATTTTAGATCGAAAAGTTGACATGTTATTCAATTCATCAAGGAAAGATCAATCAGCCGAAATCACCCACGATAAAGGTGTTTCGTCACCCGAAGTTCGAGGGAATAAATACAAAAATAAAAGAGAACCCCCAGTATTCCCATGCCAAGGATTCCCGTATACATTTCTGGATACATCAACACCTGATACGTTTCCACCACGATATAATACCCCAGACCATACTGGGTAAGTGACTGTTCTGCGATAAAAAGAACAGCAACAGCCGTCCCTACCGAAACACGAAGAGCAGTCAACACGGCAGGAAGTGTCGCCGGCACATACACATAGCGAAAGAGAGCCCGGCGGCCAGCACCAAGAGAACGAACAGAAAGGATCAGTTCCTTTCGCAGTTTGGAAGCCTCATCCCGTACCACCACAAGAATCTGAAAAAAAATGATGATGGCTATCAGGGTAATCTTGGATAAATCTGTTATGCCCATCAGGACATAAATCACAGGCAGGAAGATAATCTTCGGAATAGGATAGGCAATGGCGATAAGCGGAGCCACAACCCTGTCAATTTTTGGCATTTGCCCCAGGCCAAGACCAATGGGCGCGGCAAAGATTGTTGCCAGGACGATTGCTGCCAACACCCTGCCAAAACTTGCGAGAAAATGCAAACCAAGCTCCCCGGTAATAGACTGACAAAAAAGCCACACCACCACCGCAGGTGAAGGAAGGATAGGCTTATTCAGAGCCATGGCAGCAAGTTGCCAGAGGCAAAAAAACATGACACAGCCAATCAGACTGGACAGCAATGTAACCGGTTTTCTCATTTTTTCAGAGGCTCCCTGTTGCCTTTTATCCTGGTTTTTCGGGTGATCATGCGCCTGACCTCATCACAGTGATCAAGAAATTCAGGATCATTTCTTTCCGCTATCCTGCCGTTAAAGCGGTTTTCTATGACCAGAGGCTCTGTGTTTACCCCGTTGCCAAGAACCAGAATCTTCTGCCCCAACACTACAGCCTCCTCGATATCATGGGTGACAGTGACCGAGGTAAGCCCGGATTCATGGTGAAAAGAGTTCATCACCCGCTGCAATTCTTCTCTGATCGGAGCATCAAGCGCAGAAAACGGCTCATCCATCAACAGCAGATCCGGATCAAGTACCAGGGTTCTTGCAATTGCTGCCCGCTGCCGCTGCCCCCGGGACAACTCTGCAGGATATTTATGCTGGTGTTCGATAATTCCCAACCAGCTCAACCAATAATCGACCTTTTCCGCGTTTTTCTTCTGGTCTGTCTCCATATCCCGTGGAGAATGGGTCCCATCAGGGCCATAATACTTCCTGATGGTCAACCCAAGCTCCGTATTCTTTCTGATCGTTGCCCAGGGAAGAAGCCCATGATCCTGTAAAACCAGGCCCGTTCTCGGCCGAACGCGGACAAGCGGTTCCCCATCAATCCGAATACCCCCATCCTCTGGATGAACCATACAGGAAAGAAGAGAAAGCAATGTTGTTTTTCCGCAACCCGACGGACCGACAATGGTCCACGCTTCTCCGGCCCCCAAATCAAGACTGAATTCTCTGAAAATGATCTTCCCATCCCCATAGGAAAATGTCAGATTATCTATCTCAATCATTGAATCCTGGGAAATCCTACTGCTGTACAACAAAATCAGAAGTCACGGAAACATCATAAGCGACCTCCTTCTGGAGCAGGCCCTTTTTTATCAGCCAACGCTGAATATCATCCCACTGGGCCCTGGAAGGGATCTTCCCTCTGGGATAGAGCGGAGGAGTAAAGGATTTCTGTACGTTTTTCGGAACCCTGATCCTGGCAAGCATCAGCTCACGGTATTTTTCAGGATCATCGTTAAGATCCTTCGCAGCCCGGTCCCAGGCCTGCATGAACTTTTTGACACTCTCTTTTTTCCCGGTGACCGCCTTCTCGCTGAAACTCACCACAGAAGCACTTAATTCAGGAAGCAGAAGATCACTGATCACCTCAACAGCCCCCGCCTGTATTGCCGCAAAAGCAAGAGGATCGGGCAATGTTGCGGCCTTTATCTGCCCGGACAGCAGAAGCTGCATTCTCTCGGGAAGAACAGGAACAGAGACATATGCAATATCATCTTCCTTCAGCCCTTTTTCCTCGAGCAGTCTTTCGGTAATATACTCGATCACCGTATTTCTTGAGACTGCAATCTTGACCCCGGCAAGCTGTTCAACCTTTATAATACCACTGGAAGGAGCTGATAAAATTCTGAAAAGAGGTCTCTGCTTCAAGGGTACTCTGGCATAGGAAACAATTTTCATCTGTACCTTGTCCCGATTGAACAGAGCTGCCCCTCCAATCTCATTAATCATTCCATCAATACGCCCTGCCTGCAGCAACTGGTCACGCTCCACGGCACTTCCTACGGGAAGAATTTCGACCTTGATGCCAGCCTCCTTGAAATATCCATTCGCCTCGGCAACATAAACAGGCAGGACATCGGGAATGGCCAAAAGTGCCACCCGCAGGGTTTTATCATCTACACTCTCCTTTGCAAAAGCTCCCCCGGAAACACAAAAGACAACAGCAATAATCAGTGTAACAAGGAGGTTGTTCTTCATCATTTTTTTCTGCTCTTGTTTCATATCACCCCTCACCGGATTTTCAAATTCATCTTTTTACTTGGTTGCAGCAGCATCTTTTCCATGGAATCGATCAAAATTTTCCAGATGAAGTTTATACCATTTTAATCCTCCAAATCATACAACAAATCTTCCTGTCTGCTGTAGATTCCTCATTCATGCAAACAAATATCACATCCAAAGTTTTATCAATACTCCCCGATAACCTGGTACATTATGGCCGACACTGGCTGATATGTGAGAGCTATTGTTCTCTCCAGACAATACCTTCGTAAAAAGCATTAATCAGGAAAGATGTCAGGAAAAAGTTCCTCCGCTTTTTGCGGTTTTCCCAGATAAAAGCCCTGGTGTTTATCTACCTTGAGGCGCGTCGTGATTTGCAGTATCTCTTCGGAGTGAATGAATTCTGCAATGGTTTTGACATTCAGGTCTTTGGCAAAACCAATAATAGCCTTACATACAGCAAGACTTTTGGTATCTGTGTCAATGTTTCTGATAAGAGATCCATCAATTTTAATATAATCAGGGTCGATTTGGGTTAAATGTAAAAAATTGGAATAACCGCTGCCAAAATCATCAATCGCAATTTTTGCCCCCAGAGTTCTAAATCGTCTGATCTGTTGAATGGTGGTATCATAATCCTGGAAAATTTCGCTTTCCAGAATTTCCAGAATGAGCTTCTTTCCCATATCATATTCTTCTATCATCCCGAGCAAATAATCGACGGTGTCTGTATTTGAAAAATCAAGGAAGGATAAATTGATTGCAACCATGCTGTCGAGCTGCTGAAAGATTTCAAAGGACTTCTTAATAATTCGCCTGGTCAGGTATGAATAATATGTGGTATGCTTGATAACATCCAGGAAATGAAACGGCGTCAAGATCCCGTCTTTTGTTTCAACCCGAATAAGAGCTTCATAGTAGGAAACTTTTTCTCCTTCGAATACCGGCTGGAAGAATGGTATAACCCTGTCACTGTCCAGGGCGTTCTTTATCATCTTTACAATTTCTATATCACGTTCATACCGTTGTTTTATGTCAAGGGCCTCACTGTAAATAACAACATCCTTGTGGTATTTTTTTGCATGGTTCAAAGCCATGTCAGCATGCTCCAACAGGTTTCTGCCCTCCTTTTCGGTCGAGATACCAATGGTAACAGACAAGGCACATTCCAGTGCAGTCTCCCCTGTCTTGAATGTAAAATTTTCCGCCTGCACATCTTTGACAATTTTTTCTGCAAGGAGAAAACTTTCTTCGGGGAGAAGTTCGGATATATTGAGAAGGGCAAAAGTGTTCCCGGAAAGTCGAAAGATATTTACGGGCTCGATATTATTTTTCAGGAAGAAAGCAAATGACTGTAAAATCAGGTTACCAACTGATTCACCATATAAATCATTGATGGCATGAAAATTTCGGATATCAACAAGCATAACGCCTCTGGGATTTTGCTCTTCGATTTCCTGTAACAAGGATGTCCTGTTCTTGAGGTCTGTAAGGGAATCCTTGTAGAGCATCTCCCCCATGATTTTATTTTTGTATTCCACCAAATTAAGCTGCTCTTTAATTTTGTTTTTATGTTCTATCAAAAGTAGCTGGTTTTGCAGTACCTCTTGAATTGTATCCTGTTCTTTCTGGTTTTTTCTGATACTTATTGTCGATGTTACAGGGTAATCTGTAACTACTTTATCTTTTTGCTCGGAGAACTTTTTTTGCCCTAAAGAACTGGGAACATTTTCCGATTCACTCAGAAAAAGCAGGACCATTGTCAGATTACAAAAACGTCCAGTTGCGCCCTTTTCCTTAATAAATTCTCCAAAGGAAAAGAATCCGCTGACCGGGGCAATCTCTGGAAAATTCTGTATATCCAGGGTCAATTTGTCGCTCAGTATTGCTTTTCTCCCTGTACAGGAAAACATAAAAACGGCATCCCACTGGCTGCATATTTCATTGAATATTTTGACACCATTGCTTAACATTTTGTCCACATTCGCAATGCCGAATCGGGCCTTTTCACCCTCCAGGAGATTCCCGGCAAAGCCAAGTACACCATCAGAATATCGCTTTACAACCGATCTTGCCAAAATCTCCCCATCCCGGTTTACCACCATAGGAATTTGCGCGCAAATTTCGACCAGTTTACTATCTGTATGAAGACCCAAATGTTTGGAATATAAAACTTCAGGAGCGACATTGTTGATTTTTTTTACGACATTTCCTTGAGATTCGGTAATGATAAACTCTTCATCCAGAACATCGCAATCAAATGCCGATCTCGCTTTTACCCGCAAGGTATCAGAATATAAACCAACAGCCACAGCTTCCCTATCAAGAATTTCGTTCTGATACACTATATGGGTCTGAGCAAAGGAATAATTATCTGCGGCAAGCCCTCCAGCAATAACAACGTCCCCAACTTGACTTTCAAGACCGGTCAGAAGCTCTTCTCCATTGATAGACAGGCCCTCACCAAAAAGAATGACTGCTTTCAAATCATTTTTTTTGAGTTTTCTTCCTAAATAAACTCCTTTTTCAAAGGAACTTCGGGAATAAGCATCCGATTTTTCTATTTGCAGTGTTGTATTTTCAAAGTACGTTATTGAAAGTAAAAAACTCTCTTCCAATATCCGATCATTAAGTATTCCGCCGTCAGTGGTTGCTCCGATAATAATACCCTGAGGGATGACTGTTTTAATCAATTCAAGTACGTTCTGAATCTGTGGAATATCCTGATTCCCAGCAAATATCTGAATCAGGATGTGAGGCTCATTTACCGGAATTTGTGAATTGTTTAAGTCCTTAAGAAGCTGATCTTCCGTCTTGAAATCATGTTGCAACACCTTCATTGATCTGTCCCCACCCACTACATATATTCACTGTTCTTATAAGATAGACAACCATTACAATAAGACATTCTGGATCGGAAAATCGAATCCATACATGAATGCAAAGAGTTAGCTTCACGCATACAGAACAATAAAACCTGCTCCTGAAAAACAATATCATACGGAAAATATTTTTTGAAATATATTTCAAAAAATCACCCAATATTACCGATTGTACCATGGTGAGACTCTTCCATTTTACGGGTATTTCCAAGTACAGAGAAACCTGAAGACACACGAAAAAGCCCAATCCTGTACCTTTTCGTCAAGAACAATTCAAGCAAAAAAACAAACCAGGTCGATGTGCCCTCATCATCTGCTCCACCAGAAAGTGACCCGCAATACATCATCGGTTCAGGCTGCATCAGAAGCAATGTTTTTAGCTCATCAATAGAGCCATACCTCTCTTTTCTGCAATCATACGGGAGAGCGCAAATCCTTCACTGTTTCGTTATACCACTTTTCATCCTGTTTGATGCATCAGGCTGATTTTTTACACTTTTCATACCAGATCATCGACAGGCACAATCCGCATTACGAGCTGTTCGTATCAAGAGATAAGAAACGAAAATACCATGGAAAAATCGAGGATTGAAATATACAGGTATTTGCCGGATACTTCACAAATAGCTCGACTTTGTTTTTGCGATACTATAATACTTCAAGAACGTCTAACCTTACATCACCTAAACTGATAAGATATCAGGAAGAAATAAACAATGGATATATGGTATCATACGGTATCCAAGGAAATGCCGTATTATATTCAAACCTTAAACTCTTTTCAGATGGTTTAAAAATTAAAGTGTTTGGAGGAATGTCAGTTTTTTACCCCAATTTTACACAGAGTCAGGATTATCATTATAACTACGAGTAGCAAAGTATCAGCCCTCAAATAACAGCTAATACATATCTTGAGAGAGCAGAAGATGGCCACTCCACAGTCAATGAACCACGCAGCCGACACGTTACCTTCTCCGCCCGCCATTGCCGTGAAGATTCTCCGTGCCGTTAAGGATGAAGAAAGCTCCTTTCATGATCTGGCAGAAATTGTCAAGGCAGATCCGGCAATTGCCACCAAGATCATGAAAACCGCCAACTCATCATTTTACGGGTTGGCAAAACATGTTGACTCCCTTGCCCAGGCCACTTCGGTAATAGGCATGAAAGCCCTGAAAAATATGGCTCTTTCCTTTGTCATTGTAAATAATTTTGAAAAAGCAAACGACAGCAGTTTTGATCTTGATGCCTTCTGGAAGCATTCGATAACAACTGGTGTTGCGGCAGAAATTGTGGCCGAAAAAATGAAGTATAATAATAGCGATATTTTTGTTTCGGCTCTTCTTCAAAATATTGGCATATTGATCATGTTCAATTCCCGTCCTGCAGAAACCCAGAAAGTTTTCGACGAAAAACGGGTTTCTGGAAAACCGCTATGGGAAATAGAAGAAAAAATGTGGGGATTTCATCATGCAGAAGTTGCCGCCCAACTCCTTGAAAGCTGGAATCTGCCAGAATCCATCTTTCAACCCATCCGCAATCATCTTGTTATCGATGAAAAATGCAAATACTCAAAAACATCTCTTGTTTTGAAGATCGCTGGCAAGATCGCTTCTGTATACTATGGGACATCAACGGCAAAAGCCCTGCAAGAGGCACAAAAGCTTCTCGGGAAGTACTGCAATATTGACAAAAAAGAAAGTGGCAATCTCATTGATCTCGTAGGAGAGAAGGCACGCGAGATGATGGACATTTTTTCCATTGATTCAGGAGATATGCAGCCTCTTTCCGTGATTATACAACAGTCCAATAATGAACTGAGAAAATTGAATCTCAGCTATGAGCAGGTTGTATATGAACTTACACAGGAGAAACAGAAGGCCGAAAAACTGGCTGTCGAGCTGCAAAAGGCCAATGAAAGGCTCAACAAACTGGCCTTCTACGATGAATTGACGGGAATGTACAACGTTCGTTATTTCCAGCATAAACTCGATGACGAAATTTACCGTTCAAAACGATATAAGCATGTTGTCTCCCTTCTTCTCATAGACATCGACTTCTTCAAAAAAGTAAATGATTCCTACGGCCATCTGGTGGGAGATATCGTTCTTCAAAAAGTGGCAAAAGAGATGTGTAACCTCGTCCGTCATAGCGATGTGGTGGCCCGATATGGAGGTGAAGAATTTGCCATTATTTTGCCTGAAACAGGCATTACCGGGGCAAAGGTCATTGGTCAACGAATCCGTCGGGGGATTGAAAGTCTGCAAATAAAACACAAGGAAGCCTTGATTCCTGTGACCATCAGTATCGGTGCCGCATCCACCGAAATGGAAGGTGTTGGAAGCTCCAGGAAAGCCCTCATCTCCTACAGTGATAATGCTCTTTATCAGGCAAAACGGGCAGGAAGAAACAGGCTTGAGGTTTTGACCGACATTTCCGTCACCCCCTAAGGCAGACCAGAGCTCCCGTAACTATCGCAGTCTAAAGCAATTTATCAAAATCAGGAGAAGAAGCATGCAGTATACCATGCAGATGACAGGAGCAGAAGCCACCATAGGTTACCTGACTTTCGAACCAAAAGAGGAATTGACGGTTTCAGCGGCCCTCAATTATCTTGGCAAAGTTCCATTTGACGAGTACATGCACAAACACCTGCTTGTCAGACTACTGCATATGCCCGATTCAAAATTGCAGAATCTTGCGGCCGGGTACCCTGCTGATCCTGTTTTTGTTGCATTAATCGAAGAGGCGGCTCTTCAGCGCCCGGAACTGGCTGAAATGGTACCAAAGGACATGCCCCACCGGGCCACCCCTCTCGTTGATCTTCGACAGAAACACTTCCCGGACATGGAGCAACACCGCGTGTGGAGCAAAATTTTTACAGACAATCTGCTCAACCATGAACCACTTCCGGAACCTGCCGACTCCCCGAGTCTTCCCTATTCCCGTGACACGATAAAAAAGTCCCGTCAAGGATTCTCGCGGATATCACAGTTTACTGAAACAATTTCGGTGCCAGCCGAAACGACAAACACGCCGGAAGAAGCCATCCGGCGAGCCAATGAAGCCCTGAAAGAGGCAGGAGTCACCCTGGACAGGCAGATGCTTCACCAGAGTTCACTTTCCCCGGTTGGCCTGGTACGTAACTGGAGTGTTGAAGTGACCGTAAAAAACGGTTCCCTGGACTATCAGCTCTGCGGACAACAATCCTCTTTTGGGCGAGGACTCGAGTTTAATACAGCAGAAGCAGGTTTACTTATGGAGATCTGTGAACGGTTTTCAAGCTGGGCTTCCTTTTCTCCCGAAGGGGCCTGCGGTTACCGCTCCCCAATACCACTGATAAGATCACGGTATTCCGAATTATCCCAAATCGCCGTCAATCCTGCAACATTACCGCTTGAAGTTCCAGACGGAGATGAGCCGCTGCACTGGGTTCAGGGAGTACAGCCCGACGGTTCGAAAATCTTGGTACCAGCCCAGTTTACCTTTCTCCTCTCCAATCTCGATGAACCTGCACTTGCCAGCGGACTCGGTTCCACCGGCCTCGGCGCCGGTCTTGACATGAACAGGGCCCGGGTAGCTGCATTGCTGGAAATCATTGAACGTGATGCGGAAAGCGTTTCACCACATCGTGTAGAAAACTGTTTCCGTATAGAATCAGAGAATAAAGAGCTGAATGAACTGCTGGGAAAATACCGAAAAAAAGGAATTGAAATCTATTTTGAGGATATTACCCCGGAACTTGGTGTGCCATGTTACCGGGCATTTGCCATTGGCCCGGAAGGGCAGGTCACCAAAGGAGCTTCTGCCGGTCTGAATGGTGCTGAAGCCTGCGTTTCCGCAATGCTTGAGATACCTTACCCATATCCATGGGGGCCGCCAACCCGTCCGGCACCTGAAGGATTGCCCATCCGTGTGATAGAAGATCTTCCCAACTATTCAACCGGTGGTTTTGCAGGAGATCTGGCCCTGCTTGAATCTGCTCTTACTGCAAGTAATTTAACACCGGTTTATGTGGATCTCACCCGTGAAGATATGAACATACCAGTATGCCGCGCCATTATCCCGGGCCTTGAACTCATGGCCGATTTTGACCGAAATTCCAGATTATCACCCCGCCTTTTCGCCAATCTGCTAAAAGATTAATAGTGTCGGGTCATCCTTTTCAATAAGACAGGAGAACCAGAACTGACAGTTCCTGCCTCAGCAGATGTCGCGAATTGCCATCCTTAGCGCGTTAATATCACCCTGGTCAGGATGACCACTTGAATCATCAGCTTCCGAAAGCCACGCAAGCGGCCGGGCTGCTTTCTTCAATTTACGAAGAACCTTTGGGTCCACCTGCCCCCTGCAGGAAAAACTGCCTACAACCACGCTGTTTTCAAGAATCCTGTACGCCTGTTCCATAACCCCCTTGACCAGGTCAGAGTCCTCTGCCGATCCATGGGTAACAAAGAGAAAAATCTTTGCCCTGTTTTCATAGGAGGACAGAAATCTTGCAGCCCGTGGCTCAATCCTCGCAGCCATGATGGGAAAACCAACCGCGATAAGATCATAATCATCGTTCAATGATCCCACTTGTGTAATTGGAACGATTTCCCTTTCCCCATCGAGTTCATCATAGATACTCTCGGCAAGTTTTTGCGTGTTACCGGAACGGGTGGAATAAATTATCCTTGTTTTCATTGTGTATTACATAATCCCATTTATACTTTTCAGAATTCTTGCAATGTTCACCTGAGGCCAGCCAAACCGGTGCCATCTTCTGTATTTTACCAATGAGTAGAGAACACTCCTGTTCATGAGCAAAACCATCAAAACACCACCTGACTTGTTTCGTCATAGGGCTTGCTCAGTCTGGAAACCTGAATTCAGCTTCCAGACTGTAAGCACTCAAGATTCCCTGGTAGAACTGTAGTGATAGTATCCATACCATTTATTTTTTATTTCTCACAGATAATCTAAAAATGTATAATAATAAAAACAGTACTCCCGGTTGTTGATGTAAAAGACAACGTACTACAGATACAATATACGTCATCTATCGTCATATAACCCGTGAATAATTAAGCAAAAGCATTAAATTGAGTAGAAAGAGGGCAAACAGATTACCTGGCCCTGTGGACTTTCAACGCTTTTCTTTACAACAGCAGGCTGCTATCGCCATCTGCTCCCTGTTATGTTCAAGGCCCTTTTATTTGGGAAAAAAGAGGAAAAATTATGTTTCATTCACAACAAAAAATCCAGTCATTGTCTGTATGTATTGTCATGCTCACCGTATTCTATTTCACCCTCACCGCCTGTTCAGCAGCTATGATAATAGGCGGCACAGGTAATGCCCTCGGTACAATGAAGTGGCTGGCGGAAGCATACAAAAAGACCAATCCTGAAGCGGAAATTACCGTCCTGCCCAGTATCGGCAGCAGTGGTGCCATAAAAGCAGTACCTACAGGCCGTGTCCAGATCGGTCTCAGCGCAAGACCTTTGAAAGAAACCGAATCGAAAAAAGGAATTGTTGCCGTTGAATATGCGCGCACACCAACAATCTTTGCCGTTTCAAACAAGACAAATGCTACGGATATCACACTACAACAGCTCGTTGACATATACACAGGTGTACTACGAAAATGGCCGGACGGATCCACCATCCGCCCCATTCTCCGCCAGGCGAAAGACGATAATACCAAACAGATTAAAGCCCTTTCTCCTGAACTGAAAAAAGCAGCAGAAGTTGCTGAGAACACAAAGGAATTTCTTTTCGCTGCAACGGATCAGGAAACCGTGGATACCATTGAAAGGTCTCCCGGCAGCTTTGGTGTAACCTCTCTGGCGCTGATGCTTTCAGAAAAAAGAGATCTACACGCCTTAGCCCTTGACGGTGTAACGCCCACGGTTGAGTCCTGCATCTCAGGAGAGTATCCCATGATCAAAAGGTTTTATTTTATTCTTCCAGAGAAACCTTCTGCTCAGGTCGAGGCATTTCTTGACTTTGTTTTTTCCGAAAAAGGTACCACCATTTTAAAACAATACGGCTGCTATCCGGTGCGATAATTCAAGGTTTATGGTTCTTTCCACATCAGACAAGCTTGATCGACTCTTTCTGCGGCTGTCCCTGGTCATATCTATCATTGTGGCCTTGAGTCTTCCGGTAGTTTCAGGTTTTATCGCCTACAGTGATCTCTCCAAAGAACTCACATTCAAGGCCCGGATCAAGGCGGACGCGCAAAAAGAAATAATCACAACTTTACCGCAGACATGGATGTTTGCAGAAAACATGATGGAGGGA
>PDWI01007411.1_pt1 | contig 13337 bp, 11 predicted proteins | sample 1430891 | NCBI WGS metagenome assembly PDWI01 (sample SAMN01162508, study PRJNA174530) | Oral metagenome, whole genome shotgun sequencing project. | biome: Marine environment; feature: Marine mammal; material: Swab sample of the gingival sulcus; isolation source: swab sample of gingival sulcus... | reverse complement strand
TCCGAAGTCAATATCCACCGTATGCGTACAAACAGAGTCCAAGAAGTGTCTATCGTGGCTCACAACAAGCACAGTCTGTTCGCACTCTGCAAGATAATTCTCTAACCAACTTACAGTTTCAAGGTCAAGGTCGTTCGTTGGCTCGTCGAGAAGCAAGTTATCAGGCTTACCAAACAAAGCTCTTGCCAGCAAGACACGAACCTTCTCCTTACCACTAAGCTCCTTCATTAGCTTATAATGGAGGTCTTCCTTAATACCAAGACCACTAAGCAACATCGCAGCATCGCTCTCAGCATTCCAACCGTCCATCTCAGCAAACTTATCTTCTAGTTCGGCAACACGATTACCGTCCTCATCGCTAAAGTCTGGCTTTGCATAAAGAGCATTCTTCTCTTCCATAATCCCCCAAAGGACAGTATGCCCCATTAGGACGGTATCCATAACGGTAAATTCATCAAAAGCAAAGTGATCCTGAGAAAGGACAGATAGACGTTCACCCGAACCTTGAGCAATCGTACCACGAGTAGGGTCAAGAACTCCACTTATCGTACGTAGAAGCGTTGACTTACCAGCTCCGTTAGCACCGATAATACCATAGCAGTTCCCCGGAGTAAACTTCAAATTAACATCTTGAAACAATATGCGTTTCCCGAATTGAACGCATAAATCAGTTACTGTAATCATTTATTTTATTGGATTATTTATTTCTAACCTACAAAGTTAAGCATTTTAAGGGACTTATGCTAATTATCTCTTCTTTACACATCTCTTATCAGACAAGAGATAATATGCTACAAAAACCCCCGAGGCTGAAGCACCTAATGCCATTTCTTTATAATAACCTACTCCCCAAAAACACTCATAGACGAATATACACATCACGATTAGAGATATTACAAAGGCAATATCCCTTAAAATCAAAAAAATCTTTTTGTAATCCATAAGCTTAATCTATTGATAATGTTTATTTCCAGTTATTCCTTATTATGACTATCAAGGATAATCGTAACAGGTCCATCGTTGATTAAGGCGACTTGCATATCAGCTCCGAAGCGACCCGTCTGAGGAGCTTGCCCCATTACTTTCGTTAATTCTTCTTGCATTGCTTCGTATAAGGGGATAGCCTTTTCAGGACGAGAGGCACGTATATAAGAAGGTCTATTGCCTTTCTTCGTGCTTGCCATCAGCGTAAACTGACTAACTAGCAACACCTCGCCCCCAACGTCCAGAATAGACTTATTCATCACCCCGTTCTCATCATTAAAGATACGCATTGCAGTGATTTTCTTCACCAGATACTGCACATCATCTAAGCTATCTCTATCCTCAATGCCAAGCAAAACAAGCAAGCCTCGCCCTATCGTTCCGACAACTTCGCCCCCAATCTTCACACTTGCCTCTCGACAGCATTGTAATACCACACGCATATATTTCCTTTCTTTATAATAATTATGAGAAATATACACTTAAGTCTTGCAAATCTCTTTTCGGTCGTTGAGCTTGTCGAAACGTACCGCTTTGTTTAATACTTACTCAACATTTCGGCGTTTCGACAAGCTCAACGACCGAAATGAAACATAAACACATCAGCAAGATTAAGGTAGATACTTCCGATAATTCTTAGATTTCTAAATAATCGTTGTCCACAAGGGAGTGGACATTTTTCCACAAGGCTATGGACTTTTGTCCATTCCCTCGTGGACTTCTCCTCATTTAAGAGAAGAAACCTACCTTCTCCCTCTACTGCCATAACGTCCTACGAAATAACCTATCACGAAGAACAGAAACAAGACCAACAAAATAAGCATCTCATCTCCAAGAGTAAGAGATGAAAGAACACAATAATGGAGCAGAGTTCCAATCGCAACTCCAATAATAATAGCCAAAACACGACCAACACTAAAACGTCTTTTACTCATAATTACAAATTGTATTTAGAAACAGATTTGACCTACCCTCACCCTATAATATAATAGGAATAATAAAAGCAACTAGCACAAAAAAAAACACAAACTCATCTTCACACCAAAAGAACAAGCACTCAGGAAGAACAATAAACGTTTCACGTGGAACACAAGACAAATTCACAAAGCTCTTCATTAGCAAATATAGTAATTTTCAGAAAATAAAAGCTAGGTTAAGACAGCTTTAATGCAGAGCGCTGCAAATAAGCTTCGCTTTGGCTTTGCCAACAACTAAGGCTAAATCGTCCTCACTAGCCTCAGTGATACGCTTAACACTCTTGAAGTGCTTGAGGAGTTCCTCTTTCGTCCTCTCCCCTACTCCCTTAATATAATCCAAACGAGAGGCAACTTGCCCCTTACTTCTCAAATCACGATGGAAGCTTATTGCAAAGCGATGAACCTCAGCTTGCAAACTTTCCAGCAAACGAAAGCAAGCACTATTATGCTTGAGGGGGAAAGCTTTTATCGGCTCTCCGAAGAGCAATTCACGAGAACGGTGCTTATCATCTTTGACCATTCCAGCCACAGGAATAGACAAAGCAAGTTCATTTAAGACTTCTCGAACAGCATTGATTTGCCCTTTCCCTCCATCTACAACAATTAGATTAGGCAAAGATTTTGGCTCTTCCTTGAACTTTTCATAACGACGACGAGCAACTTCTCGCATTGCCCCGTAATCATCGCCCTGAACCTCCAAAGAACGCAGATGGTATTTCCGATAATCCTTTTTACTTGCCTTAGCTCGCTTAAAGACGACACAAGCCGAAACAGGGTCAGAACCTTGAATATGTGCATTATCAAAGCAATCAATATGCATTGGTAATTCGTTCAGAGCTAGTAAATCTTTCAGTTCGGTCAAGGTCTGCATCATTCGCTGGTCGGGGTTAAGCCTTTCAGCTTGCTTGTATTTATCGAGCTTATATTGCTTGACATTTCGCTCAGAAAGCTCAAGCAATTTCTTCTTATCTCCAATCTTTGGCACGGTAATGCTCACCCCCTCAATCGTCCAATCCAAATCAAATGGTAAGATAATCTCTTTAGCCCTACTGTCAAACCTTCGTCTTAACTCCATTATCGTTGAGGCAAACAGTTCGCCATCTTCCTCCTGCCCTACCTGAAGTTTATATTCAAGCGTCTGAGCACGGCTTACCATTCCTTGAGCAATATGTAGATAGTTCACGTAAATAACATTTTCATCACGCTCAAAACTAAAAACATCTACATTGTGAATATGATGAGGAGCGACCGTGTGCTTGACTTGATACTGCTCTAATTGAACCAAACGCTCCTTATAAATCTGAGCTTCTTCAAAACGCAACTCCTTGCTCAGAGCAAGCATTTCCTCTTGATACAACTCTATAACGCTCTGCATATTGCCCTTAAGCAAATCAGCAACCTCTCGCATATTCGCATTATAATCCTCTTCATTTTGCCAACCGACACAGGGAGCTTTACACTTCTTTATATGATATTGCAAGCACTCTTTGTAGCGTCCCTCAGCAACCTTCTCACGAGAGAGGTCAAGACGACAGGTACGTATCGGGAAAATATCCTTGAGCATTGCCAAGGTTGCGTAAGCCATCTGCACCGAAGGATAAGGACCAAAGCGTTGAGAGCCATCTCTCGGACTGCGACGAGCTACGAAGACACGAGGGAAACGCTCCCGAGTAATGATAATCTCAGGATAGGTTTTTCCGTCCTTTAGCAGGACATTGTAGCGAGGTTGATGTTCTTTGATTAAGGCATTCTCTAGGAGCAAGGCATCAAATTCTGTTTCCACAACGATGTATTCAATACGCTCAATCTGTCGCACAAGAACCCTTGTCTTAGCATCAAGATGTTCTTTATGAAAATAAGAGCTAACACGACGACGTAAGTTCTTCGCCTTGCCAACATAAATCACTATCCCCTCTTTATTATAATACTTATAACAACCTGCCGACTCTGGCAATGTGGGGAGTATTCTCTTTATTTCCTCTAAAGTCATCTAAATGCTTCTAAAACCTTCTCTTAATCTCTATAACAAAGATACAACCAATCTGCAGAATTTCAGCCTCCTATCCCCTACTTTCTTCTTTAAGGCTCTGAAGTATAAAAAAGCACTAACAACAAATAGAGAGCCTCAGGCATATCCATCGTGATAGGTCTGAGGTTTTGTCATATAAACGTTAGTTCGGTCTAAAAAACATCTGTTGTAGTGGATGATTATGAATAAGTTAAAGAACTCTCCCTTTGAACCGAAGGTCGCCCCTAGGCAAGGGAGTACCTGCCTTTAAGCAGGGGAGGGATGATTTTATAGGAAAAGCATATCAATTCCTCTCTCATCCCCCTCGCCACTGCGTGGCTCTGCGACCTTCGGTTCAAAAGGGGGAATTATCTAAGAAACAATTCCTTAGACCGAACTCACGTTTATATAAGGCACTGCCCTAAATAAGTGGCATTTCCTTCCAAATAAGTGTAATTTCTATCCTTCGAAATCAAACGGACTCCTAGAACTTTTAATTCATAATTCTTATTTCACCACGGAGTGAAATAAATTACACGACGGAGTGAAAAGTTTTTCACTCCGTCGTGTAATCAAAACTTAGATAGATTTGTGCTTAGCTCGCTTAAGGATAAATATCGAAATAAATATAAAAACACATTTTTATTTCCAAAATTTCCTTAATTACCCCCCCCTCATATTTTAATAATTAATAATCAAATCACTTTATATAAACTATTTACCATCAAAACATACTACTTATTAGAAAACTATTTATATTTGAGAGTCGAATTAGCTCAAGTTTAACTTAAAAAGAAAAGTCGATGAAAACAAAACTACTATTTGGAAAGCTAAACCTTTCCTTCTTGACTCTTCTCTGTAGCGTGCTAATGGCTCTGCCAATCTATGCACAAGGGAAGATTAATGTCAAAGGACTTGTCGTAGATGACAAACAAGAAGCCCTCATCGGTGTTAATGTCCGAATAAAAGGCACAACACAGGGCGTAGCCACAGATTTAGACGGTAAATTTACGCTCCAAGGCGTCCCCGAAGATGCAAGCCTTGAGTTCTCTTACGTCGGAATGAAAACACGCTTTGTCGCCGTTAAGGGTCGCTCATTTATTAAGGTGCAGATGCAGTCTTCGGCTACCGACCTTGACGACTTGGTAGTCGTAGCCTATGGTCGCCAAAAGAAGGCAAACCTTATCGGGGCAGTATCCAGCCTAGACTCCAAAGCCTTAAAATCTCGTCCCGTTCAAAACCTAGAACAAGCACTTCAAGGACTTGTCCCAGGTCTCAACCTCTCGGTAAACAATGGAGGAGCATTAGATAGTAAGATGGATATGAATATCCGTGGAGCTGGTACTATTGGCGATGGTTCAAACTCTGCACCACTTGTCTTAATTGATGGCGTAGAGGGGAATATGAATGCCCTTAGTCCTCAAGACATTGCAAGCATTTCTATCCTAAAAGACGCAGCGTCAAGCTCAATTTATGGTTCTCGTGCTGCCTTTGGGGTAATCTTGATTACAACTAAGAGTGGTAAGAAGGGAAAAGCGAAGATTTCTTACAATGGTAATGTACGTTTTTCAACACCCACCAACCTACCTAAGATGATGAACTCTCTTGACTTTGCGAACTACTTTAATCAAGGCTTGAAGAACGGTGGTCAAGGAGCTTTTTTCTCTGAAGAAAACGTCGCTAAAATCAAAGACTATCTAAATGGCGTTGAACGTCCTAATGACCCAGACTTCAAGTATGGTACATATTGGAATGCCAAAGGAGGCAAATGGGCCTGGTGGGGAGGTCCTTGGGCGAATACTGATTGGTTCGAGGAAGCTTATGGCAAAAACGCTCCTACCCACGAACATAGTCTAGCAATTAGTGGAGGTTCGGAGAAAGTCAACTACTATCTAAGTGGTTCATTCCTCTCTCGTAAGGGATTGGTAAACTGGGGTAAAGATACTTTCAAGCGTTTCAATATGACAGCGAAAGTATCTGCACAAGTATTGCCTTGGTTAAAAGCAACCTACAACAATAAATGGGTTCGTGAAGACTACAAACGCCCATCATATATGACAGGTCTATTCTTCCACAACATTGCACGTATTTGGCCAGTAAACCCTGTTTACGACCCTAATGGTCACCCAATCGTTGACCCTAACGTAAACATCGTCAATGGTATGACTAACGGTGGTGTGAACGAGAACTCTAAGGACTATCTCTACCAATCACTTAACTTTGTGATTAATCCTATTAAGCCCCTTAATATCTACTTGCAGAATAGTTATAACACTGTTAATAATGATAACTTTTGGGACGAACTACCTCTATACAACTATGACAATAAAAATATTCCACACTTAGTGCCTCGCAATGGAGGAGGAGCTCCTGGTGAAACAAAAGTTTCTCGCAGTATGTGGAAAAATGACTACTATTCAGGTCGTTACTTTGCTGAGTATGCCGATACTTTCGCAGACAAGCACGACCTTAAAGTCGTAGCAGGTCTTGACGTTGAGGTAAACAAATGGACTGAAGTGGGTGTAACAAGAAAGGATTTAATTACACCTGACATACCTACAATTAACACGGCAACGAACAGCACTCCTGACGTCAGAGGTCCTAAGAACCACTGGGCAACAATGGGGCTTTTTGCTCGTGTAAACTATACTTATGACAATCGCTATCTCTTCGAAGCTTCTGTTCGTCGTAACGGTTCTTCTCGCTTCATTGGCGATAAGACTTGGGGCGTTTTCCCAGCTTTCTCTCTCGGGTGGAATGTAGCAAACGAAGCCTTCTGGTCACCAATCAAAGCGTATGTAGGACAATTTAAGCTAAGAGGTTCTTGGGGTTCACTTGGTAATACAAACATCAAAAACCTCTATCCTTGGGCTCAAACAATTAAAGTAACTGTAGGAACAGAAAGTGCTGGTTCACATTGGCTACTTAATGGCAAACGTCAGAATACAGCAGGAGCAGCAGGTATTGTATCGTCATCACTTACTTGGGAGCGTGTAGAGAACTGGAACGCTGGTTTCGACCTTTCAGCCCTAGATAATCGTTTCCAAGCAACATTTGATTACTTTGTTCGCTCGACTAAAGATATGGTAGGACCTCCACCACCTGTTACTTCGCTTCTTGGTACAGCTCAGCCAAAGGCAAACAATTCAGACTTGAAGTCTTATGGTTGGGAGCTTGAATTACGCTGGCGTGATGCTATCGGCGACTTCAACTACGGTGCTAAGTTCGTGCTTTCTGATAGCCAAGTAGAGATTACGAAGTTCTACAACCCAACAAACTCTATCAAAACGTGGTATGTTGGCAGAAAGATGGGCGAAATTTGGGGCTATGAGTCTACTGGCTTAGCTAAAACTAAAGCTCAAATGGACGAACACCTCAAAAAGAATAAACCAACTTGGGGTAGCAACTGGGATGCTGGAGATGTGATGTATCAAGACCTAAATGGCGATGGTAAAATTGATCAAGGTAAGCTTACGACAGAAGACCACGGCGACCTTCGCGTTATTGGTAACAGTACACCTCGCTATTCTTATAGTTTTGGTCTAGATATGGGTTGGAAAGGCTTAGACTTCTCTATTCTACTTCAAGGTGTCGGTCAGCGTGATTTCTGGGACGATAGTGCCTATACTTTTGGAGCAACAAACAAAGGTATCTGGCAAGCAGCAGCTTTCAAAGAGCATTTAGATTACTTCCGTCCAGAGGGCGACCCTCTAGGAGCTAATGTTAATGCTTACTTGCCTCGTCCATTGCTAGGAGCTGGTTGGAAAAATACCAAGACTCAGAGTCACTACCTACAAGATGCATCATATATGCGTATCAAGAATATGCAGTTAGGTTATACGCTCCCCAAGGAATGGGTTAAGCACCTTGGCTTAAATAGAGTTCGCCTCTACACATCTGTAGATAACCTAGCGACATTCACTAACTTAACAAAGATTTTTGACCCAGAAGCTATCACTGGTGGTTGGTCTGCTGGTAAGGTATACCCACTACAACGCACTGTGTCATTTGGTCTTAATGTAAACCTATAATAGCCATACTACAATGAAAAAAATATTTTTTGCAACAGTACTGTCTGCGTCTTGTGTAGCATTGTCTTGCTCTTCTTGCAAGCAGTTTGACGATGTCTTAGATAGAAAGCCTTTAGACAAGGTTTCTCCAGAGGTTTACTACAAGAGTGCAGAGCAGTTGAAGAGCTTCACCATCGATCAATACAAGCACTTCTCCACTCCTGAAGGTAGTTGGGCTGGAGATGTACATCGAGATAAAGGAACAGACGACCAAGCTCCAATGGATGAACCTAATAAGCAGATGTTTCATCTAGAGCATTGGAAAGTGCCAGCAGAGGGTAAGCTTGATATGAACGGAATTCGTGATATTAACTGGTTCTTAGAAAGAGCTGTCCCTGACGCTAAAGAAGGTAAAATCTCAGGGGCAAAAGCTGAGATTGACCAATGCCTCGGAGAGGCCTACTTCTTCCGTGCTTTACTTTATTTCGGCAAGATGAAGACTTTCGGGGACTACCCTATCGTTAAGAAAGTTCTTAGTGATGACCCAGCAGAGCTAGTAGAAGCTTCTAAGCGTATGCCTCGCAATGAGGTGGCTCGCTTCATTCTAGCCGACCTAGACAAAGCCATTGAGCTACTAAAAGACCAAACAAATGGCAAGCAACGTATCAGCAAAGATGTGGCACGTCTATTTAAATCTCGTGTGGCTCTCTACGAGGGTACATTCGAGAAGTACCACAAAGGTTCGGGTCGTGTCCCTGGGGACGACGCTTGGCCTGGAAAGACTAAGGAGTGGAATAAGGGGAAAACTTTCGACATTGATGCAGAGATTACTTTCTTCCTAACAGAAGCGAAGAAGGAAGCTAAGCTTGTAGCTGATAAGTTTGTCCTTACGACTAACAACCACGTAATGAACCCAGTAAAGGGACAAATTGCTGATTGGAATCCTTACTATGATATGTTTGCGAGCCTAGACCTCTCTAGCAATCCTGAGGTTCTACTCTGGAAACAATATAATCTCTCTATGGGTATTAAGCACCACACATCTCATCGTCTTCATAGAGGTACTGATAATGGTTACACAAGAGGGCTTGTACAGAGTTTCTTGATGAAGAATGGTTTGCCTATCTACGCAACGGGAGCTAACTACAAAGGCGACGAAACGCTTGACGACGTTAAGACCGACAGAGATGAACGCCTTCAGCTCTTTATGTTCTCAGAAAGCACGCCTCTACTTGTAAGAAATCGCCAAGGAGTAGATGTAATGGAACTTTACCTTGCCCCTACAGTTACCTCGCCACGTAATGGCCGAGATGTAACGGGTTATCGTCAGCGTAAGTTCTACAATTACGACCCTAAGGTAAACCCTAACCCTACTCAGAGTGACGTTACGGCAACGATTATCTTCCGTGCTTCAGAGGCTTATCTGAACTACATTGAGGCAAGCTATCTCCTAGCAAACTCTCTAGATTCAGACGCTATTAAGTATTGGACAGCCTTACGTGAACGTGCTGGTATCTCGGCAAACCTCAACGCAACGATTTCTGCGACAGATATGAGCATTGAGGCAAATGTCAATACGCCATCTTACGACTGGGGAGCATTCTCTGCAGGACAAGCAGTAGATGCAACGCTATACTCTATCCGTCGTGAACGTCGCTGTGAATTTATAGCAGAAGGCTTCCGTATGGACGACTTGAAGCGTTGGCGTGCAATGGATCAGGTGAAGAACTATCAGATTGAGGGTATTAACTTCTGGACAAAGATTAAGGACTACAAGTATCGTAATGAGAAAGAACAGCTTGTTCCTTATGACATCAAAGCCGACGGAAGCTCTGACGCAAATATGTCGGCTGAAAGCTTAGGTAAATATCTGCGTCCTTATCAAATCGTGAAGGCAAACAACGAAATGTACGATGGTTATACTTTCTATCAAGCTCACTACTTGAGTCCATTCTCTTACAAAGAAATGCTTCTTTGTTCGCCTAATGATGACGCAAATTCTTCCAACCTATACCAAAACCCAGACTGGAAAGTAGAACCTAATACGCCAGCAGTGAAGTAAATAAACTTTTCATTAAAAACAGGTCTTATCATTAGACCACTAACGCCGAAGGGGCAGTGCCATAAGTTTGGCACTGCCCCTTTTGTATTATTCCGAAGAAAACTATTGCTCAACCTTTAATGCTCTGTCAAATATATTAACGCCTCCTTTGACACCAAAGTCAAGCGTCATAACAGAGTAAGCAAGAGAGATATTTTCTTCCTCAAAACGTTTCTTGATACGCATTACCGTTTCACTCATTGCGTTGAGATAATCACGCTCTTGAGTAAAATTAATCCAGAAACGTAATTCGAAGTTATAAGCCGAGCTTCCAACACCCGTAAAGTAGAAGTCAACGGGTTCTTCCTGAAGCAATGCTTGAACCTTACGGACTTCATCTAGAGCAACCCTTTTTACTAACTCTAAATCATCTCCATAAGAAACCCCACTCTTGAAGGTTACACGACGCTTGCCAAAGATAGAGTAGTTGGTAAACGAACTGTTATAGACAAGCTGATTAGGAATATAAACCTTCTGCCCCTCAATCGTCCAAACAGAAGTTGTAATCCAGCCAATGTCAATAATACGCCCAAAGTGTCCGTCAATAAGCACCCAGTCTTCAGGTTTGAAGGGACTCTGTAGGTTGAGAAATAGACCAGCAAAAGCATTAGAGGCAATATCTTTCAAGGCAAAACCAGCAATCACACTGACAATACCAGCCCCAGCTAGGAGCTTAGTCAAGAAGTTATCTAAGCCTATAATCTCCAAACCCAAGAAAGCTCCTGAGAAGATTAAAAAGAAATAGACAAAGCCTGCAAAGACTTTCGCCAAGCTTGAATGCGTCTTAAAGGCACGTCTATAGAAACGCAGGCTTATGTTCCTCAGAACTGTAGCGATAAAATAAAAAAGGATGAAGACCAAAAGGGCAAGCATTATCTCTGGCAACTTGTCCAATGTCCTATCCACCCATCTATCTAAGAGTTTATGAATTAAATCAATACTATCCATTTTACTTATTCTATTTAATAAATTATTAATGACAAAGTTACGAACAATAAACTTAATATTGCAACAATCTTAATCCCAAACAAAAGGTCAATATAGTTTTTATCAAGCATTAATCTATTGCCTACATTTCAAGAAGGAGAGAGGATATTTAGATTAGTCAAAGTGCTCTTTTTGAGTGTTCCGATTTGTATCATTAGACTTAGTTGAAAAAATTGTAGGGAATACTTTAGAAAAAATCACGGATAACTTTTTGAAAAATCACGGGACTTTTCAAAAAGTTATCGGGGAGTTTTTTTTAACAAAATTAGCTTGTCTATAAAGCATTGATTTACAGAAGACTAGAAAACCCCCTAAAGAACTCTCTTTGAGCGTTCCGATTTCTGATATTTACACAATAAATATACGCCTAGAAAAAGGTCATCTATTAGGATAGGTATCAAAAAAACTCCCAAAAAGAAGAGCATAGTATTAGCATAGAAAAGCATAAATCAGTATCTTTGTTTTTAGGAATAATTAAATTATATAAGTGAACAAATGAAGAAAAAAAATTATGTGTTTAGCCTTGATATGAAGGTGCGTGATTACGAGTGCGACCTGCAAGGCGTTGTGAATAATGCAAACTATCAGCATTATATGGAGCATTGTCGTCACGAGTTCTGGGAAAGCCTTGGAGCAAACTTCGGCGATATGCACGACAATGGTTTAGATGCTTTTGTGTACAAGGTGAGTATCACTTATAAGAAATCTATGCGTAGTGGGGATAGATTTCGTGCCTGCCTAAACTGCAGAATGAAGGGGGCTAAATTAGTTTTCGACCAAGATATCCTCTTTGAAGACGGTACTGTGGCAGCTCACGGCGAGGTTGAAGTTGTAGCTGTTCAAGACGGTGTCATCACACGTGGCGAATACTTCGCTGACCTCTTGAAGGATTTTCTATAAATAATCGTAAGGTATTTTCTATGCTCCCTATCGTATGATATTCAAGAAAAGTAAAGTCATCATCTTTTTTATCCTTATAATAGGAGGAGTCTTGATGACTATGCTCTTAATTAATAGGGGGAATAGTTTTAACTTAGATTGTAGGGATATGCAAGGGAGTGATAGTCTATGGCAAGGTTTTGCCTTGAAAGGGGCTAAGTCTAATGGAGTGCGTTATTACACAGCAGGCGATGATAGCAAGAAAATGCTTGTTTTACTGCACCCTGCTTTTGCTACACATAATTATTTTGATGGACAGGTTCAAGCCTTAAGAAAAGACTTTTTCCTTGTTGCCCTAGATATAAGAAATCACGGAGCCTCACCTCAATACAAAGAAGGCTTTAGCTATCACGAAGTCGCAAGCGATATTATGGAGATAGCTAAGCTCCATAATAAGAGAACCTTCTCTATTGTTGGCGTTTCAATGGGAGGAGAGATTGCCCAAGTGCTAGCCTTAGATTATCCTGAGGCTGTTAGCTCTCTTGTCTTAGTTGGCTGTGCATTGATAACAGAAGATAGTTCCTTAGGCTTGTCAATGCTAAAGAGGTTCTCAACGCTCGCACCACGCTTCGTTCCTTTAGCACGTTTGCAGAACACTTTGGCTAAGACAACGTCTGATGACTTAGCTATTCAGGAGCAGTTTTTCTGCTGGTTACAAGGACACAATAAGCAAAGCATTCAACAGGTTGCTTCGGCTTCACGAGGCATTTTTCAAGAAGAATTAAAGGGAAAGTTAGATTGTCCTATCCTCTTTATGCACGGAGAGAATGAAATTGCTTTGGCAGTTAAGGAAATCAAGAAGGGCTTTGAAGCTTCTAAAAACGCTCAATATATCGTTATCCCAAAGGCAAAGCACGTGGTGAATATGGAAAATGCAGAACGCTTTAATCAAGAGCTTCTCAAATTTTTTCGGAAGACCCCTAGCACTCATTCCGTTATACAAAACATAGTTTTGTATAACGGAATTTAATAATTATCTTTGCTTTGTAAACTGATAGGGTTAAAATGAGGATTTTTACCGAACAAAGACTAAAAGAATACATAAAGAAAAATCCAAACTCAAGGGTTGCTTTGCAGGATTGGATTACGATTGTTAAGGCATCTGATTGGCAGAATTATTCGGATATTAAAAACACTTTTAATAGTGTGGATAGTTTCGGTAATCAGCGTTATGTGTTCAATATAAAAGGTAATGATTTTCGCTTAGTTGCTGTAGTTAAGTTTACCATTGGTTATGTGTATATCCGTTTTATCGGTACGCACAAAGAATATGACAAAATAGATTGCTCTAAAATATAAGTTTATGAAGCAGATTATTACTAAGGAACAAT
>PDWI01008919.1_pt1 | contig 13338 bp, 10 predicted proteins | sample 1430891 | NCBI WGS metagenome assembly PDWI01 (sample SAMN01162508, study PRJNA174530) | Oral metagenome, whole genome shotgun sequencing project. | biome: Marine environment; feature: Marine mammal; material: Swab sample of the gingival sulcus; isolation source: swab sample of gingival sulcus... | reverse complement strand
GAAAAAACTCATTTCTTTATTAATGGTTGTGGCTTTTGTGCCAATGTTTCTTACTACAGGATGTAAAAAAGAAGCAAAAACTACTGAATATGAAGTATTGACTGATTATTTGGTAGATAACAATTTGGATCTTCCAAATATGTTAGATAAGTGGATTATAGATGCCTCCAAAGTGGTCAATGAGGAAGACGGAACTGTTCCCGGATACTTTATAGTTGACTTGAGAAAAGCAGAGGATTTTGCCACAGGACATATAAAGGGTGCTGTAAATACAACACTTAAAGATGTTTTAACTACGGTAAAAGATGTAGCTAAAGAAGACAAAATTCTTGTTGTTTGCTATACAGGACAAACAGCTGCTCATGCCACTATCGCTTTGAGATTGAGCGGATATTCAAAAGCTCAAGTTCTTAAGTTCGGAATGGCAAAATGGAATAACAAATTTGCAGGAAAATGGTTAGCTCACTCCGGAGAAAACGGAAATGTTGCAGTTGGACACGCAAACTGGGTTTTGCCTGCTGATATAACAGCTGACAAGACTTATGGAGATCCTGATATCTCTTCTAAGCAATCTGAAGGTGCTGAAATTCTTAAAGAAAGAGTTAAGGCATTGTTGGACGGAGGATTCAATGGTATCAACAATACTGAAGTATTGGCAAATCCTGATAAGTATTTTATCAACAATTTCTGGGAATTGGAGCACACTGAGCATTACGGACACATTAAAGGTGCTCGTAGAATCAAGCCTTTGACTTTGAACAATGGAGAGATAAAGAAACTTGATCCTGAGCAAACTGTAGTAACTTACTGCTGGACAGGTCAAACTTCTTCAATGATCACAGCGTATTTGAAAGTATTGGGATTTGATGCTAAAAGTATTAAATTTGGAGCTAATGGTATGATTTATTCTAAATTGGAAAGCCACAAGTATAAAGCTCCTGCTAAAGATTATATTTATGAATAAGAAGTGAATCCTAAAATAGGTTTTTTTAATCACTTCATAATGTTAATTTTTAATTGATATTAAGTAAAAGGGTGGTTTCAGTCAAGTTGTTAGAGTTCTGAAATCACCTGTTTTTTAAAATGTAAATTGTTATTATGAAAAAATTGTTATTATTATTGGTTTTTATTCTTCCTTTGGCGATAAATAATGTTAGTGCTCAGGGATGTATGGACGATGACGATGATGGTGATGGCGCAAAAGTTTTTGGATTTATACAACCACAAGCTGAATATAAAATACTAGATAAAGATGGTTTTGGTGGCGATAAGAATAGTTATTCATATTACTTTAACAGAGCCAGAGTTGGGGTGAGAGGAAGTATTCCTTATGACTTTTCTTATTACTTTGTTGCGGAAATGGCTCCTATTCAAAACAAAAGTCATGGGCTTGCAGGTACCATTTGCGATGCATTTATTACTTATAAAAGATTTGCTCCTTACTTAAAGGTTTCTGTGGGACAATTTAAAACTCAAATCAGTGCCGAGCAATTGCAAGGTTGTCACAAACTATATACCATCAAGCGTTCTCTTCCTGTAAGCAGCATGGCAGGACCTGTTAGAGATATGGGTATTATGTTTTCAGGTTCTATTGATACTCTTTTTGGAGAGAATCTTAAAGATCTTATCGGATATACCTTTGGTATTATGAACGGAACAGGAAGAAATGTATTCGAGAATAATTTAGAAAAAGATTTTACTGCAAGATTGACATTGAAACCTCTTAGCTTTTTGACTATCGGAGGAAATTACAGACACGGTAAAATGCTTATTGAAGGTTCCAAAGCAACCAGAACTACTTATGGTGTCGATTTGACATTGAAGTATTCTGACTTATTCTTACAAGGCGAATATCTTTATGCTAATAACGAAGGTAAATCCGTTATTGGCGGTGGATGCGGTGGAGATCCTGTAATCGTCGAGGCAGCAGACCAAAGTGGTTTCTTCTTTATGGCTGCTTATATGACTCCTTGGAATTTCCAACCGGTAATCAAATACGAATCTTTTGATCCGGATATTGATGCTACTGCAACTCCTGATATTTATGTTGAAAACATATTGACATTTGGATTGAACTACTACTTTAACGATAAAGTAAGAGCACAACTTAATTACTTGTATAAGGCAGAAGAGGATGAAAATGTTGAATCACCAAATGATGAGCTTTTGCTTCAATTCCAAGTAGTATTCTAGGATAAATACTTTTTAAGAAACCTTTGAATAAGTATCAAAAAAGAACAAAAATACCCCAAACTATGGACGACTTCTTCGTTATTAAAAATTTTAAGTCCTCACAACCAAAAGGTTGCTGTGGGTTAAAATTTTCTCTTACCTCGAACTCGCCTCATATTTTGGGATATTCAAAGGTTTCTTAAATAAATTGTTAAACACTTTTTCGATAGAACGTAAATAAAAAATACAAAGTTATATCTGTTGAAAAAATAATTTTTAATTAATTAAAATATCATTTAAAATGAAACAAATTAAAAACTTAGCCTTATTGGTTTTATTCGTGTTAGCTTCAGTTGGTAGCGTTTATGCTCAATCTACTGATATTATTTCTGCCAAAGATTTTAAGAAGGCAATGAAGAGTAATAAAAATCTTGTTATCATTGATGCAAGTAAAACAAAAAAATACAAAGAAAATCACGTGGAAGGCGCTATGCACATTTTGTATGGAGATTTGAATAAAGATAAGTCTGTAGCTCCGCTTGGCACTATTCAAACACCTGAATTTATAGCAGACTATTTAGGTAAAAAAGGAATAAGTGCAGACGACGAAATTGTGATATATGACGATGGAAAACAAAAATATTCATCAAGAATGTATATAACTTTAAAACATGCAGGTGCTAAAAACGTGAAATTGCTTCACAAAGATATGGGACAGTGGGGAAAAGAAAGAATATCACTTACCAACAAAGCACCTAAAGATAGAGCTGCTACAACTTTTACCGTGGCTCCTGATAACGATATGTTTGTAGATTTGGATTTTGTAGTTGCCAACAAAGATAACAAAGATGTTGTGTTGGTTGACGTTAGATCTAAGAAAGAATTTGCCGGAAAAAAGAAAGTCGTTGATGGCAAATTCGGACATATACCCGGTTCTATAAATATTCCTTTTGAGGAGTTTGAAACAAAATCAGGTGCGTTCAAAAATAAAGCGCAACTTCAAGAATTAGCTGACCAATACGGATTGGGACAAGATAAGAAGGTTGTATTCTTCTGCAAAACAGGCGTAAAAGGTGCTGTTGCTTACATCGCATTCAAAAACGTACTAAATCACCCAAATACTAAATTGTATGAAGGTGGTGCTGCTGACTATTGTTCTAAGCACGAATTGGTGAAGTGATAACATCTAGATATATACTTAGGAAAGGTATTGTACAAAAAATATGATATTACTTGTATAAAAAAGGCTGAGGGTACAAACTCAGCCTTTTTTATTTTGTCGGCAACATACCAAACTCAACGGCATATATAACACACCAGGTTTTAGAAACTACAAAAACCATGAATTTTCCGGATTAAATCACCAAGAGAACATTAACTATTTCCGATTCACTTTTTAAAATTTTCCTGCCCTTTATATTGGAGTTTTGCAAAAAAATATAGAGAAATACTGTTAATAAATCACTAAAATATGCTTTATGGCTATCTTTTAAGCAATACTTATATAATTTTTATTACCTTTGTGCACTGCTTTAAAGAAATCAAGTATTAATTGTTTATGCGTAAAACTCGTATCTTATATATCACACAGGAATTAGAACCCTATACTGACATATCCAAATTAGGGGAATTTATGAGAAATCTCATTTTAAATGCTAAGAAAAAGTCTTTCGAAATGAGAATACTTATGCCCAAATTTGGCAATATAAACGAAAGAAGGCACAGACTTCACGAAGTTGTCCGGTTGTCGGGAATGAATATAATAATCGACGATGACGATTTTCCTTTAATAATAAAGGTAGCTTCTTTGCCCGAGTCTAGAATTCAAGTTTACTTTTTGGATAATGAAGAATTCTTTAAACGCAAAAATGTTTTTAAAGACGACGACGGAGAATACTTTGACGACAATGACAGTAGAATGATATTTTTCTGTAAGGGTGCTATGGAAACTGTAAAAAAATTCGGTTGGCCCCCCGATATTATTCATGCCGGAGGCTGGATGACTAGTTTAATTCCTCTTTTCATAAGGAAAGCCTATCGCGAGGATCCTGTTTATAAACACTCTAAGGTGATATACACACCCGCGAATAATAAAGAAATAATAATTTCGGATGAATTCAAGGACAAGGTTCTGATAAACGATATGGAAATCGAAGATATCGACGATTATATCAATGCTGAAGGTAAAATAGATTTAGATTTGGGAGCTGTTAAAAATTCAGATGGAGTTGTTTTCTTTGAAGAAAATGAAGAGAATATAGCCGGTTTTGGACTTGATAAAGACTTATATCATATTCACGATATTGAAGATCAATCTTTTAGTAAAGATGTGGATTTCTACAATTCCGTAATTAAATAATTTTTTAACCTTATTTATTTTTACATAATAAATTTGTGGCTTATATTGTTTCATACCAATATACTAATAATTAATATTCAACAGCAGATATGAAAATAGTGAAGTTTATTTTAATCCTGATATTGTTTGGTACCTTGTCCGTATCTTACGTTGGCTGTATCAAATCTTCGGTGATTGGAGAAGATATATTAAAGGATGATGAAATAGGAGTGGATTTTATTAACAAATTTGATATTGTTGCTAAAACAATACCTTTTGATTCCTTGATAGGTGCGAATAAGAAAGGAAGAGGTGTATTGTTAGGCTCTTTTTCAAATAATGTGATAGGTGAGACACAAGCGAGCTGTTATTTTGACTTTTCAAAGCCTGCCTCTATACCTAAATCCGGTGCCAATTCTGTAGAATTTGACTCAGTTGTATTGACTGTCTTTGTCGACACATCACTTGTCTTTTCAAAAGAAGGAGCCGAACAACATATTGAAGTTTTTGAATTGGATGAAAATTTACCGGATACTTTAGATCAAAATTTAAGAACAGATCTTCAATTTCAATACAATAGCACCCCTATAGGCGTTCTTGATTTTAATCCGCTAAGTATAGACTCTTCGGTGGTTATAGAACCCGAAAAAGATACTCTTACGTATTTCAACCAATTGAGAATAAGGCTTGACGATAATTGGGGAAAAGAGCTTCTAAAGGACACGTCTATCTTGATAGACCAAGAAAAATTTCGCCAAAAACTTAAAGGAATATACCTTAAATCTATTTCTGATATTAGCTCTATGATTACTATGTCTTCTACAATTCCTATAAAAATAGAAATATACTATACAGAAGATAATAAGCTAAAAAAAATGTATTTTACTATCAACAATACCCTTAGAAATTTTTATCACGATTATACGGGAAGCGAAGCAGCAAAAGATTTTAACAACGAAGAAGCAGGACAAGAGCGTCTATTCTTGCAAGGGATGCAAGGCATGAAAATAGATATGAAAATTTCCGGACTGGATATGCTTCAAGAATACAATGTAAATAAAGCAAAATTGAACGTTTACTGTAAAAAGGATGAAAATTTAGTAGAGTCTATTCCCGAAAGAATAATCGTATATTACGTAAACGACGAAGGAAAAGAAATATTAATTGATGATATGGCATGGGATGCCAGCTTATTCTTCTTCGGTGGTTTGAGTGAACTAAAAGAAATTAACGGCACAGAAGTTTACGAATATACGATGAATATTACAACTTTCATAAAGAAAATGGTGGGTAAAAAACACGACGAAGTCAACCTTGTACTATTCAGTTCAAAGAGATTGTCTAACCCCGGATTCGGAGAGTTTTATGGAACAAAACATGAAGATTTCAAACCAAAATTGACTGTTATTTATACAGAAATAAATTAAATTATGTGTGGTATAGTTGCCTATATAGGAAATAAGGAAGCGTATCCGGTGCTATTGGACGGCCTGGAAAAATTGGAGTACAGAGGATATGATAGCGCAGGAATTGCAATCGCAAATGGTGATTTCGAAGTATACAAGAAGAAAGGAAAAGTTAGTTCTCTAAAAAAATCCATCAAAAAGAATATTTCAGGAAAAATTGGAATTGGACATACAAGGTGGGCTACTCACGGAGAACCTAACGATATCAATGCTCACCCTCAATTATCGGGAGACGGTAAGATAGTTCTTGTACATAACGGTATCATCGAAAATTATGAAACCCTAAAAAAGGCATTGATAAAACTGGGACACGAATTCAAAAGTGAAACAGATACAGAAGTACTGGTGCACCTGATAGAAGAATATAAAAATAGAGACAATACTTTACAAAATGCTGTAAGATTGGCTCTACAAAGAGCCGTTGGTGCTTACGCAATAGTAGTGTATAGTGTTGAAGAACCAAATGTCATAATTGGTGCTAAAAAATCAAGTCCTCTGGTTGTTGGTGTTGGTGATGATGAACTTTTTATGGCTTCTGATGCTGCTCCTATCATAAAATATACTAATAGGGTGATGTATCTGGAAGACGAGCAAATGGTTATCTTAAATTCAGATGGCACTTTTTCGTTGAAAGATATTAACAACAATGTTATAAATCCTAAAATAGAAGAGTTAGACCTTAGCATTGAGGCAATAGAAAAAGGGGATTATGAACACTTTATGCTCAAGGAGATATTTCAGCAACCCGATACTATAAACAACAGTATCAGAGGTAGGTACAATCCTTTTGAAGGTTGGGTAAAAGTAGGCGGACTCGAAAAGGAACTTGAGACATTAAAATCTGCACAAAAAATAGTGATAGTTAGTAGCGGTACTTCTTGGCATGCAGGTATGATCGGTGAATATTTGATAGAAGATTTGGCAAGAATACCGGTGGAAGTAGAATACTCCTCTGAATTTAGATATAGAAATCCTATTATTGGTAAGGACGATGTTGTAATCGCTATATCTCAGTCAGGCGAGACGGCAGATACAATTGCAGCACTCGAACAAGCAAGATCGAAGGGTGCGTTTACCTACGGCATAGTTAATGTTGTTGGTTCCAGGATATCTAGGATGACTCATACCGGTTCCTATACCCACGCAGGACCGGAAATAGGAGTAGCCTCAACAAAAGCTTTCACAAGCCAGTTATCGGTATTGGCTTTGATTGCTATGCATCTCGCGGTGGAAAAAGGTACGATGCCCCATAGTTATCTTATGCTTCTTTTGGAAGAATTGTATTATTTGCCCAATAAGATAAATAAAATTCTCGGTGAGAGTAAAAAGATAAAGCAAGTAGCTGATGCAATAAAAGATGCTGAAAACACTTTATATCTTGGCAGAGGATACAATTTCCCTGTTGCCCTAGAGGGAGCGTTAAAACTAAAAGAAATATCTTATATACACGCCGAAGGCTATCCGGCAGCAGAAATGAAACACGGACCAATAGCGCTCATAGATGAAAATATGCCGGTAATAGTAATCGCTACAAACAAAAGTGCATATTCTAAAATAGTTAGTAACATTCAGGAAATAAAAGCTAGAAAAGGAAAAGTAATATCAATAGTTACAGAAGGAGATGAAAAAATAAGAGAATTGTCTGATTTTTCTATTGAAATACCACATATTGCAGAACCATTATCTCCGATATTATCTGTAATACCTCTACAATTATTGGCTTACTACATAGCTGTGATGAGAGGATGTGATGTAGATCAACCTAGAAATTTGGCTAAATCGGTTACTGTTGAATAATATATAATTTTGAAAGATATGGAAGATAGAAGATTAAATATGACATACAATTCTCAACGAGATAAATTGGTTATTTCGGAGTATGGAAGAAATATACAAAAATTGATAAAATATGCTAAAACCATTGAGGACAAAGATGAGCAACAGGCATTTTTAGATGAAGTCGTTGAGTTGATGAAAAAAATGAAAATCGGCAACAAAAAATCCGATGAGTATACCGAAAATATTTGGATACACGTCTACAGAATTGCAGATTTCGACCTTAAAGCGGTTCCTCCCGGTGGTGTTATCCCCGTACCTAAACCGGACGATTTTAAACCGGGACATTTGGATTATCCTGAAGAAGAAAAACATTACAGACATTACGGACACCATATCCATACTTTTATACAAAAAGCAATAGACATGGAAGATGGTGTTAAAAAAGACCAATTTGTAGCCACTATAGGTGCCTATATGAAATTAGCTTACATAACATGGAGTGCCGATGATTTTGTAAATGACAGAATCATAAAACACGACTTAAAAAAAATGTCTAAGGAAAAATTGACTTTCCCAAAAGGATATTCTTTGGATACTTTTATAGATAAGGACAGTAATAAGAATAAACCCAAAAGAAAATATAGCGGAGCAAAAAAATCTAGAAAAAAGAAATAATGCAATAAAAATCTTCAATCACACTATTTTTTTTGTATTGACTTGCTTTGGTAACACAATTTTTAAGTAAATTTGGGCGATTATGTTAAGTTATGAAAGATATTGCCCTGATAGTTATATTGTCTTTTATGTTTTCGACCTCACATTCTCAAATTGTTGACGACTTTAGAGATGGTGATTTTTATAGTAATCCGGAGTGGAAAGGAGATCGACACGATTTTGTGGTAAATAAATATTATCAACTCCAACTTGATGCTGATAACCCGGGAGAGTCTTATTTATATATAGAATACCCAAATCAGGATAATATCGAGCTGAGGTACTACTTTAAAATGGAGTTCAATCCATCGGCTTCCAATATGTTAAATGTATTTATATGTTTAGATACAAATGATGTCAGTACCGCAAACGGATATTATATAACAATAGGAGAAAACAGTGCCGGTGATAAAATAATTTTTAATAAATTAAAAGACGGAATAACAACTAAACTTGGTGAAGGAAATGCAGGAGATTTCGCAAATAATCCGGCTTTTGCAAAAATAAAAGTAACAAGAACAGAAGGGATATGGAACCTATATTCAGATAAAGGCGAAGGATATTATATTGAAGAGTTTGAAGTATTTGATGATGAATTTATGTTTAACAACAATTATTTCGTACTAAATCCTAAATATTCTAAAACACGTACGGATAAATTTTTCTTTGATGACTTCTATATAGGAGCTTATATTCCTGATACCATAGCTCCTAAAATAACCAATGTAGAGCTTATCTCCAGAACTATATTAACTCTTGAGTTTGACGAACCGTTAAGCCAAGAAAATATACATGAAGTATTTAATTACAAGGTTTTAAACTCAAATATTTCACCCAAAGAAGTGATATTTCAGGAAGCACAACCTAATGAATTAAGATTGATATTTGAAGAAGAATTTAGCAGTGGAACTATTTATGAACTTCAAATAACCAATGTTGGAGACCGAAAAGGAAATACGCTAAAAAATCCTATTACAGTAACTTTTTATTACATAGACCGTCCCAAGTCCGGAGATGTTGTTATTAATGAATTACTATTTGATCCTTTTCCGAAAGGAAGTGATTTTGTTGAGTTAAAGAATATTTCTAATAAGATTATAAATTTGGAAGGCATGATAATGTCTAACTCGTATGATAACAAAAAAAATTATACGATAAAAGACATTTTGGTACTTAAGCCCGGTGAATACGTTTGTATCTCCGGTGATACTTTAGATATTGTAAACAATTACTTTGTTCCGGACAGTTCTAGATTATTTCTTAATAAGCTGCCTACTTTGCCTAATAATAAGGGAAACTTAACTTTGCATCGTCAAGATACTGTGGAGCACAAGATGATTATGATTGATTCTTTTGATTATAGTGAAAGTATGCATTCTTCTTTTTATGATAATTACGAAGGTGTTAGTCTTGAACGCAGAAGTGCGCATTCACTTACAAATGATAAGTTTAACTGGAGTTCTGCTTCAACAATAGTAGGTGGCGCAACTCCCGGGTACAAAAATTCTAATTCTATACGTGTAAGTGATAACGAATTTGATGGGATTAATATAGTAAAAAAGGTTTTTTCACCTAATTTTGACGGTCTTGATGACGAATTAATAATAAGTTATAATTTAAACTCAGAAACAAACTTAACCAATATGTATATATTTGATTCTGAGGGACGATTTATAGATAAATTTATCAATAATGAAACAATAGGTAAAAAAGGGACTATCACTTGGAATGGACAAGTCGATAATAAGACAATGCCTATTGGGGTGTATGTGCTTTTTTCTGAAACACTGGATGAAAAAGGCAATTTACACAAGAGTAGAGAAACGTTTGTAATTGCAGATGATTTAAAGTGATTTATTGCACATAAGTAGTAGAAATGAATTTAAAAGATAAGGTTATATCGTTTGTTTTAGTGGTAATTGCTGTTGTTATTATCTTTCAACCAAAATTTAGGTTAGCGGAAGTGATTATGAATAATGCGCTCATAGTAATTTTAACGTACGTTTCACTTGGTATGCTTTTCGCCCTTTTTGATAAAAGAAAACTCGTTTACATTAGTCTACTAAGTGCTTTACTGATAACGTTGTATATCAAAAATATTTCTAATGACAATTTATTATACAAAAAAAATGACGGTTTGCTTCCTAATTTAGAAGTATGCCATTTCAACGTAATTGATTTTGAGGGAGATAATCCGGAAATAATAAAATCAATAATTGAGTTGAACCCTGAAATATTATCTTTTGAAGCATTATCGCCGATTTTAAACAAATACCTAATCGAAAATCTAAAAAGTAGATACGCTTATAACACCTTTATCAACAGAGGAGGCGATGTTGATAGCAAACTCATATTATCAAAAATCCCAATAACCGATGTTGATACTTTTTATTTACAGGGACACCCTCAACTCAAAGTAGAGGTAACTGACAAGAAGATGAATATTGATTTTATATTCTCAAATATAACTCCTATTGTTTATAGCGGTAGTAATTCTATATCAGAGGCTCAAATTGAAGAGTTGGCAGAATATATATCGACAAAGAATAATAATACACCAACGATTGTCGTCGGCGAATTTAATCAAGTGTATTGGTCTAATAGCATTAGATATCTATTGGCAAAAACCAACTTAAACAATGCCAGAAGATATGTTTATCTGACAAAGCGAAAACCTTACGAACATATTTTTTATTCTAAAGAACTTGTTTGTCTAAAAATAGAAGAACTGTTCGACAACAAATCAAACAACATAGGAATAGTAGGAAACTTTGTAGTAAATAAAAATAATAAAAACGCAGAATTGACGCTAAAATGATACATCATTTTAGCGGTATTAATAATATACTCACACTACTCCTAAGATTATTTTATCAGCGTTTTTGTAGATAACGTTCGTAACGTTTCAGATTATTTTCAGACGTTTTGTCTTCTTGTTTTTTCGCCAACGACATAGCTTTAGAGATATGTTCGCGCGCGACATCATATTTTTCATTCGACGTGATGTTTTTTTCGTTTGGAAAATTGCGACAAATTTCTTCGATAAATTCTAGTCTATTTTTTGAGTCTTCTATTAGCTTGAAATATTGCTTTGAATTTTTGGCATACTCCTCGATGTTGTTAGATTTTTTTGACTCTATCAAAGAAATTTTAGTTTTAAATTCTTTATACCTTTTTTTGCAGTGTTTTTTCATTTTTTCCAAAGCCTCTTCCTTCAATTCCTCCACATCGTATTCAAAGGATTTATCAACGGTTTTGAGACAAGAATAATATATTTTGTCTGACCATTCTTTTTCATCATAAATGTCTTTTACGATCTTAAAGTTTTTCTTTTCGGTCATCAATTCAAACAACTTACTATCACATTCGCTTGTTGCTTCGTAAATCAGAACCACTTTTTCGTCCTTGGATATCTTAGGATTAGATCTAATGTACTCCAATGCCACTTTATTTGTGGGCTTACCTACATTTATCAATGCTTTTACGTAGTTCAAAACAAATTGATAGTCGCGATTACCATTATTCCATTCTTCTTCCATATTTCCTGACTTGTCATAAGAGCGCAAAGCCTTTTTGCCAAGTTCTATAAAGTCCTCAACTTTTTTGCCACCGACGGATTTAAGCATCAATTTTTTTTCAGGACTTATAAACATCAAAGTCGGATAGGCTCTTACAGGAAAATCGAGACCAAATTTCATCCCGTCCTGAGTCTCCATATTGATTTTCATATTGATAAAATTCTTATTGTAAAAATCTCCAACTTCTTCTTGCGGAAATATGTTATTCTGCATCCTTCTGCAAGGACCACACCAAGTGGTGTAGGCATCTACAAATATCAATTTGTTCTCTTTTTTTGCTTCTTCCAAAGCCTCCTCTATACTTCCGTGAAAGAATTCCATCCCTTGTCCTGTCAATAGGTTTGAAGACAAAAATAAAAATATGGCTATGTACAATAAATTTCTTTTAAATTTCATCTGTTTGTTTTTTAGCTTTTAGTTTTTGGCTTTTAGCCATTGGCTTTTGGCTATTAGCTTACTATGTTTTTAACAAAGATAATTATTCTCTTGAAACAACCTAATACCTGACCTTGCTTCTGACTTCGGTCTTCCGTCAAAAAAAATATCCCACTCCCAACCCCAATAATTACGTTTTTTTTTCAATTTTATTGGCATTGACCCAGATTATAAACGGCAAAGGAAATTATTTTGCCATTAATTTTCAAATTATTAATAAAATAATTATACCTTTGCGCTCCGGTAAATCTAAATGTCATAATTTATGGATTATTTGGAGCCATTTTCGATAAAGTTGTTTAATGGCAAAAATGTTGGTTCTTTTGAATATCAGTATAAAATAGACAATCGTTTTTTCGACTGTTTCGAAGATTCTTTGGTGAAAGAGGGAAACTATAAGGTAGATTTGAGGGTTGATATATCAGAGAGGATGGTTGTTTTGAATTTCGATATTGATGGTGAATACTCTGCTGTTTGCGACAGGTGCTTGGTTGATATAACGATTCCTTCAAGCATTAGTTACAGAGTATTTTTGAAGTATGGTGTGGTCGAGGAAGAAGATGATAGTGATTTTGATGATGTTATTTATATAGAGGAAGGCAGAAGAAGGTATAATGTTGCCAACATCATCAATCAGCTTATAGCACTGTCCAGACCTATGTCTAATTTGTATGACTGTCAAAATGACCCTAATCCTAAGTGTGATTTTAAAATGTTAGAATACCTTAATAATGCGGAGAAAGAAGCAGAGGAAGATAATGATAGTAATCCCATGTGGGACGATTTAAAAAAGATTTTTTCAAAATAAATAATTTAGTAATGGCACATCCTAAAAGTAAAGTTTCTAAGCAGAGAA
>PDWI01007409.1_pt1 | contig 13341 bp, 8 predicted proteins | sample 1430891 | NCBI WGS metagenome assembly PDWI01 (sample SAMN01162508, study PRJNA174530) | Oral metagenome, whole genome shotgun sequencing project. | biome: Marine environment; feature: Marine mammal; material: Swab sample of the gingival sulcus; isolation source: swab sample of gingival sulcus... | reverse complement strand
AAGAAAAAGATTTAAAATTTGACAAAAAAATTAGCCGTATGGCTTGTGTTTACTGTACTTTATTGATTTGAATTTAGAAAAAGCTTGTCAAACTCACGTTTATCAACTTTTGAGAAGGAGAATTATTAAATTAGAGTATGTTCCTGGCGAGATATTAAATGAGCAAGATTTGGCGGAAGAGTTTAACATTAGTAGAACTCCAATTAGAACAGTTTTTCAACGATTAAATTATGATGAATTATTGACAATTATTCCGCGTATAGGTGCCCAAGTACCGCCAGTAAATTATAAAAAAATGAAGTCAATATTTGAATTAACGCGTGAGCTTGATGCTTTGGCTGCTAGTATGGCAGTTGATAATATTTCGGCTGATAGTATTGAAAAATTAGAACAGATAATTGAACAAATGAAAAAATATAAAATTGAGGAAGATTATCAAAAAGCAATTGACCTTGATCAAGAATTTCATAATACAATTTATGATAGTTGTGGTAATGATGAATTGAAATCAATTTCGAGTAGATTACATTATCAGACGGAAAGACTTTGGCATTATAGTGAACAACATGTTGACGATATGGATTTATTTATTGATACGTTTTCGCTTATTTTAGATGCAATTAAAGCAAAAGATAAGGAGAAAGCTATTTCAGCATCTAAGATTCATATTGATCAATTTGTCGATAAAATTAAAAGTGAATTGCTGTAATATATAGAAATGAATTTATAATAGATGGACTAGTGTTTTTAATACTAGTTTTTTTATTTAATAAAATCCCGCTTAAAATAAAAATAGTAAGCGGGAAGATTTTATAAGTATATTTAATTTATTTTAGCGCTTCTAAAGCGACTGCATTTAATAAATTCCAAGGCTTGTTAAAATGTGGTTGGAAGAAGAAATCTTGCATTGCGAGTTCTTCCACTGTCATTTTATTTTGAATGACAACGCTAACTGTATTGATCATTTGTGTGATGTCAATATCAGAGATTGCCTGTGCACCTAAAATTCGTTTTGTATTTTTATCGTAAACGAGTTTTACAGTTACTTTTGAATTAGTAGGCATAAATTCTGGTCTATAGTTATCGGTAATTGTAGCAGTTTCGATCTCAAAACCATTCATTTTAGCAACTTCTTCTGTAAAGCCTGTAGATGAAATACAGTGTTCGTAAATCTTAATGCCTGATGTTGCCTGTGTGCCACAATATTTGATGCTCGGCTCGACTAAGCTTTTAGCTGCAACTGTACCCATACGAATGGCATTAGTAGCTAGTGGCAAGTAAGCGTGTTTCTCTGTTACATTGTGAATGACAGCACAACTATCGCCAGCTGCAAAAACGTCCTTTTTAGAAGTACGCATATACTCATCGATTTTGATTGCGCCATTAGGAAGCATATCGAGTTGTCCTTTAAATAATTCTGTATTTGGTCTAAAGCCAATACAGAGAATAACTAATTCCGTTTCATAGCTAGCTTTATCTGTAACTACTGTTGTTACTTTACCGTTTTCGCCTTTAAAGCTTTCTACTTTTTGGTCAAGCGCTAAGGTAACACCTTTATCGGCGAAAGATTTTTCAGCTACATCAGTGAATTCTTTGTCGAGGTATTTTGACATGATTCTTGGTAAAGCATCGATTACAGTGACTTCTTTACCAGCCATTTCAAAAGCTTCAACTAATTCTACACCAATATAGCCAGCGCCAATGACGGTGATTTTTTTGGCATCTTTTGCTTTTTCAATAATTTTATTAGAATGATTAAAGTTTTTGCAAAGTAAGATGTTTTCGAGGTCTAAGCCTTCAAATGGTGGTACGATTGGCCAAGAACCAGTTGTAACGATGAGTTTATCGTAGATATCAGAAAATGTTTCACCATTAGAGAGATTTTTAATATCCAATGATTTGGCATCGGTATCTACTTTTAAGACTTCATGTTGCATATAAGTATTGACGTTTAGTTCTTTTAATTGTTCTGGTGAAGAGTAGAATAGCCCCGCTGGATCTTTAACAACGCCACCGACATAAAGAGCGATACCGCAAGATAAGAAAGAGATATTATCGTTTATTTCATAGACGCTTATTTCTGCGTCTGGGAATTCTTTACGCGCATTAAGAATGGCAGCTGTTCCTGCATGTGTACAACCAATTACTACTATTTTCATGATTTCCTCCTATTATGGTATAAATTTAACAATATTTATATACCCTTTTATATATTATTTATGCAAGCAAAGTTTAATTATTTACTAGGAAATTACTAGTATATGTGTTGCTGGTGAATTTTCTGTTTTTTTTCTTATATTTTACTGAATGTATTGCTTGTAGTTTGGGTAGTAAAGAATATAATATTTAATTATAAACAAATAGATTAATAAGGAGAGTTTGATGAAATTAGGTTTTGATACTGAAAAATATCTCAAAGAACAATCTGCTTTTATTTTAGAAAGAGTGGAGCGTCATGATAAATTATATCTTGAATTTGGTGGTAAATTGTTTCAAGATAGGCATGCTATGCGTATTTTGCCAGGCTTTGATGAAAATGTTAAGGTGCGACTATTGAATCGCTTGAAGGATAAATGTGAAGTTGTGATTTGTCTTTATGCAGGTGATATAGAGCGAAATAAAATCAATAATAATCTCGGTATTACTTACGATATGGAAGTGTTTAAATTAATAGACGATTTTCGTGATAATGATATTCCCGTTAATAGTGTGGTGATTACGCGTTTTGCCGAACAGCCAGCGGCACAGGTTTTTATCACTAAATTAGAAAGACGTGGTATTAAAGTATACAGGCATAGACCGACGAAGGGCTATCCTACGGATGTCGATATGATAGTAAGTGATGAGGGCTATGGTCAAAATCCTTATATAGAAACGACTAAGCCAATTGTCGTAGTTACTGCACCAGGTCCTGGTAATGGTAAGTTGGCAACGTGTTTGAATCAATTATATCATGAGCATAAGCATGGTAATCACGCTGGTTATTCTAAGTTCGAGACCTTTCCCGTTTGGAATTTGCCGCTTAAACACCCTGTTAATGTTGCTTATGAATCGGCAACGGTCGATTTAAAAGATATTAATATGATAGATTTCTTTCACGTCGATGCCTATGATGAAATTGCGGTAAATTATAATAGAGATTTGGAGACATTCCCTGTATTAAAGCGAATGATAGAGAAAATCACAGGAGAAGAGTCGCTTTTTAAATCGCCAACGGATATGGGTGTCAATCGTATTGCTTTTGGTATTACCGATGATGAAGTTGTAAAGAAAGCGGCAGAACAAGAGATTATTCGCCGTACTTTTAAGGCGGCTGTCGATTATAAAAAGGGTTTGCTTGATTTAGAAGGTTTTGAAAGAGCGAAGATTATTATGGAAAGTCTTGGCTTGGGCGAAAAAGATAGGGCAGTCGTGAACGTAGCGCGTGAACGCGCTGAGAAATTAAAATTGGATAATGGTAGTGATATTGCCGCTGTTGTGGCAATTGAATTAGATGATGGTACCATTGTTACGGGTAAGGAAACAGAGTTAATGCACGCGTCCGCTACGGCAATGCTTAATGCTTTAAAATATCTCGCTAATATCAATGATGAAATTCATCTTTTGCCAGAACTAATTTTAGCGCCAATTGGCAAATTAAAATTAGATTCGCTTGGACGTAAACGCGAAATTTTAGATTTAAAAGAAATTTTGGTAGCGCTTAGTATTTCGGCGGCGACGAATCCTACAGCGGATGCAGCTTATCAAAAAATCGGACAATTAAAAGCTGCACAAGCGCATTCAACCGTTATTCTCAATGCTAGTGATGATAAAACATTGCGTGATTTAGGTCTCGATGTCACTTGTGATGCGGAATATTCCTCAGGTAATTTATATTATAATATGTAAAATGAATGTATATGATATGATTTTAGAAAAACAAAAAAATAAATATTTGCCCTTAGCTGAAAGAATGAAGCCGACGAAACTCTCTGATTTTGTCGGGCAAGATGATATTTTAGGCGAGGGCAGTTTGCTTTATCGTTTAATCGAAAGCGATAATTTGCGTTCCTTAATTTTTTATGGTCAGAGCGGTGTTGGTAAAACCAGCATCGCTCGTATTATTGCAAGACTTACTGCCAGTCAGTTTTTAACGCTTAATGCTGTAATGAGTGGTGTTAAAGATATTAAAGCGGCAGTGGAATCGGCAGAACAAGCCATGTTAAATGGCACAAAGACGATTTTGTTTATTGATGAAATTCACCGTTTTAATAAATCTCAGCAAGATGCGCTCTTGCCTCACGTGGAAAGTGGACTTATTATTTTAATCGGTGCGACGACAGAAAATCCTTATTATGAAATTAATAAGGCGTTGATTTCAAGGACAATGGTCTTTGAATTAAAACCTTTAAATTATAGTGCAGTGCGTACTATTTTAGAGCGAGCACTCAGTGATGAGCGGGGCTTGGCTGATTTAGAAATCAACTTAACAGATGAAGCACTTGATTTTATTATTAATTATTCTAATGGCGATGCTAGAAAAGCGCTTAATAGTTTGGAATTAGCGGTTTTGACGATGGCAAAAACGGATAAATTGATTGATTTGGCGCAGGTCAAACGTTGTTTTCAGCGTAAGGATTTACAGTATGATAAATTGGGTGATAATCATTATGATGTAATTTCTGCTTTTATTAAGAGTATTAGGGGCTCTGATCCCGATGCGGCTTTACACTATTTGGCGAGAATGCTTGCAGCAGGGGAAGATGTCAACTTTATCGCTAGAAGAATTGTTATTAGTGCTTCTGAAGATGTGGGCAATGCCAATCCCAATGCTTTAAATGTGGCGGTTTCTGCGATGCAAGCGGTACAATTTGTCGGTATGCCTGAAGCGCGTATTGCTTTGGCGCAAGCAGTTTGTTATCTCGCTTCATCACCAAAGTCCAATCGCGCTTATGTGGCAATTAATGAGGCGCTTGCCGATGTAGAAAAAGGGAATATTGGCGACGTGCCAGTTTATTTAAGAGATTCATCGTATAAGTCTAAACAAAAAAATGGCAATCATGTTTATTTATATCCACATGATTACCATAATGCTTACGTCAAACAACAATATCTGCCCGATGCGCTAAAAGATAAAAAATATTATCAACCGAGTGATAGAGGCACAGAAAGGCGTTTGGCAGAATACTTAGAAAATATTAAAAAGTAATAAAGCCGTGTCATCCTGAGCGTAGCCTGAGGATCTTACGGCTTTTATATTGCGATAAGATTGCGACGTCGCTTCGCTCCTCGCAATGACAACTGGGGGAATCTTCGCTTCTCGCAATGACAACTGGGGGAATCTTCGCTCCTCGCAATGACAACTGGGGGAATCTTCACTTCTCGTAATGATAAAACTGGGGGAAGCTTCGTTCTTTATAATGAAAGCTCAAAAGCCGTGTCATTCAGAGGGCTTTAGCCCGTAGGAATCTTACGGCTTTTTATAAATGTATCATTGCCATTTAACTTTTAGTGTATGTCTGCTCGTTAGTCCGACAAATTTTGGTGTGCCATCTTCGTCATAGACGGCGACTTTGGCATCGTATTGTTTATATAAATCGCCTAGGCGATTTTCGTAGGTTTTCATCCCTTTAATCGCATTTAATTCTTTTAAGATCTTATTGGTTGCTGCTTTTATTTCTTCATCATTGGCATTATTTTTAGCAAAGATAGTTAAAAAAATTACGTCGCCTTCATACCAAATTTCATAATCGTCTACTACCAGTGGGTCATTAGACACCTGCTCGAGCGTATCTAAGTCCCCTTGTTCGAGTTTTTCTTTTTTTGCATTATCATCATCACCGACAATAGTTCCTGACGGAGCATCTATCATCTTGCTGCCACCGACTTGAGCTAGTGGTTTGAGAGAGAAAAAAGATGTCCATTCAGGTTTTGGTATCATAGCTGCCGACCCTATTGTTAGGGAGCCAACGAGCAAAAGAGCAATCGTCTGCATTGTTATTTTAAGGTTATTTCGTAATGCTTGAATAATTTGCCAAATTAATAAAAGTGAAACAGCAAAGAAGATAATAAAAGCGAATTTATAAATTTTAAATGGGAAAGATAGCATTAAAGCGATAATTGAATAAAGAACGGCGATGATTGTTTTACGATTTAAAAATTTACTTAAATCGACTTTATTTGTGGCGTTCTCTTCATTTTCGAGTTCATTTAAAATGGCATTAAAAAAAGTATAATCACCTTTTATTTCTTTAGCATTTAGCCTTTCTATTGCCAGTTGACAATATTTTTTGGCGCTTTCATTATTGCCTTCTTCGCGCAACAAACTAACCGCGCGACCAAAACTATAATCGGTATCGGGAAAATAATTATCAATTATATCTATATAAAGTTCCAATGCTTCTTTGGGCTTGTTTTTCTTTTCTAAATCCTTAGCCCTAGTTTGTAGCATATAAAATTGGTCAAATCTATCTTGGCTCATTTTATCCTCCATGTAACTATTCGGTAAGTAGTAAAAGTCGTGTCATTCAGAGGACTTTAGTCCGTAGGAATCTTACGGCTGTTACTACTAAACTCGTGCTAAAGTGCCTACGTTATTCAGAGATGTAAGCAGTTTAAATGATAGCGTGAATATGACTGAATAGTTACTTTTCCATTTTTAAGAGTATCGGCAAAAATGAGCTATTTTTTAATCGACTTTATCGGCAAAAATAATCGTGATATCTCCTAGTGAGATATTGGCATAAATATGGAGTAGTTTATCGGAGTTTTTGGCGGTGAATTTAGCTTTAGCTGTTTGATTTATTCCACTATATTCTTTGCTGAGAAAATTTAATTTCCCGAGTGAAATTTCGCCATCGAGTTTGATATTAATATCTCTTGGTACGATTATTTTCATATCGCCAAAACTATTATTTAATTTCAGTGTATTTGTACCTGCTGCCAAATCACTATTTTTTATTATGATTCGTTTCGACCCCATATTATTATTGATTGTTTTATAATTATGTTGTTTTTCTTCTTGTTTTGAATCGATTTTTATTGTCGATTGAGGAATGTGCCCTTTTTGATAAGTATAGGTGTTTGTCTTAACTTGCGATTTTTTTTTTTCTTCAAAATCGCGGTAGTCGTAGTTGTCATTGTTATAGTAGCTATAGTTGTTAAATTTTCTATCTGTCCAAAAATTCATAATATCTGATTTATTGAAAATTAAGACTAAACCGCTGACGATTAAGATTAATGGCCAAAATAAGATATCGAGTAGCGCAAAGTTTGGTAATATAGCCATTACTGCCCTTTTTAAAAAGTATAGACCGAAAAAGAGGAAAATAAAAGTGGAAAAAGAATTATTTTTATGTTCAATTAATCTTCTTGTACCTATAAGTAAAAATAAAGCTGGCCAGAAAAAATTAAATACATAGCGAAATAAATTATAAAAATGATGTGTTAAATGAAAATTTCCGAGTAAGGCGAGAATACCTACGGATAATAGGATGGCGCCTATTACTTTTTTATTTGATTTATCCATAATGACCTCCAAGTAAGTTTGTTTATTTTATATACCTAGCTTATAGTTTTTTTAAGTAAAATAAAAGTGAATTCTAGAAAACTAATACTTATTTAAGCAAATTTTAATCTTCGGAATAATAATTTTCGTGATTATTTAATTAATTTATATGAGCATATAGAGAAGCTATAAGGCAAGGAGCGAATTCATCGCTAATCAAAGCGATTAAAATGAAATAATACTTTTTTTAGTAACTGTTTAGTCAACCCGCGTTGTCATATTGAGAACGAGTCTTTGGTGAGGACGTAGGAATCTTAGCGTGGTTTCCCAAGCCGTGTCATACAGAGGCGGAGCGCTAGCGACAACGTAGGTATCTTACGGCTTGGTATAATTCCATTAAACTATGATTGAAACACAATAATGATTTTTTAATTAAATTTATAAGATTTTTATAGAATTTATACAAAACCTCTATGAAATTATTACTAAAAAGATATAAAAGTGTGCAAGTTGCATTATTGTTGGCTTAAACGCTTGTTATTTTCTTATTTTTGCAGTAAAATATTATTAAGAAAGAGAAATAAACTTTCTTTATTCAGTTAATTTATATAGACGTAGGAATCTTACGATTCATTCCGCGTTGTCATTCAGACAGGATGCAGTGCACTAGCAACAAGCGAAGCTTGTGACCAGGGGAGAGCAATAGCGACGACGTAGGAATCTTAACGCGATATGATTAGTTAACTGAATAGTCATTATTTAATAACAAAAGAATAAGAGATAGGGGGAAAATGATGAAAACAATGAGAAGAATAATGTTGAGCTTTGTTGTGTTTATGTTAGTGAGTGGTGCCTCATTTATTACTTATGCCATGTCCTTGGATGAACTGGATGTTAGATGGATAGAAAATTCAGATGATTATCTGTATGGTCTTAGTTTTCTTGAAGATGGTAGGATTTTTTATTCTAAGTCCCCAGTGAATAATCCTTATAGATCGGAAAATGGATTTATTGATAAAAATGGAAAGTTTTTGTCGATATTACCTTATAAATATACACAATTTTTTAGTGAAGGATTGTGTGCTGTTGCTAAGGATGGCAAATGGGGTTATATTAACTCTAAGGGTGATGTAGTGATAGATTTTCAGTTTGATGATTGCGGTGATTTTTATGAAGGTTTAGCTTATATGGAGCAAGATGGTAAATATGGTTTTATCGATAAGATGGGGAAGATAGTGATCAAATCACAATTTAAAGAAGCGCGAAATTTTCATGAAGGTATAGCGATGGTTGCCTTAGATGGTGGTTGGGGCTATATCAATACCAAGGGAGAACTCGTTGTTCCTGCTGTACATGATTATCTTGCTGATTTTTCTGATGGCTTAGGCAGAGTAGTAGATTTTGATACAAATAAAACGATCTACTTTGATAAAAATGGTAAGATAGTGCTTGAGTTCGCTCCTAATGAGATATATGGTGAAGCCTTTTCTGAAGGCTTGGCATCTTTTTCAAAGATTGGTAGCGATGATGTTGGTTATATTAATAAAAAAGGCGAAGTCGTAATAGAACCACAGTATGGTGATGCTTGGCAATTTAAAGAGGATTTAGCTGTTGCTAAAGATACGAAAACAAAGAAATACGGCTATATCAATAGAGAGGGTGAGTGGGTAATAAAACCACAATTTGAGAGAGCGCATTCCTTTGATGATGGCTGGGCAAGAGTAGATGTTAAAGATTATTTTGATAAGCCTTATCAGCAAGTATTAGAAGGAATAATCGATAAAGAGGGCAATTATATTGTCAAACCGAGCTTTCAAAGTATATACAGAATTAGTGATTCGCCTAAGTGGATATATAGTGGAACGACAAGTGGAGAGCATATTAGAACTGGTATTATTGTTCTTACTGATAAAAGGCAAAATTCAGTGTTTAATAATCAAAGGAAAGCGATTGTTAGCAAACAAGAACTATTCGTCGATGTTAAGATGGAGAACGGTTTAGCAATTTATAATATAGAGGGACATAACTATTTTAAGCTTAGGGATATTGCCATGCTGGCTAGGGGGAAGAAAGCGCAATTTTCTCTTAATTGGGATGGGGAGAAACAGTTGATTTCCTTAGTTAAGGGAGGTCAGTATCAGCCTAATGGTAGTGAACTAGTGGCTAGTGATGGCAAGGATAAAATGGCGATGAAGTCAAGGGCGAAGCTAATGATAGATGGCGAAGTTGTGAGCTTAAGCGCCTATAATATAGGAGGACAAAATTATTATCAGTTAAGAGAACTGGCAACAGCGCTTGATTTTAAAGTCGATTGGGATGATAAGCAAAAGCAAATTATAGTGACAATGGACTAAGCCTCGTTGTTATATAAATATAGGAATCTTACAGTATAGAATTAATTCCGCGTTATCATTCAGACAGGATGCAGTGCACTAGCAACAAGCGAAGCTTGTGACCAAGGGAGAGCGTTAGTGACGACGTAGGAATCTTACAGCTTTTGATAGTATTTCGCCTCTTGATTTTTATATAGGCGTTGGATATTAATAGAAAGGGGGAGTAAATGAATAAAACTATATTTGGGGGAATAGAAAAAATTTGTATTGTATTAGTGCTTTTGACTGTAAGTACTAGTTTATTCGTCTTTGCTGAGTCAAAGCAGGATGGTGAATTAAATTTAAAAAAAGTTAATAAAGCTTTTGATGTGGCTTATCCTGATATGAAATTCACCTTGCCACCGAGTACGAGTAAAAAAATTAAAGGGAAGATACAAGATTTTAATGGAGCATTAACAAATCAATATAAGATAGCGATTTACGGTAATCCGCATGGCGAAGAAAAAACGGTTAAAGGTCATAAAGAGCCCGTTTCTCGTTATCTCGGTTATACTTATAATGGCATTGCTATTCCCAATCCCGATTTTCCGCACGACAGCACGACGGATATTGCTTTATCCGATTTAAAATGGAAGGAAGCGCCTGAGAACGCGCCAGATTATGCTCACGGCGAAAAGACGGGCTTTGCCAAAGAATATGAACAGTATAAAATAGCTAAAAAAATAATTAAAGCCTTGGACGGCTTTGCTAAGGAGGGAAAAAGAGGCAATATTAGTGATTCTACTATGACGGATGAGGAAAAAGCAAAAATGCTCGAATATGTCAATATTATTTATCCACCGACGGCTTATACACACGGTCTAGTGACGATTCATCACGATTCGTTTGGTACAGATTATTATATTGACGTGTTACTCGATATAGCAGAAGAAGCGCCAGAAATTGACCTTGATCCGCCTAAGCCGAAAGCATTAAATTCTAATGAATACGTACTTAAGGGGAAAAAGCTAAGTTTAGATTTATCTAAGATTACAGGGAAGATTCATCTTAATAGTCAGCAGTTTGATGTTTCCACCGCTATACCGACGGGGGAAAATTTAGATATTAACGCAACTGTTAGTAGTCCCTATCTCTTTGATTATAGTATGGATAAGGTTTTTGGGACGAAGGAATATTATGTGACGGTGAATAAGCCTTATAGTTTAGTGACTACAGCTGCTAATGGACAGACGGAAACGACAGATAATACATATACGGTAACTTATATCGTTAGCAGGGATTATAGTTATTATCGTTTAAACGCTCTCTATTATTATAGTTTAAAAGAATTAATCGTTTTTAATCATAAATTGAATGTAATTGGTCAAGTCGTTTTGACTCTTGCCGATAGCGATTATCAGATGCCGAGTTTAATTTATTCTAATTATAAAGAATTTATTAAACTTGCTCCGCTTGCTGATAATGTTAGTTATGACGAAAAAAGTCAAACATTTACTGTGAGTCTTGAAAAGCAGAAGTATAGTGACCCTAAGGAAATAGTGACTTGGGATTTATCAGCTTTTGCCGAAAGTGCAGTACCAGAACTCTTGGTTAGAAACGATAAGGTCAGGTTTGCTGGTGAAATTCTATCGTCAGATGATTGGCTAACGACAAGTACAGGCGAACCTAAAACGGCAGAACTTGCTACTACTGCCAATTTAGTGCTGAAAAATTATCTTTTATCGCATAAAATTACTAATGGCAGTGATAAAACGAGCGGCGAACTCAATTACGATTTGACGACGGGCTATGATTTTAATCAAGAATTGAAGGGTATAGCGATTGATGGCAATGATTTGATTATTCACACGCCAGTAGTCAATCAATGTCATTTAGAGCAAGCAGTAGCTTTTGACCAAAGAGTTGGTGATAAGCAAGCCTTAGATGCCCTGCCTTTAGATAAAACCCTAAGCTTTGATTTTAAAACGAAGGGAGAGCATATCAGCGCTAAGGGTTATGGCGATAGAGAATATAAAAAATACGTTAAAGCAAAGATATTGCGCCTTGATTGTCCTGCTTTTGTCGCTTATGATAGGCAAATCGTAGACAAAGGTGATATAAGTGCTTATTTACCAGTAGGTGAGGATTTTATTGTCGATGTCGATAAAGAAAAATTATATTTAAAAATTCCCCATTGGGTAAAAGAGGGAAATCATAGCTTAAAAACTTTTGTTATAGCCAAGAATAGTAAAGCGCTTTCAGCGGAAGAAAGGGCAAACTTAAATCTTCAGCACGACGTGGCATCTTATGCGAAATCCGTGGAAGTGACGGGCAGATTATTTGACTTTCAAATTGTCGATTCCCCTGCGAGAATGTGGCAACCGCTTTTTGATAAAGTGGGAAAAATCCCAGTTATCTTTACTGCGGGTGATTTAAACAAGAATGGGGAAGCGAGTAAGAAAAGTGCCTATTACGGCGGTGATTCGCCTTATAAATTACCGTTAAAAACTGGCAAAAATAATCTCGCTGGCTATGAAGATGTCAGTTTCAAGCTCGGGTATCCCGTGGAATTTGTTATAAAGAGTATGGGTGATTTTTATCACGAAAATGATGGTGTAGTAATTGACGTTGATTTTAATTATATCGCACCAGATGGCAGTAAACAGGCAGTTGATTTATATTATCAAAATAATAAAGGTGAGTATGTTCGCATCGGTAGTGACAATGATACAGAGCTGATTAAATATATCACGGCTGGCAGTAGGTTTAATACGAGAGATATGATATTGTCGACAAATATGGCTTTAAGCATGTTAGAGAAAAGCACGGCAGATCAGTTTTTAAGTGAGGTTTATCAAAATAATAGTTTAGGTTTTTATCACTTATTAGGGCTGAGTAATGGGCAAAGAAATTTAATTGGTAAAGTGAATAATTTACCGCAGGGCGTAGATAAATTTGAAGCGCAGGCAGGGGTGCAGTTATGGTATGGTAAATATTATTTGCCAGCGACGACGATAGCGATTCCCGTTGGTACGGACTTAAATCAAATTTATGATAAGGCGAGTGATCTGATTTTAAAAGACGGTGAACTTGCCGTTAAGTTTAGACCTCTATTATATAGGAGTGATAAAAAACACGTGCGTTTGGCTTATCAAACAGAGTACAGTAATGAGTGGCAAGTGGAAGGCTATAATAATAGCGTTGATGAATATGGTACGGTGCTATATTATAAATTAGACCAAAAGCTGAGTGATGATATTAAAATTCATTAAATTTATAATTATATAATATATTTTAGTTTTGCAAACCAACGTGATTGAAACGCAATAATACTTCCTGCGTTGTCATCCTGAGCGAAGCGTGAGGGATCTTAACGCGGGTTCCTAGGTCGTGTCATACAGAGGCAGAGCGCTAGCGACAACGTAGGTATCATACGGCTTAGTTTAATATATTTTAGTTTTGCAAACCAACGCTTTGGAGCATAATAGTAATGTTTTCTCCTTTTTGCCTAACGCACCGGGCGTGTCATCCGTGACCGCTCGG
>PDWI01007408.1_pt1 | contig 13342 bp, 13 predicted proteins | sample 1430891 | NCBI WGS metagenome assembly PDWI01 (sample SAMN01162508, study PRJNA174530) | Oral metagenome, whole genome shotgun sequencing project. | biome: Marine environment; feature: Marine mammal; material: Swab sample of the gingival sulcus; isolation source: swab sample of gingival sulcus... | reverse complement strand
TGCTATTAATTTTTCTATATATTTCATATAAAACTCCCCAAAATAAAAGGCTTCATTTAATGAAGCCATATTATTTTTCTTTTCTTTCGTATTGGATACTAAGCCAATTTCATGACCTCTTTCCAAGTATATGCTAATTCCTCAGCAATTTCAAGTGCGTTGTCAAAATGCACCCCATCCTTTTTGATATTACCATCTAAAAGTTCTGTAAACAAGTATGCGTATAGTTCATCTAACTGTTTAGATATTTCATAATCCATATTTAGGGTAGACATTAACTCGGTAACAATATTTTGTGCCTTTATAGCATTTTCGTTTACTTCTTGCATATTACCCTTTTCAAGATTATATTTTGCAAGTTTAATAAACTTTATCATTCCTTCATATAACATCATCGTGAGTTCTTCAGGTTTTGCATTCATAACCTTTTGAACAAGATAAGCATCTTGTTTATTTGAAGAAGCATTTTGCGAACTCTTATTGTTTCCCATAATTTTTTGATTTATGCCTACATTTTGCTTACTTACAACGCTCTTTTTAAAAGGCTCATTAAAAGAAACCTTACTTGGTTTAGCATAATTGTACGGGTTAACCATTGCCATTTTTTTCCCCCTATTATATTTTTTGTCTTATTATATTTTTTTGTCTTTCTATGCTTTTTCGTCTACAAACAGACCAGCAAGTTCCCACATTTTAGCAATCATATCCTGAATTTTCTTTGGCGGAAACTCAGCAATAACTTCCTTAGTCTTGCTATCTCTCAATTTGTACATAACAGCATGAGTTTTTTCGTGAACTTCTCTTTCTATGTATCTATTCACTACTTCCAAACTCTTATTCGCCTGTTTAAGAGATTTCTCCAGCATCTTGTCGTCTAATTGCTCTTTTGACTCCATACCCTTGTATTCTGCTGCTGGTTTTTGTGCAATCGGCATTTCTACTGGAGCTTCTTCTACAGGTATTCTTTCTGCTTGTGACCCATCAAAACCACTTTGCGGAATGTAAGCATCACTTTGAATTCCGTTTACATTATTGATATCCATTTAAAACCCTCCTTTTGCTTTAAACGTCAAACTACTTACCTACCTAACTAATCCTTTAGCTACTTTTTCTTATCAAAATAATAACTATCTTGATTTCTATCCCTTGATGCATAAGTTTTTAGAACTTGTCTTTTTTTTGTGCTTTTTGATTTTTCTCTTTTAATGTCCAATATTTCTTCTGCAATCATTTCTTTTTCATCTACAATCTTTTTACTAATCATAGAATCTATTTTCATAATTTCATCGCCAAGTTCTTTAAGTTCTTTGCTGTCAACCTTAACATCCGAAATCTTAGATAAAATTTCCTCACGCTGAGAAATTATATCCTGAAATTCATCGTAATTTTTCAATATATTTAACTCTAAAATACGCTTACTTAAAGCTAAATATTTCTCAAATAAATCAAGAGCGTTCATCTATATGCTCCACTCTATGACTACATAAGACCTGCGAAAGAGTCAGCCTGTGCTTGCATCTGAGCCATAGCTCTTTCTAATTGAGCAAACTGTTTATAATACTGATCTTCTTTTTCATACAAAACTTTCATCATATAGTCTACTCGTCTGTCTATTTTAAGCATTTCCATGCTTAGTTCGCAATGAAGTTCTGAACTAGTGCCCTTAATTCCTGCTTTTTCTACAAGATAGCCTTTTTTCTCACTTCTCAATGTTGTAGTTGACGCAGCATACTTAAATATGTCCTGTATTCTTTGCATTACGCCAACTTCTTCGTATCTTTCTTTTTTCTCCTCTGAAGTCTTAGGGTCAAAGGCGATTTCACTTCTAGCTGTCAATAAATCAACAACCTCTGAGCCTCTTTCCTCTAATGCTTTTTTAAATTTTTCTTCATTAAATGCTATTTTTCCATTATCTTTGTAATTATCGGTCAAATACAATCCTATTTCTTTCATAGAGATGCTTACGCCCTTAACAGGGTCATTAAATACCTGTCTTAAATCCCTCATCATTCTCTCTAGACCAGTATCATTTCTAAGCAGTCCTTTTTTAGCCTTAGCTTCCCATTTTTCTATTTCATCATCTTCCATATCCTTCTTTTGTTGCTCAGATAATGGGTTAAACTTATAATTTCTTTTTTCACTTAAAAGTCCGTTTACCTTTACGATGAGTTCATTGTATTTTTTTACAAAACCCTTCATTTTTTCGACCATATCTTCACCGTCAAAATCCTTAGTGATAACTATTGGTTCTGCACTATCTACGTGGGTTTTATGTATGTCAATCTTTACGCCATCTAATTTAATAGAATTGTTATCGTCAGTTATTTCTACACCATTAATAGTTAGGATTGCATTTTGAGCCTTACCAGCAGCCTTTGTTTCCTGTGTTAGACCTAATTTATCCAAAAATTCTTGTGTAGCTTGGTTTTCAACTTTTATAGCTCCATTAACCCCAAATTTCTTAGAGGTAAGAACAAATTTACCAGACAATGAGTCGTGTTTTAATTCAGCGACATCTTGACCATCATTAATCTTTTTCATAGCCTCAGCAATGGTATCATCAGGCTGTATACTAACGCTAGTAGCCTTTTCTTGGCTTTCATATTTTATTGTAAAACTTACAGTAGAATTTATTCCAAGCAAATCTTTGACCTTTGCATCCATATCTATATAATTCACAGCACCTTCTTCAATGGTCATTCCAGTACCAAAATCATTAGAAACCATTTCTAGTTTGTGTTTGTTAGAAATAAAACCTATCTTTCCGCTAGCTTGAACTACATGGACTGTTTTTTCTCCAAAAGCCCCGTCTATCTTTGACTTAAGTTCATCTACAAAGGCAGTCTTGAATTCATCTGCACTTGCATATCCTTTAGGCCCTTTTAGAGTCAATTTTTTTTCAACACCATCGAGTTTTAAAGTTATGTTAAGTTCTTCAGCATCAGCGTTTTCACTAGTTATAGTGTCAATATTGAAATCTCCCTCTATATTTTTAACAGTTTTAACTGCCTTCCACGTTTCTGCAGTGGCTAGCTGTTTAATTTCGTTAATCTCTATCCTGTCAAATGTAGCATCACCCTTAATATCAGCAGAAACAATCGATGATTTTTCGCCATTTAGTTTGATTGATGCCTTAAACCTTGAATAAGAACTAGGCAAACCTAAATGATTTTTCTTATTTAGCAAGTCAAAATAAGAACTCTCCAAGCCCTTAATCATAGTTGTAATTTCTCTATATGCTGATTGTTTCCAAACTTTTCTTTCTCTCTGTGCCTTAACTTTATCTACCTTCATCTGCTCTGCTTTGAGCATCTGTTTAACCATCCCAGCCGTATCAAGACCGCTAGCTATCCCTGTAATTCTAGAATAATCTTCCATAAAATCCTCCTAATACTTGCAATTTCTTTCTTTCATCATTTTTTTCTTTATTATAACTCTATATTATGTCATTTGTACACTTAATATCGGCAAAATAATTTAAAACTTAAATTTTTCTTAAATAACTTGATATTTTTTTGTATATGCTTGATAATATTACTGTTATGTTTAGGAGGTTTTTATGGCAATACGAATTTTAACGGACAGTTCAGCAGACTTAAGCCCTGATATGATAGAGGGATATAATATAGACTCAATACCTTTGATGGTATATGTAGATGAAAAAGAATACGAAGATGGAGTTGGTATCTCAAGTAGCGAAGTAGCTTATGCTATGAAAGATGGAAAATCTGTTAGAACTTCTCAAGTTCCACTACACAAATTCTATGAGTATTTTATGCAAGCAGACGAAAATGATACAATTATTACGATGCTTATTTCTTCAGGAATAAGCGGAACTTACCAAACCGCAATACAGGCAGTAGATATGGTGAAAGATGAAAGACCTAATATGGACATAAGGGTGCTTGACAATAAAACGATATCACTTGGTTGTGGGCTTGGCGTTCTTGATGCTGCTAGAAAAATTGACGAGGGTTACTCTGCTGACCAATTAGAACAGTATATTCTTGAACGTTCAAGGTATATGAGACATTTATTCACGGTACCTGAATTAACATGGCTAGTAGAAGGCGGAAGAGTTTCTAAAATGGCTGGAATGATGGGGTCTTTACTAGATATAAAACCTCTACTCCACGTAGAAGATGGCAAACTTTTAGTTTTTGACAAAGCTAGAGGAAAGAAAAACAGATTTAATAAGTTAATGGAATATATTGAAAGCAAGTGCGAAAATATGCACGGGCAAACAATAGCTATAAATCACGTAATAAGTGAAAAAGAGGCGAAAAAAATAGCTGATTATTTACAAGAACATTTTGAGCCAGAAAAGATAATAATTAAAGAATTAGGTCCTGTAATAGCGTCACACTGTGGCCCTGGGCTAATTTCGATATATTTTGAAAGCGACAAACCAGAGTAGGTCTGTGTCATTTCCAGCTTGTAGAGAAATCTTTACAATTTAAAAGGGTGCTTAACTTAGCACCCTTTGTTTTACATTTCAGGTTCTATTAGACCGTAGTCTCCATTTTTTCTAGTATATACAACATTGACTTCCTCTGTTTCTGCGTTCAAGAAAACAAAGAAATTATGACCTAGCATTTCCATCTGTAATACAGCTTCTTCTGGAACCATAGGTTTTAGAGCAAACCTCTTACTTCTAACAATCTTAGGTTCATCTGCAAATGCGTCATCTTCATCAATAATGTCTTCCACTTCTTCATATCTTATACTAACATTTTTTCTATACTGTTTTTCTATATTTGTCTTGTGTTTTCTTACCTGTCTTAAAAGTTTTTCAATAACCGCATCCACAGCAGTTTCCATATCCCTATCTGAATCTTCAGCTCTCAAAATTACACCGTTTTTCAAAAATATGGTGATTTCCGCTGTTTGCAAATCCTTTATATGCCCCAATGTTGCGTGAACATCGACATTAGACTCAAAAAACTTTTCAAACTTCGCAAGTTTGTCCTCTGTCATAGTACGTAAAGAATCCTTAACCTGCATATTTTTTCCAACAACCGTTATTTTCATACAGCACCTTCTTCCTACAGTATAAAGTTCTACTTATTCCTACAAGTAAATTATAACATATTTTTTTAATTTTTCAAACAAGTTATCGGAACTATAAGTATTCCATTTTCACTTTTATATGCATAATTACCAACACCCAATAATATCATTTTAAAAGACGGTTCTTTCATTTTTCTTGTGTCAATATTATCAGATAATTTTTTAAGTGTTGTGCTTGCTTCTTTAATTGCCCTACTACCACCAAGTTTAATCTCGACCAAACCATAATCACCATTCCTTAGATGAATTACTGCATCACATTCTAATCCACTTTTATCCCTATAATGATAAACCTGTCCATTTAATAACTCAGCATATATCCTGAGGTCTCTAATGCACATATTTTCAAATAAAAGCCCCATTGTCTCTAAATCATTAATTAAATCACGTGGACCTAATCCTAGTGCAGCAGCAGCAATTGAAGAGTCACTAAAATACCTAGTTTCCGAAGTTCTTATTGCAGTTTTTGACCTTAAATTTGGGTTCCACGCCAAAGAGTTTTCTAACACAAAATTTTTTTGCAGTGCCTTAATATAGGAACTTGCTGTTACATCTGTGGTAGAACGCCCTTCATTTTCTCTTAAATCATCAACTATGGAAGTCAAACTAGCCCTAGTACCAATATACCTTGAATATGAACGCAATAATTTCTTAGCATATTCACTATCTCTAGAAACACCATCAACTCTTGATATATCATCATTTACAACAGCATCATAATAGTCATAAGCTTGTTCTAAAGCAATTTTTTCCTCTACATCAAGAGATTTCGGCCACCCACCCCTACATATCAAGTAGGCTAATTTATCAATATCTATATCAGTACTTCCAGATATTTCATCTCCCTCAAAAATTTTTTTAAGCGAAACAAGCCCATTAGAATCTCCTGATTCAAAAAGAGACATAGGTCGCATTAAAATCCTCGCTATCCTACCTACCCCAGAATGATACACTTCCGAAAAATCCGCTGGAACAGAAGACCCTGTCAATATGAATTGATTAAATTCGTTGCGCTTATCAACTTCAAACCTAACAGCGTCCCACAATTTTGGAGCAATTTGCCATTCATCAATAAGACGAGGCGTTTCTCCTTGTAAAAGGACAGAAGGATTAATATCTGCAAGCTCAATATTTTGTTCTCTAGCATAAGGATCTTGCATATATAATATACTATTTGATATTTGTAAAGCTGTAGTTGTCTTTCCGCACCACTTTGCACCCTCAATTAAAACAGCTCCCTTGCCCATTAATTTACTCTTTAAAATATCATCAGAAATTCTTTTTTTATATGTTTTCATAAAAAGCTAACCTCCTTGATTTTACTTAAAGTATAACATCCATTTGTGCATTTGGCAAGTTTTTGTTTATGCATTTGGCAGTTTTCCGTTTATGCATTTGGCATATTTTCACTTGTGTATTTGGCGTTTTCTTATTTCGTTCAAACGAAATAAGATACAAAGTTATTTATAATTTCCCTTTTAAGTACTTATTATAAAATAAGCAATTCAAAATTTTTCCAATTATGCCGATATTTTAGCTTGAAACAGTAAAAATCGTAGACTTAATAAATCTTTTTTTTAATATTTCTTGCTATAGGGTCAGATACTGTTGTAAAGTAGTACATATAATATTTCTAACGGTATCAATACAATGGAAAGGATATATAAGATGTTAAACGACAAAACAATTCTAATAACAGGCGGAACAGGTTCTTTTGGTAAAAAATTCACTAAAACAATATTAGAAAAATACGAACCAAAAAAAATTATAATATACTCTAGGGATGAATTTAAACAGTATTCAATGGAAAAAGAATTTTCGGAACTTTTCCCAAAGAAAAAAATAAAAATAAGATTTTTCATAGGGGATGTTAAAGACAAGGATAGGTTATACAGAGCATTCAAGGAAGTTGACTATGTAGTACACGCCGCCGCAATGAAACAAGTACCAGCCTGTGAATACAATCCTTTTGAAGCAATAAAAACTAACATACACGGAGCACAAAATATAATAGATGCAGCACTAGACCGCAATGTCAAAAAAGTAATCGCATTATCTACGGACAAGGCTGTAAACCCAATAAATCTATACGGCGGAACGAAACTCGTATCAGACAAATTATTCACTTCCGCAAATTCATATAGCGGTAAAAATGGAACTATTTTTTCAGTAGTCAGATATGGTAATGTTTCGGGTAGCAGAGGTTCTGTAATACCATTTTTCAGAGAACTTTTAAACAAAGGAGAAACAGAACTCCCAATAACCGACACTAGAATGACTAGATTTTGGATGACTTTAGATGATGCTGTTTCATTGGTAATCAAGGCTTTGGAAGAGGCTAAAGGCGGAGAAACCTACGTATACAAAAACCCATCATACAAGATAACAGATATAGCTGAGGCAATGAATCCAGATGGAAAAATAAAAATCGTTGGCATCAGAGCAGGGGAAAAACTTAATGAGGTAATGATAACAAAGGATGACTCTAGAACCACTTATGACTATGGAGACCACTATATAATTTACCCTAACTATTCTTGGTGGAACAAGGATTTATACAAAAAAGATGGCGGTAAACTAATAGAGGAAAACTGGGAATATAACTCTGGCACAAATTCCGAGTGGTTAGACGTTGAAACTTTAAGAGAAAAAATAAACGCACTAGGATTATAAATTGGAGAAAAAATGGAAAAATTAGCCATAAATGGTGGGCTTACGACAAGGAATAAATATCTAGCTTATGGAAAACAGAGCATAGATGAGGATGATATAAATTCTGTCATTAAGGTTTTAAAAAGCGATTTTCTAACGACAGGAACTGCCGTGGATAATTTCGAGAAAAAAATTGCTAATTACGTAGGTGCAAAATATGCAGTAGCTGTATCAAACGGAACAGCAGCCCTACACGCTGCTTGTTTTTCAGCAGGTATCGAAAAAGGAGACGAAGTAATATTAAGCCCTATGACCTTTGCAGCAAGTGCAAACGCTATCTTATATTGCGGTGGAACTCCTGTATTTGTCGATATAGACGAAAAAACTTACAACATAGACCCAAGTAAAATACAAGAAAAAATAACGAGTAAAACCAAGGCTATTATAGCAGTCGATTTTGCTGGACAATCTTGCGATATTGATAAAATACGCGAAATAGCAAATAAGCATAATCTAATTACCATAGAGGATGGAGCCCACGCACTAGGAAGTGAGTATAAAGAGCAAAAAGTAGGCTCTAAATCCGATATGACTTGTTTTAGTTTTCACCCAGTAAAACCAATCACAACTGGAGAAGGTGGAGTTATAACCACAAATGACGAAGCCCTATACAAAAAACTTCTCTTATTTAGGTCACACGGAATTACAAGAGACAAAAACTTATTAGAAGAAAACCATGGAAATTGGTATTATGAACAACATTTTTTAGGATATAACTACAGATTAACAGACATACAATGTGCTCTAGGCATCAGCCAATTGAATAAATTAGATAAATTTATAAATAAAAGACGAGAAATAGTTAAAAAATACAATGAGGAATTTAGAAGTTTAAAAGAAATAATAACGCCTTATGAAGCAGAATTCTCAAACTCTGGTTGGCACATCTACGTAATACAAATAATTTCAGATTTATTAAAAGTAGGTAGAAAGGAAATATTCGATGCCTTGAGGGCAGAAAACATAGGTGTAAATGTCCACTATGTCCCAGTATATTACCACCCATATTATCAAAAATTAGGATATGAAAAGGGTGTTTGCCCTATAGCTGAAAAAATCTACGAAAATATTATTACCCTACCCCTATTCCCAAGTATGAACGAAAAAGATGTAAATGAGGTTATAAAAGCAATAGAAAAAGTGATAAACGCATACAGAAAGTAGTGATGAAATGAAAGTCGGTGCAATTATACAAGCTAGGATGGGTTCGACAAGGCTCCCAGAAAAAATAATGAAAAACTTATGCGGAAAAACTGTCTTATCCCACGATATTGAGAGGATAAAACAAAGCAAACTGATAGATGAGATAATTATAGCTACTACTACAAATGATAGCGATAAAATAATATATAGTGAAGCAATCAAATGCGGAGTAAAAGCTTTTAGAGGTAGTGAAGAAGACGTCTTGTCAAGATATTATTATGCTGCAAGCGAAAATAATTTAGACATAGTTATGAGGCTAACATCCGACTGCCCTTTAATAGACCCAAAACTAATAGATGAAATGCTTAAATTCTATATAGATAATAGTTATGATATTGTTTCTAATGCAGGTTCAGACCTAAAAAACAGAACCTATCCTAGAGGGCTTGACACAGAAATTTTCACTTTTAAACTGTTAGAGACCGCTTTCAATAAAGCCAACGAAAAATACCAAAGAGAACACGTTACCCCATATATTTATGAAAATACAAAAAACATTTTCTACTACAAAAATGATGTGGACTACTCAAAATATAGAATTACCCTAGATACGGAAGAAGACTTTGAACTTATCAAAGAAATATACAAAGAACTCTATCACGGAGAGCACGACTTTTACTTAGACGATATAATAGACTTATTCAAAAAGAAGCCAGAGTTATATGATATAAACAAACACATAGAACAAAAGAAACTAATTTAAAGGAGATAATAATCAATGAAAATAGGAAATTTTGAGATAGGAATAAGAACATTTATAATTGCAGAACTTTCTGCAAACCACGGCGGAGATATTGAGATTGCTAAAAAAACAATTTTAGCTGCAAAAGAAACTGGGGCAGATGCAATAAAATTGCAAACCTATACTCCTGACACTATAACAATAGAATGTAAAAACGACTACTTCAAATTAGATAGTGGAACAATATGGGATGGGAAGTATCTTTATGATTTATACAAAGAGGCTTACACCCCTTGGGAATGGCACAAAGAACTCTTTGATTATGCCAGAAGTTTAGGGCTTATAATTTTTTCATCGCCCTTTGATAAAACTGCGGTAGACCTCTTAGAAGAACTAAATACCCCTGCATACAAGGTGGCATCCTTTGAACTAATGGACATTCCACTTGTGGAATATATGGCTTCAAAAGGCAAGCCAATGATAATGTCGACTGGGGTTGCAGACCTGCACGATATAAAAAATGCAGTTGATGCCTGTCACAGAATGGGAAACAACGAAATAGTTTTATTAAAATGCACCTCAGCATACCCAGCAAAAATTGAAGATGCAAATTTAATCACAATGGCAAATATGAAGGAGACTTTTGGTACTGAAATAGGGCTATCAGACCATACACTAGGAATAACAGTGCCAGTTGTTTCAGTTGCTCTAGGAGCTAAGGTTATAGAAAAACATTTTATACTAGACAAGTCAATAGAAAGTGCAGACAGTAGTTTTTCGTTGGACAAAAAAGAATTTACCGAAATGGTCAAAGCCGTAAGAGATGCAGAAAAATCGATTGGTAAAATAGACTACGAAATGACAGAAGCCAAAAAGAAAAGGCGTTTATTAGGTAGGTCTTTGTTTGTAGTAGAAGACATCAAAAAAGGCGAAGAATTAACAGAAAAAAATATTCGTTCAATACGCCCTTCAAATGGATTAGCACCAATTTATTTTAAGAATGTACTCGGCAAAAAAGCTACAGAGGACTTTTCTAGAGGAACTCCACTAGATTGGAATATGTTTGAATAAAATGAATATTAAGATTTTCACAGAAGCGGGAAAAAACATAGGACTTGGTCATATTTCAAGATGTTCAGCCCTCTATAATGAAGCCATAAACCAAGGGCATACAGTAGATTTTTATGTTTATTCTGATTTAGAAAATATAAAATTATTAGATAAAATAGAACACATAAAAACAAAATGGCTAGATATAGACTACCTAAAAAGCCAAGTAAGAAAAGACGATTATTGCATAATCGACTCATATCTTGCTGACAAAAAAATTCTAGAATTTATATCAAATAATTCAAAAAATACTATATTTATTGATGATAACAATAGAATAAAATACCCCAAAGGAATAGTTATAAATCCATCATTAAACATAGGCGAGATAAAATATCCAAATAATACTGAAACAACATATTATTGGGGAAAAGACTATGTGATACTTAGAAATGCCTTTAAAAATGCAAAAAGAAAAGAAATTAATAAAAAAGTAAGCAAGGTACTTATAATAATGGGCGGAGCTGATATTAAAAATCTAACCCCCCTTATTATCGATACAATATGTCGTAAAAATACAGATATTAACTTTGACATTGTAATTTCCTCTAATTCCAAATTATTTGAAAATAAAGAATATCAAAAATACAAAAACATAGACTTTTACCATAGCCTAGATGATACAGAAATTAAAAAACTAATGCTAGATGCCGACTTTGCAATAAGTGCAGCAGGGCAAACAATTTACGAACTCATCTCTACCTCGACACCTTTTATACCTATTAAAATCGCAGAAAATCAAAATAGCAATATAAATTCACTAATAGAAAACAAAATAATTATTGACTATATAAACTATGATGATAGAAATTTTATAGGTAAAATAGAAAATAATTTTAATAATCTATTAGATTATAATACAAGGCACAGCTTGTTTTTAAACTCGCAAGACATCATAGACGCTAGAGGAGCAGAAAGGATAATAAAAAGATTAAACTAATCCTTTAAGCAATTTATTGGTACTACAATAACCCCGTCTTCTCTTTTATAAGCATATTGCGCTATGCCACATAAAACCATCATAAAAGATGGTTCTTTCATTTTTTTTGTATCTATTTTATTAGATAGCTTAATAAGATTTTTTGCACCATCTTCTATATTGCTATCTCCACCAATTTTCACTTCAATAAGAGCGTATTCACCATTTCTTAAATGTACTACAGCATCACATTCCAAACCTGTCTTATCCCTGTAATGATACACAGTTCCCCCTATAGCATCAGAGTATATTCTTAAATCTCGAACACAAAGATTTTCAAACAATAAACCCATTGTATCTAAGTCGTTTATTAAATCATCTGGAGAAACTCCAAGCGCTGCAGCTCCTATAGATGGATCCACAAAATATCTAGTATCAGTTGTTCGAATAGCCGTTTTTGACCTTAAATTTGGATTCCATGATGGCGATTCTTCAATTACAAAAATATTTTTCAAAGCATTCAAGTATGAATACAAAGTATTAGTATTAAAACTTGAACTGTCATTAGCAATAATATCTTGCCTTATCGTCTCTAAACTCGCCTGGCTAGCCACATTTCTAGCGTATGACCTTAAGACTCTTTTTGTTCTTTCTTTATCTCTTTTAACTCCATCAACCCTACTTACATCTTCATATACTACACCATTATAATAATCTATAGCTTGTCTCAACGCTACTTTTTCCTTTAAACCTATAGCCTTTGGCCACCCACCCCTACAAATTAAGTAGGCAAGTTCTCTTATGTCCATATCACTTGTGCCAAAAGCATCATTCTCTGTAAATAGTTTAGAAAGAGACACCTCTCCTGACGACTCTTTAGATTCGTATAAACTCATTGGTCGCATTTTCATACGAACTATACGCCCAGTTCCTGTATGTGCACTTTCATCAAGCTCTGTAGGAACTGCTGATCCCGTTAAAATAAATTGTCCAAACTCATCACGTTGATCCACTTCATATCTAACTGCATTCCAAAGATTTGGAGCAAGTTGCCATTCATCAATAAGTCTAGGCGTATCACCAACCAAAAGTTGTGATGGCTTTATTTTAGCCAACTCTTTATATGATTTAGATTTATCAGGTTCATCCATTGACAAAAAACTTTTTGAAACATATTTTGCTGTAGTAGTTTTTCCACACCATTTTGCACCCTCAATTAAAACAGCACCTTTAGACTCTAAATGTTCTAATAATACCTTATCATATATTCTATTAAAATACGCTTTCATAATTGCCTCCAAAGCTTTTATTTTCAAGTATATATTAGCATATTCAAAAACCTTATTCAAGTATTTGGACAATTTTTGTTAATGTGTTTGGACGATTTTCATTAATGTACTTGGACGGTTTTTATTAATGTATTTGGATTTTTTTGAACAAGTCTGCAAGTTGCGGACTCAGTTAATAATGTCTTAAGTCAAGATTTCTCCATTACGCATACTCCGTATGCTCCAGTCGAAATGACACAGCGTGTAATTATTAATTTCTCAATTGAGTCTGCAACTTGCAGACTAGTGAGCAAAATCTATTGATTTAATCCTTAAAAAGTATATTATTAAAATGTACTGTACATTTTGTAGTTAAAG
>PDWI01007407.1_pt1 | contig 13344 bp, 10 predicted proteins | sample 1430891 | NCBI WGS metagenome assembly PDWI01 (sample SAMN01162508, study PRJNA174530) | Oral metagenome, whole genome shotgun sequencing project. | biome: Marine environment; feature: Marine mammal; material: Swab sample of the gingival sulcus; isolation source: swab sample of gingival sulcus... | reverse complement strand
CAAGAATTTACAAAACTGATGCATAGTACCGCTATGGTGAAGTTTTGTAAATTAACGAAGTGCCTTGTTTTGAAGTAATTTGAGTGCGTAATAGATTTTCTAATGCATATTTCGGGTTAAATATATTTGCTTGCTTCTTTTATACTTAATTTATCCATTTGGGTTTGATGTTTTTCTATAAAATTTCTAACCCAAACGGGATTTGTTTTTGAGTAATCTCTTAAACTCCAGCCTATTGCTTTGTTTATAAAAAATTCGTCGCTTCCAAAGTTATTTATAATAATTTGTGCCAGAAGTTTGGGATTTGTTTTTTCTTTTCTCAAAAGTTGGTGGTCTATTGCAATTCTTCTCACCCAAAAATCTTCATCTTTTGACCATTTTAGCATCAAATCGTCTACTCGGCTGTCTTTCAGTCCTATATTGCCAACAATGCGGTCAAATTGATCGATTGTATCCCACCATTGTTTTGTTTTTATGTATTTAAAAATATTTGGAATATCATCAAAAGTTAAATATTTAGCCATAGCTCTAAAATAATCAGCAACTAAATATTGAAATTCTCTATATTGGTCTTCATAGCATTTGTCTAAGAATGCCCAGTCTATTTTTTTGCTTTTTTTTTCGTTTTTCAGAAATTCCTTATACACAGCTCGCCTTTCGAGTGCCTGTATGCCGTAAAAACAAAACTTATTTCTCATGTAATTGGCTTGTTGTGTAGCTTTTTCTTTGTTTTGTTTTTTTTCAAATCCCTGTTTTATTTTTAAATATTTATCTGTCATTAATAGTTGGTTATTTTCTTGTAAACACTTAATAATCAGAAGCTTACAGCACTATGCATTCTTTATAACTTCCTGATTACCTGCATATTATATTTAATTATAATTAACTTATTGCCGAATTGCTTAGTGAGCAATTTTCAAAACTATTTCCCCTCATAAAATAACCAAACCAAGGGATGCTGTAAAAAGTATCCCTTGGTTTTTGCAATATCAATTTAGGATTTAATTTCTGTGTTTTTCTTTAAATTTAGTAAGTCCTTTTTCCAAAAATTCTTTAAATCTTTGTACATCGGGGTCGTAATAAAAAACATCTTTCAGTAGAAGTTCATCATTGAAATCTACTATAATGTAAGCCGGTTGTGAGTTCATTTCAAATCGTGTAATTTGAAAATCTGCATATTTAGCACCGAGTGTTTTTTTAGTTTTGCCGTCATATTTCGACACTACCCAGTCTTCTTTCGGAAGTTCCGTTTTATCGTCTACATAAAGCGATGCTATTACAAAATCATTTCGCAACATTCGTAATATAGCGGGGTCGCTCCATACGTTGTCTTCCATTTTTCTGCAATTTACACAAGCATAGCCCGTGAAATCTATAAGTACAGGTTTCTTTTGGGTTTTGGCACATTCAAGTGCTTGGTTGTAGTCGAAATAGCCTGTAAGTCCGTGTGGTAATTTATGAAAATCAGAATATTTTGGTGTGCCGCATGCCGCTTTTTTGTGGCTGCTGCTGCCTTCTGTTAATAAATGGTCGGTATTACCGCGTACTACTTCTGCCATGTCAAAATTATGTGTTGTCATTGGTGGTAAGTAGCCCGAAAGTATTTTTAAAGGTGCACCAAACATTCCGGGTATCATGTATATTACAAAGCCGAATGTTATTATGGCAAACATAAAACGAGGTACTTTAATATATGGCATATCGCTGTCGTGCGAGAATTTTATTTTGCCTATTAAGTACAATCCCATTAGGGTAAATATTGCAATCCAAAGTGCTAAATATACCTCACGGTCTAATATACCCCAGTGGTAGGTAAGGTCAGCTATACTGAGGAATTTTAAACCAAATGCTAATTCCAAAAATCCTAATACTACTTTTACGGAATTGAGCCAACCGCCTGATTTTGGCATGCTTTTCATGAGTTGCGGGAAGAATGCAAATACTACAAAAGGAAGTGCAAATGCTATTGAAAAACCTAACATTCCTATTATGGGACGCATGAAATCGCCACCGGCAGTTTTCACAATAACAGAACCTAATATTGGACCTGTACATGAAAACGATACAATTACTAATGACAATGCCATGAAAAATGGAGCAAGAAATCCACCTTTTTCTACCCGCGATTCTGATTTTGATACCATCCAGTTTGGTAGAACTATTTCAAACATACCAAAGAAAGAGGCTGCAAAAACTAAGAATATTACGAAAAATATTACGTTTACCCAACTGGTACTCAACCAATTGGCAGAAGCCGGTCCTATGGTAACCGCTACTAAAGTACCTATGATGGTGTAAATCAACACTATGGATGTTCCGAATACAGTAGCTTCAAATAAACTTTTTTTCTTGTTGCTTTCGCCGTGCATAAAGAAAGATACAGTCATTGGTATCATAGGGAATACACAGGGAGTAAGAATTGCTACAAGACCTGCTAAAAATGCAACCCAGAAAATAACCCAAAGTGACGATTCTCCGTCAATTGCTGAATTTATTTTTTTACCTTCCGCTGTTTCTGATTTAGCTTCATCTTTATCGGGGGTATCATTTATAACTACCGCTGTATCGTCGGGATTTGTGTCTGTTGGTTCAGTAACTACCGTGTCTACATTTACCGGCTCTTCTACTTCGGTATCGGTATCAGGTTTGGGGTCGTCTTCCGGCTGCGTACTTTCGTCGGTATCAGGTTGTGATGAATTTGCAAGTCCTTTTATTTTATAGGTGTGGTCGGTATTGAAAAGGATACAAGATTCTTGACACGATTGTCCGGATACGTTTACTTCTATTGTAAAATCTTCTTGCGAAAGCACCTTTATTTTTTGTGTGAAATAAGCCGTTTTCTTAAAGTATTGAATATTAGCCATCATTATGTCGTCATATTCTTTTTTGGGTTTTGGCCATTCCGACACTTTACCTATCAATTTATATTTATTAGATTTCTTAAAGGTAAACGATAAAGGTGTACCGCCGGCGGGTTCAGAATATTGTCCGTACAATTTCCAACCTTCTTGAATTTTTGCTGTTGCTTTCAATTCAACCGTTTCAGCATCTATTTGCTTGGTACGAAAATTCCATTTTACCGGTTCTATGATTTGTGCATTTAAGCCGGTAATGAATAATAAAAAACTGATTGCGAGTAAGCTGAGATTTTTCTTCATATCTTTGTCTTAAAACAAGTTTTTGGTTTATATAATTATTTCAAAAAAAAATTCAATGTTAATCTCTTTTAATTTTAAAGTAGTGTTCTTCCTTTATAAGCATGCAAGTTCCATTTTTTTTGTTACACGCCTGTCCGTCTACGTATATAGGTAATTTTAGCGGTTTTTCCAATATTTTGACTTGCTGAGTAAAACTTACAGTGCCGGAAAAATATTTTACCATGATTTCAAAAAAGGGATCTGTTTCTTCTTTAGCGGTTTTTGACTCTGTCATTACACCTATTATTTGGTATTTACTACTGCATTCAAAAGTTATGTCTAAAGGCATGGGACCACCTCTTTCAAAATTTCTTCCGTACAAATACCAGTCTTCTGCAATTTTTGCAGTTGCTTTCATTTCATAAATACTGTCGTTAATTTGCTTTATTGAATAATCCCATTTTACCGGCTTCTGCTGCTTTTGCGCAAAAACAGAGGTGTTTACAATAATAGTTAGTAATAATAATGCTTTTGCGAATTTTAATTTTTTAAATCTCATAATTATAAGTTGGATAGGTTTTTATAAACATAAATTCGCCACAAACTTACAAAATAGAATTGATAAATGATAATTTTTTTACATGTTATAAAAAAATATCAAATATAAGCTAATTAAACATAAAATATATTCCCCGCCTTTGGAGGGGTGTCGGACGGGGTGGTATCAAAAGAAACAGATTGTCAAACTGTTCTATGATAAAAATCATAAATTTCAGGTCTTGCTCTATCAGTCTCTAAGTCGGTATCGAGTAGGCCCACTTTTTGAACAATCTTTTTCTTTGAAACTCCTTTTTATTATCCATTTGCCTCTTAGCATATCTTTGAAATTCATTTTTTAATAGTAAAATTTTAGGCAATATGTAAAAAATTTAAACCAAATTAAAGTTTTAATTCTTATTTATTTTTTCATAATTAACTTTGTTTTCATTGTCTTTTTTTTACATCTTTGTAATGGAAAAACAGAAAGAACAACTCACATAAAGCACTGATTAACAATAGATTAATTTTATAAAAAAATGAAACAAGAGCATATAGAAATTATTTCACGCGAAAGCGGAAAAACATATAAACAAATAGAAAACACCTTAGAATTATTTGAAAACGGCGCAGGAATTCCTTTTGTGAGCCGATACCGTAAGGAAGCCACAGGCAGCGCCGACGAAGTTGAGTTGGAATTTATAAAAAATCGTTACGAGGAGCTGAAAAAAATTGAAACTCGTAAACAATCTATTTTAGAAAGTATAGAAGAACAAAAAAAATTAACCCCCGAACTGAAAAAACGTATAGAAGAGAGCTATATTCTTACTGAACTGGAAGACATATATTTGCCATATAAAAAGAAGCGAAAAACTAAAGCCGACAAAGCACGCGAACAAGGACTCGAACCCTTAGCCGAAATAATAATGCACGAACAAAACGGTTCGATAGAGAACATGGCAAAACCCTTTCTGAATAAAGATTTGCCTGATACACAAAAAGCCATCGAAGGGGCTAAATACATTATAGCGGAACAAATTAATGAAGATAAAGCTACAAGAGAATCGGTGCGAGGCTATTTTAAACGAGAAGCCCAAGTAAGCGCCCAAGTAATAAAAACAAAAAAAGAAGATGCCGCAAAGTATCACGATTATTTTGACTTTTCGGAAGATTTAACAAAAATTCCATCGCATAGACTTTTAGCTGTACTGCGCGCCGAAAAAGAGGGGTTGCTTAGAGTAAATATACGTCCTGCCGACGAAACAGTTATAAGTTACTTACTTCGTAAATATGTTAAAAAACAAAATCAATGCTCCGAGCTTCTTACGCAAGCTGCCGAAGATGCTTATAAACGTTTGTTGCGCCCTTCGGTAGAAACAGAATTTAGAAATGCAGCTAAAGAAAAAGCCGATAAGGAAGCAATAAAGGTTTTTGTTAAAAATTTACGACAACTTTTATTGGAAGCTCCCTTGGGAGAAAGCAGAATTTTGGCAATAGACCCCGGATTTCGTACAGGTTGTAAGCTCGTTTGCCTTGACAAACAAGGAAATTTAATACACAACGAAACAATATATCCGCATGCACCCCAAAACAAAAAAATGGAGGCTGCCAAGAAAATAACAAACTTAGTTTCAACTTATAAAATTGAAACAATAGCAATAGGCAACGGTACGGCAAGCCAAGAAACAAACAGTTTTTTGAAAAAATATGTATATCTTAATGATGATATACAGGTATTTACGGTAAGCGAAGACGGAGCTTCGGTTTATTCGGCATCAAAAGCTGCACGCGAAGAATTTCCTGATTACGATGTAACCGTTCGCGGTGCTGTATCCATAGGACGCAGGTTGTCAGACCCTTTGGCAGAATTGGTTAAAATAAACCCTAAATCTTTAGGAATAGGGCAATATCAACACGATGTAGACCCGAAAGCCCTACAAAACAGCCTCGACAGAGTAGTGGAAAGTTGTGTAAATACGGTAGGAGTTGAACTGAATACGGCAAGCAAATATCTCTTGAGTTATGTAGACGGACTGGGCGAAAAACTTGCAGAAAACATTGTTGAATATCGTACACAAAACGGAGCTTTTCATTCGCGTAACGATTTAAAAAAAGTAAAACGTTTGGGAGATAAGGCTTTTGTGCAGGCAGCTGGTTTTTTACGAATAAGCAATTCGTCTAATCCGCTGGATAACACTGCTGTACACCCTGAATCTTATAATATTGTTAAACAAATGGCTAAATCGTTAAACTTATCAGTTGAAGACCTTATAAACAATGAACAAGCATTGTCGAAAATAGATGCTCGCCAATTTATAACCGACAAAGCCGGTTTGCCCACAATAACTGATATTCTTGATGAACTAAAAAAGCCGGGACGTGATCCTCGTGATACTAAAAAATCTTTTACTTTTAATCAAGACATAAAAAGTATAGAGGACTTAAAACCAGGCATGAAACTGCCTGCTATCATTACTAACATTACTAATTTTGGGGCGTTTGCAGATATTGGAATAAAAGAAAACGGTTTGATTCATATTTCAAACCTTGCTGATACTTTTGTTGAAGACCCTTCTGAGCATGTGGCTTTGCACGAACACGTAATGGTAGAGGTATTAGAAACCGATATTACCAGAAAAAGAATACAGCTTAAAAAGATTTCTTAATGTCTGTGATTTAGCCGTATAGGTTAAAAGTTAAAAATTAAGAATTAAAAATGCTTAAGTTTCATAGAATAGCTTTAAGGTTTGATAATCATGTAGTTATAAATCACCGCGCTTATATTAGTATAATCTTTTGATTATCAAGACTTTAAAATTTTAATTTAATGTTTACAAGTTTTTGTCAACTGATTTTATGAAACATTAAATCAATTTTTAACTTTTAAAATAATGCAAAATTAATTATTTTTAGAGGTTAACTGAACAATATAATTCCCAAAACTAATTAACCCTACTCCTATTAAGAAGTAGGGTTAACAGAATATAAATATGAAGTAAAATAATAAAATTACGGTTTTCAATAAGTTATTCTAAGCTTTTTCATTGTATAAATGAACATCTGTTTGTGGGAAAGGAATAGAAACACCTTTTTCATCAAATAATTTTTTCACTTTTTCATGAGTGTCAAAATATACTCCCCAATAATTTTCTTTCTTAGTCCATACTCTTACTGTGAAATTAACAGAGCTGTCTCCCAACGACGAAACTACAATAAAAGGAGCTGCGGGTTCTTTAAGTATTCTATCATCGGCACTTACAAGGTCATTTAAAAGACCTTTAGCTTTATCAATATCATCTTCGTATCCTATTCCAAATTCCATATCTACACGTCGTAGAGATTCTCTTGTAATATTTGTAATTGCTCCGTTTGCTAATGGTCCGTTAGGTATTATAATAACTCGATTGTCAGGAGTTTTTAATTCTGTATGGAAAATTTCAACAGCATCTACTATTCCTAAAAAACCTTGTGCTTCAATTAAGTCACCTACTCTAAAGGGTCTGAATATTAAAATAAGTACACCACCTGCAAAGTTAGCAAGACTTCCTTGTAATGCTAAGCCAATAGCTAAGCCTGCTGCACCAAGTACAGCAATAAACGAAGTCGTTTCAACACCTACCATACCGGCAACTGTGATTACAAGCATTACCCACAAAAGCACTTTTATCATTGAAAGTAAAAAACTTTTTAGCGCTTTGTCGAACTTACGTTTATCAAATATTTTCGAACTTAACTTAACAATACGTTTTATTAAAAACGCACCTATTAGTAAAGTTATAATTGCAAGTAATAACTTTGGAGCATACTCTATCGCCAAATCTGTTATTTTGGTGACGTAATCATTCATTGAATCCATTTTTTATTTTGTTTTAATTGTTAAAAAAATATTGTTTTTGATTTGCGTGCAAAGTTATAAATTTGTACATAATAATAAAAATTTAACTTTACTTAGGCATAAAAAATATATATATTCCAATTTTTTGAAATTAAAGTTTTTTTATAACCAATTTATAATCAGAGGAATTACATTTATGGTAACTTTATACATTTTCAATACTTTATTTATCTAAAATTTTTGCCTCTACCCTACGATTAAGTTGTCGTCCCTCGGCGGTAACATTATCGGCACGAGGTTGTGTGGGACCGTATCCTTTAGCCACCATTTGTGCAGAATTAGTACCTTTTGACAATAAGTAATCAACCACCGACTTAGCCCTGCGTTGAGATAATTTATTATTAAAACTAAGCGAGCCTCTACTGTCTGTGTGTCCTGAAATTTCAAGTTTTAAATTAGGATATTCTTTCAAAACTTTTATCAAACGGTCTAATTCGGAGAATGACTCAGGACGTAAAGTTGCTTTTCCTGTGTCGAAAAACACATTGTTTAAAACTATTTTGGCTCCAATTCCCATAGGTTGTAATTGTATGTCTTTATGAATTACTTCATGTACTGAAGTATCGGCAATAACAAAGTTTTCGGAATGGAAAAAATAATCTTTTGCTCCTGCCGTGAGTGCATAATTTTTGCCGGGAGGCAGTGTTACGGTATATTTTCCGGTTGCGGCGTAAGAAGTTGTAACTTTTTCTAATTTTCCGGTTGCATTGTCTACCAATTCCAATTTTGCTTCTATTGGTTTGCCCGAATAAGCATCTGTAACTATTCCGGTAACTTTTGAAAGTTGTATTATTTTTATACTTACAGGTTTCTCTATATCTACTTCATTTACAGGTTCTTCAAGATACGCCAATTGTTCTTTTGATTCAGTTTTTGAAACAAAGAAAGGTTTTTCAGCACCTAAGAAAGTTACTTGATATAGGTCTAAATCGCCGTAGTTTTCCTCATGCTGTGAGGCATAGTATCCAAATCTTTCATCTTTTGTGAGCATGAAGAACACATCATCATAAGGCGTATTTACAGGATAGCCCAAATTTTCGGGTTTTGTCCATGTACCGTCATCGTTGCGTGTAGTTTTATATACGTCGTATCCTCCCATTGAGTTGTGTCCTTTTGAACTAAAATACAATGTTTTTCCATCGGATGATACTTCTACTGTTTCTTCATCATATTTTGTATTTACTATATCGCCAAGGTTTTCCGGTTTTTGCCATCGGCTTTTATTTTGTTTTCTTATACTCACCCAAATATCTTTACCGCCTTGTCCGCCTTTTCGGTCGCTAACAAAGTACATGAAAAGCGAATCCGGCGTAACCGAAACCGAACTTTCATGGGTTCTTTTATTTGAAACTCTTTTTACTTTATATGCTTTTCTCCATTTACCATTTCTCAATATCAAATTATATAGGTCGCCTTTACCTTTTTTGCCTCTATATACACAGAGTTCTTTACCATCGTTTGACAAATCTACTACTGCATCGTTATATTTTGTATTCAATGGTCTGCCGGGGTGCGTAGCTTCATTCCATTTACCATTTCTAAATTCTGAACGATATACGTCTTCTTTAAACAATCCATTTTCAATATTTCTTCGTTTACCTGTTGTGTTTGGTCTTCGCGAAGTAAAGTATAAAACCGAATCTTCTAAAAAGAAAACCGAGCTGTATTCTGGCGCGTCTGTATTTATATTTCGTCCAAGGTTGTCTATAAAGCAACGTACGGGTTTTTTCATCAATGCTATACCATTTCTGCATTCGTCAATTTTTTTATCTACTTTCATTTTTACTTTTTGAATCTGTCGAGGGTCCATACCATCCATGTATTTTTCAAAATCAGCTATTGCTTCTTCATATTCATAAAGGTACATTTTGGCTAAGCCTCGTTGATATAGAATGTCTTTTGCTACTTGGTCGTGTACAAAGTATGCTTCTTCAAAATATTTCAAAGCTTTTCTTTGTTCGCCTGTTTTCAAGCAGCACACTCCGATTAAATAATTTAACTTGGCGCTGCCTTCATTGTATTTGTAAGCTGTCAAATAGTGTCTCAAGGCTTCTTGGTATTCTCCGCGCTTTCTCATTCGATATTTTCGGTTACCTTTACGAATGCTTTTCATTGCTTCATCTATTCCTTCATCGGAGTCAGATAGTTTAAATTCAGATTTTTTCACTCTTAGAAATTCTTGTGAATATACCGGCGAAATAACTAAAAGGATAAGAATTACTGTAAGTATTTTTGAGGTCTTCATAATCAAAATAATCCTAGATAAATATAATATTTGTTATTTACATTTTAATAATTCGGGGTTTTCAATTCCGAGTTCAACTGCTTTGCCCCAATCTTTACAAGCTTGGTCAAAATTGCGAATATTTTCGTATGCTGTTCCTCTATTTGCATAAGCTTGAGCATATTTAGCATCTATTTCTATTGCTTTAGAGAAAAACTGTATAGCTTCGTTATATTTCTTTTCAAACATTTTTATAACGCCCATGTTATTATATGCTTCAGAGTATCCTGCACGTTGATTTATGGCTTTTTGGTAGTCTTCAAAAGCTGCTTTATTGTATTCTTTTGCTTTCTCTTCTTTGCCTTTTTTTTGCATATCAAGGGCTTTTTGATAACGTGCAAAACCTCTATTAAAGTAAACTGCCGGATATTCTACTCTTATTTCCAATGCTTTGGAGTATGCTGTAATTGCTTCGTCGTATTTGCGCAGTTCTTTTCTTACTCCGCCCAGATTGCTATAACAGAAAGCCATATTGGGGGATATTGTAACGGCTTTCATATAATCAGCTTCTGCTCCGTCATAATCTTTCAAATGTCGTTTGGCACTACCTCGGTCGTGATAAGCGTATGCGTAATTGGGGTCTATATTTATAGCTTTAGTAAAATTTTCAATTGCTTTATTAAACTTTTTTGTTTGAAAATATGCTACTCCACTGTAATAATACAATTTAGATTTAACATATCCCTTTTTTTCTGCCTGAGAAAAATCTCTTAATGCTTGTTCGTAATTGCCTACATTTAATTCGGCAAAACCTCTATAAAAATAAATTTTAGGCATATTGGGTATTAGTGCTATTGCCTTTGTGAAATCAGACACGGCTGCCGAGAAGTCTCTAATTTCATTTTTCACCGCACCTCTGTTATAGTATGCCTTTCCAAATTTAGAATTGAAAGATATGGCATTAGAAAATTCATCTAAAGCCGTGTTATAATCTTGCTCTAAATAGGCTTTAACACCTTTGTTATAAGCTAATTCCGCTTCCTGATTAGCTGCAATTACTTGTGTGTCTGAATTACCTCCTTGAGCATAAATACTAAAAGGAAGTATTAAAAATAATGCAAAAATTAATGTCCGTTTCATAATAATTTCTACTTTTATGAAAAAATGTATTAAGGCACAAATTTAAAAAATAAATTTTGTTAAAAATAATTAAAAAGATAAAAATGAAAAAAAAATATAAATATACAGATTTAACATATTTACAATCGGTATCTGATGATATTAATTTTATAAAAAAAATATTGTTAGCGCTCGACAAAGAATACAACGAGTTAAAAGAAAACTTGACCTATAGCCTTAATGAAAAACAAGAAAAAGAGCTTAAATTTTATTTACATAAAGCAAAATCTTCTATCTTAGCAACAATAGTACCTTCACTTCGCAAAATTATAATTAAATTTGAACAACTGGCGAAAACAGAGACTAATTTTCAAGTACTTAAAAAAAACTTAATTGAATTAACCTCAATAGGAGACCTCGCTGTGAAAGAGATACATGAAATTGAACAAACACTATAAAGTTATGCCTATACCTTATTCTTTAAACAGAAGTTTTCCTGTAGACAAAAACGAGTTTTCAGGTAAATTCCCGAATGTATTAATTAAAATATTTGAAAAAGAAGGAGATAAAATAAAAAAAGTCAGTCCGTATGGGATTAGCGTCGAAACCAACAACAGTCTTTTTAGGCAAGTGTATGATTTTGATATTGATATAATTGAAAAAGACGGGCAATACCAAATAGCCTATGAATTACATTTAGAGAGTTTGTTACGTTTAAGTATTTTTATAATGTTTGGCTCGGCTATGTTTTTATTTTTATCTATCAGCGAATTTTTGATTTATGGAAGTCTGCTTACAATATTTTTTTACTTGTTAAATTTATTTTTCATAAAAAATTACGTGCAGAAAAAACTTGATATTTTCACGGGGAATAGAAAATACAATTCTAAAGAGCATGCAATTATTGAGGAAAAACAGAAAAAATGGGCAAAAGAGCCATATACTTGTACTGCTTGTGGCGAAAGCATTACAGATTTAGATTTGTTTTGTCCTGATTGTGGTATTCGTGTAAAATCCGACCGTAATATGATTCCTGTAAATATCACAAAATATGAAGAAATGGTTATAAGGTATGAATACAAAAAAAGCAGCAACCCTCATTAAAAAACTAATAGTCAGACATTTATAGTATTTTTATTGTTTTACACAAATTTTATTACAACTAATATAAAGCTAGTGTTTGAGTTACGAGTTTGTCTGTTATTTCGCCGGCTTTACCTTTTATAAATATATCTGTAATAGTATCAGTATAAGCGCTATGTTCAAAGTTAATTTCAATTATTTTGGCTCCGTTTTGTTTAGCTTGCTGCGGAATTAAAGCAGCCGGCACAACTACCCCCGAAGTACCTATAAGTAAGAATACGTCTGCCTTACTAGCTTCGGCAATAGATTTTTGATATGCGTCTTGCGGAATTTGCTCGCCAAAAAATACAAAATCGGGACGCAAAACTCCTTTACACGACGGACAAAGCGGCGGCAAATCTTTAAATAATTCTGCTTTAGCCTCATAGTTCTCTTCACATTTAAGACAGCTTAGTTTTTGAGCGTTGCCATGAAATTCGTATATCACTGTATTGCCTGCTTTTCTGTGTAAATCATCTATGTTTTGAGTAATTACAGCTTTTAATTTACCTGCTTTTTCAAGTTTTACAAGTGCATTATGAGCAGGATTGGGACGAGCTTTAGAAAAATAGTCAAAAAATACTTTGCTTATTACTCTCCAGCTTTCGGCAGGATTTTTTTTAAAGAAGTTTATTTCAAGAACTTCAGGATTTTCTTTTTCCCAAAGTCCCCCTTCGCCTCTATATGGCGGTATACCACTTTCGGCAGATATTCCGGCTCCGGTAAATGCCGTTATATGTTTTGCTGACTGTAATACCTTAGCTGCTTTTTCTATATTTTTTTGTGTGAAATCTAACATAGTGCCTTTATCAATTAATTTTTGTTATAGTATTGTCATACAATAATTCGTTATTTTTTTATGTAAATAACTGATAGTTAAATCTTTACACTAACACTTCACACAACGCGCAACTTGCTGTCTATCAAAAAGTTAGTCAATAATCAAGTTAGCTATCATTATTGTAATATATATATAATTCGTCTTACAACAGTTCTCTTATTTCGTTTTCTGTCAAACCTGTTTCGTGCATTATATTTTCTATCGACTCGCCATGCTCTATTAACATCTTTGCATACTTTTGTTTAACTTTTTTCTCTCTTTGTTTGGCTTCTTCCTCTCTTTGTTTAGCTTCAGCTTCTCTTTGTTTAGCTTCAGCTTCTCTTTGCTTGGCTTCATCTTCCCTTTGCTTGGCTTTTTCTTCTCTTTTAATAGCTTCTTCTTTTTGCCGGCGTTCTTCTTCTTTCTGTCGACGTTCCGCTTCTTCTCTTTTAAGAGATGCTTCCTCTCTTTTAAGAGCTTCTTTCAACAA
>PDWI01012945.1_pt1 | contig 13348 bp, 12 predicted proteins | sample 1430891 | NCBI WGS metagenome assembly PDWI01 (sample SAMN01162508, study PRJNA174530) | Oral metagenome, whole genome shotgun sequencing project. | biome: Marine environment; feature: Marine mammal; material: Swab sample of the gingival sulcus; isolation source: swab sample of gingival sulcus... | reverse complement strand
AAACTATAGCTACGGCTATACTTAATTTTTACGCCTTATCTATCACAAAAATTCATCATTTTATCTTTTGAGTATTTTTAAAGCAGAACTGGTATTAGCTACAATTCAAAAAGTTTAAACCACTTCTATAAAAATTATTTTTGTAATGTCTGCCGCAGCCTCCCCGTACATAACGTTTCCGTTCTCTTTACTGGTTCCCAGCACAAAATTATAGCCGTTTTCTTTGGCATAACCGTCCATAAAGGTTTTTATTTCATCTGTAATTTGCTTTAGCTTTTCCTGTCCTTCATTTTGAACCTGCATTTGAACCTCCTGCTGGCGTTGGTTTATCTGTTGTTGCTCCTGCATAAGACTTTGCTCCTGCTCTGCCCGCTTTTGTGACGACATTCGCTGGGCTTTGTTTTGATATGCCCTGGCTTTGTCTTGCCAATTAATAACCAAACTGTCTAATTCTTTTTTTAAGCTTTCGGATTTTACTTTCATCTCGGCTTCAATGTCTTTGGTGCCTTTGTATTCTTTCATAATTTCTTCAATGTCCACATAAGCAATTTTTAAAGGCTTTTGGCATGCCGTAAAAAGGAGTATTCCAAGTGTTATAACTATTAATTTTTTCATTTTTATTGGATTTCTAAAATTTGTGGCAAAGCTACATAAATTTATATTTCTTATAACAGAAATTTATGCTATAAATAAAATTTATACAAATTTAAATTACAATAAGATAAGCAAATGTAAAATGGCTGCAAAAAAGCGTTTTTTAAGGCGTTTAGCCAAAACAACGTCTTTTGGTGTGCAAAAGGGCAAATAACGCCTTTAAATCGCTTTATTTTCTGTTTTTTAAAAGATAAATATGTGATGCGTACTCTTTGGTGAATATTGCCCTAATATTTGACCAAAGGCCAACAAAAAAAGGCTTAATTAATTTTTGCTTTCCGGTTTTGTATTTTTCTGATAAGATACTTACGTAAAACGAATCAAAATACATGGGTTTAATTTTTATAACTTCTAAATTCACTGATGAAAATAGTAATCTAATAGATTTTTTTGAAAAATGCCAAAGGTGTCTGGGGACATCGTAAGCAGCCCAAAACTGTTTGTAATATTTGGCATCATAACTTTTATAATTTGGCACCGCAATAATTAATGTGCCCTCCGGTTTTAAATGTGATTTTAAAATTTGAATATATTCATTAAGATTGGGTACATGTTCCAAAACATGCCAAAGCGTAATTATTTCAAATTGCTTTTTTGGCAAATCTTCAATTTTAAAATATACCTGCTCCCCTATTTTTTCCTTAGTGCTTTTATTGGCTTTTTTGTTTGGTTCCACTCCGGTAACTTTCCATCCGGATGTTTTACAAGCTGCTAAAAATTCTCCTGTACCGCTACCTACATCCAAAATAGATTTTTCTCTTTTGGCATATTTTTCTATCTGTTTAACTTTTTGCTTTACGGTAAATTTTCTTACAAATTGATATAGTTTATCTGTAAAAGTTTTATGGGTGTTTGAGTGGGAAATATAGTCTTCACTTTCGTAATAATTTCCTAAATTTTTTGGTTTGGGGCGTGGTGTTGTGATTAATAATTCCGATTGTTTATCAATAAAAACAGAAAATGTTTCACGTGAAACAGTATAATCTTTGCATGAAATATAATGCTCTATGGGATTTTTTTGTATTGGGGAATATTGTATTTTCTCCATAAAAAGAACTATTATCTGCCCATGTAAACCAACAAAACGGAAACATCGCTGGGAGTAACACCCGAAATTCTACTGGCTTGAGAAATGGTTTTAGGTTGAATATTTATTAATTTTTCGCGTGCCTCATAAGATAAAGATTTTACCTTACTGTAATCAAAATTTTTTGGTATGATTATGTTTTCTAAGCGGTTTAATTTATCTGCATTGTTTTTTTCTTTTTCTATATAACCGGAATATTTAACCTGAATTTCGGTTTGTTCTATAATTTCATCATCAATATTATTGTCAATAATAAAATCATTTACACCCGTAAATTGCCGTACATGATTAAAATCTAATTGTGGCCTGGCTGCAATTTTAAACATTTTCATTGATTGCGAAACCGGAGCGGTATTATTTTCCTTTAAGATAGGGTTTACATCTTTGGGAGATATACTGGTATCTTTTAAAAACTTTAAAAACAATGCGGTTTTTTCTTTTTTTTCTATAACCCTATCCATACGTTCTTTATCAACTAAGCCCAACTCATAAGCTTTTGGCGTAAGCCTTAAATCGGCATTGTCTTGTCTTAGTAAAGTACGGTATTCTGCTCTGGAAGTAAACATTCTGTAAGGTTCCTCGGTGCCTTTAGTAATCAAATCATCAATTAAAACACCTATATAGGCTTCATTTCGCTTGAGTGTAAAAGGCGGCTTTTCCTGAATTTTTAGAGCTGCATTAATACCGGCCATCAAACCTTGAGCTGCTGCTTCTTCATAACCGGTAGTACCATTAATCTGGCCGGCAAAATACAAATTTTCTACCCGTTTAGTTTCTAAGCTATGGCTGAGTTGGATGGGAGGGAAATAATCGTATTCAATAGCATATCCAAACCTAAAAAACTTTACATTTTCAAAACCGGCAACCTGTTTTAAGGCTTTTACCTGAACATCAACCGGGAGTGAGGTAGAGAAACCATTTACATAATATTCTACTGTATGCCAACCTTCGGGTTCTACAAAAAGTTGATGCCGATCTTTAGCAGCAAAACGATCAATTTTATCTTCTATAGACGGACAGTATCGTGGTCCAATACTTTGGATTCTGCCATTAAACATAGGAGAACGGTCAAAACCGGTTTTTAAGGTTTCGTGAACCTGACTACTGGTATAAGTCATATAACACGACCGTTGTTTGGTGAGTGGGGTAGTGGACTTAGAAAAAGAAAATGTTCCCGTTTTTTCATCGCCGGGTTGCTCTATCATTTTAGAAAAATCGAGCGAGCGGCCATCTACTCGTGGTGGTGTACCTGTTTTCATCCTGCCGGCCTGAAAACCCAATTTAACCAAATTGGCCGTAATGCCAACAGAAGCACCTTCGCCGGCCCTACCGCCACCAAAATTCTTTTCACCTATATGCATTAATCCGTTTAAAAAAGTTCCGGCAGTAAGAATAACCGATTTAGCGTAAATTTCCAATCCCAATGAAGTACGTACACCAACTACTTTATCACCTTTCACCATAATTCCCGAAACCATTTCCTGATAAAAATCTAAGTTTTCTGTTTGCTCCAATAGCAACCGCCAGGTTTCCGCAAATCGCATACGATCACTTTGCACCCTTGGGCTCCACATAGCCGGACCTTTAGATTTGTTAAGCATCTTAAACTGTATGGCCGTTTTATCTGATACTATTCCGCTATAACCCCCCAAAGCATCTATTTCTCGTATAATCTGCCCTTTAGCAATACCTCCCATAGCCGGGTTACAACTCATCTGGGCAATGTTTTGCAGATTCATAGTTATCAAAAGTGTTTTGGCACCCATATTTGCACTGGATGCTGCTGCTTCACTTCCGGCATGGCCACCGCCAACTACAATTACATCGTATTTCTCTGAAAAAACATTCATTGTTTCACGTGGAACATTATTAAATTACCAACATACTTTTACAATAATATTTGTGTTTTAACGTTTAAGTAGGTTGCAATTTTTTGTTTTAATCTTTTTAAAATTTACGGATTACTTTATTCTGATTTATGTAACTAACCAGCAAACAAAAATAAACCGGCAGTTAAAATGCTTCTCACAAAAAATCCCGCAAAGATAAGAAATAATCTTCTTTTTGTCGCATTACAGCTTTTTCAGCAGGAGAAGAATCATTATACCCGCAAAGGTGTAATATGCCGTGAATCATAACCCTGTGCAATTCATCAACAGGAGAGGTGTTAAATTTTTTTGCATTTTCAAAAACTCTTTGGGTAGAAATATAAATATCTGTATGTATTACTTTTTCTTCATTATAATTAAAAGTGACAATATCCGTATAGGTGTCGTGACCCAAATAGTTAAAATTTATGTCTAACAAATAATTATCATCACAAAAGATATAATTAATTTCTCCGGGCTCAAAACCTTCTAAAAGCACAGTTGACTCTATCCAGCCAATCAATTTGTTATTGTCCTTTATTTTAAAATCGTTTTCTGAAAAAAAATTAACCATGGTTGCGATTATTAAAATATTCCTGAACTTTCCGTTTATAATTACCTTTGAGCGGTAATGGCTTTCTGTTTAAAATTTCCTCAGTGTTAAACTGAATTTTTTCCAGATCTAAGGGTTTTATCGGTTTTCGATTAAATGATTTTAAATTGGTATTAGCTTTTCTTTTGTCATCCATTCCCTGTTCCATCTCAGCCGTTTTTAGCTTTAACAATTCATGTTCTAATTGCAGCATATTTTTTAGTACTTCATTGGTCAATCCTTTTTTTAACAACATATCTTCCAACTGTTCCATTTTGTCAATTGCTTTTTTGCCATTGCCATTTTTATCTCCTCCTTTTTCCATAAGTTCTCTTAAGGCTTCTTTTAAAGCATTTTGTTCCTGATAAATCCTATATTGCTCACCACTTATTTGTTCTTTGCCTTTTCCATTTTTGCCTTCTTTTCCTTTTTCTCCGTCTTGCATGCCCTCTTTCATTTTTTCATTCAACTCACCTTGTTTTTTGATAATGTCTTTCAATTGTTGTTGGCCACTTTTACCATTACCACTGCCCATGCTTTGTTGCGGATTTTGTAAAGCATCTAATAAATTACTTAAAAATTCCGCCATGTCATTGGCGGCATTCATGGCGTAATGCTGATTTGTTTGCCCGTTTGTAATTCTGTTATCTGCCAGATTTTCCAGAGCTTTATCAATATTATAATGGGCATTGGCCAAATCTTTTTGAATGGTATTGGGAATTTGTGTAAGTCTTAATGAAAGCGTATATAGGCTATCGTCTATATGTTCAAAATTGTCTTTTAGAATATATTGTTCTTTTAATTTTTTAGGAAAATCTCCTGAAGTTCCATCTACATCATTAAAAGACTTCATCAAATCTTCCTGGTCAAAAGAAAAAGTAAGTAAGTTCTGCAAAATAGCTTTTAGGCTTTCAATATTTTCATCTATCATTTCTCCTTGCATTTGCATCATACTCTTATTCATTTTATCACTGAGCTGTTTTTGCTTTTTAGCTGCCGATTTTTGCTTTTTTATGCCCGATTGAGAATTTTTTTGATTCTTATCGTTTCTATTATTCCCGTTTTCTTTTTCATCCAATTTATCTTTTTCAAAATCATCAAGTGTGTTACTCAATTGCTCTTCTGCCTCTTTCATTGTTTTTTCAATTGCTTCTTCATCCTGTTTTGTGCTAGGTATATCCATTGGCCTAACCAACTGACTATTTTGTTTTTTCAACTCTTTTAAATCTTCCCTTATCTTGTCAAATTTTTTGTTGAGCTCTTTTTGTTTTTCTTTGCTATTTTCTTGACTTTCAGATAGTTTATTTTGTTCTTTGGACAAACTATCCAGTTTTTCAACCATTTGACTGGTTTTTTGTTCTATATAAAACCGCTTTGTCATTTCCAGCAACCGTTCCAATGTTCTTTTTTGCTGTTTGTTTTGTTGGGCAAGCCTATCCAATTTATTAATAAGGTCTTCTCTGTTCAATTTATCCCGCATCTTTTCCAGTTGCTCCAACAAATCATTTCTCTTATTAATTTCTTTAGCCTCGTCAATTCTTTTTTGCAGAGTCTCCTTTTTATTTTGTAAATCTTTATTTTTATCATTTTGACTTTGTTCTTCCAAATTTTGAGACAACTTATCAGTATTGCGTTCAAACATTTGTTCGTACTGCTTTTGTCGTTCAAGGAATTGTTTTAATTGGTTTTTATCCTGCCATTCTATCTCAGATTTCTTCTTTAAAGATTTTGTAAACTCTTCCAATTTTTTATTAGTGTCTTCTGATTTTTTTGTGGTTTTAATTAATTCTTGAAGATTTTCTTCTTGTTCTTTTAACAAATCATCATTAATTTCCTGAGTTGTTTTGTGGTAATAATTAAACACCTGACTTTTAGTGGCTTTGCTGCCATTTACACCATCATTGTCATATACTAAAAAATAAATATTGTAATTAGTACCCGATTCAAGGCCTAATTCTCCGGGATAAAACAGATAATAAAATGTTTCAAAGCCGGTTTTGTTAACGGGTAATTCCTTTTTATAATAGGTGCTGTCTCCTTCCGCCCGTGCATAAACAACTTGCAATTTACTAATAGCATAATCATCACTAAGTTGTCCGGCAAATTGAATAACGCCGCGAGTAACAGAGTCAATATCAGATTTTACGGATATTTCAGGATAGGCATCTTTAATTATGTCTATTTTATAATGTAATTTTTCGTAATTTTTTAATCGGGCATTAGAAGTATTAATCTGATAAATAAACAAATCCTTAACCTGTTTAGTCAATGAAAAATTATTGCCTTCTTTTTTTCTAAAACTAATAATATTGTTGGTTTTCAACGTAACCGAATCCGTAAATTTAGTGCCTATATTCCAGGTGATTACAGTACCTTCGGGCACAATAGCATTTCCGGTATTTTGTATAAGTTCATCTTTTTTTCCGGTATAATCAGGATAATTCAAATTCATCGTAAAGCCGGTAATGCCAGGCGTTTTAATCACATCCAAAGTATAAATCCGGGAGGTTACTTCATTGGCATGTAAATAAAAACTAAGAGACTCTGTAGGTTGATTAAATGTATAGGTAAAATAGCTGCCCTCTTTCTTTAAAAAATAATTTTCACCATTAAATTGCAATTGCATGTTTTCCGGAGTAATGCTACCCCGGGTTTTCACTTTTAGTGTAAAAGACTTCCCTTCTATAACCTGCAAACTATCATTTAGCAGGGCAATAGAAAATGGTGCCGGTGGTTTATATTCATCCGTGTAATTTACTACCCGATTAAAACTATCATTAATAATAAAATCTTTACCCGAAATATAAATAATAGCCCAAATTAATAAAGGAATAGCCAAGTATTTCAGGTACTTTAGATTAGCTTTAAAATTAATGGCTTTTCCAAAAGGTATGGGTTGTAAATCGGCTGATTTTTGTTCAATACTTGCCAGCAGCAATTCTGATTGTTGCGAGTTTTTGTGTAACTGTAAAACATTAGTCAGTTTATCATCCACATTAGAAAAATGTTTTCCAATAATATGCGATGCTTTTTCTGCCGTAATACCTTTAGTTAAACCAGCCAGTTTAAAAACAGGAATAAAAATATATTTAATCAGCAAAACTACTTCTACGACAATAAAACTAAAGAATAAAACTGTCCTTGCTTTTGGCGGAAGCCACAAAAAATACTCAATAAAAAGTGTAAACAAAAAATACAACAACCCAAAGGCAAGAAAAAGTATGCTGCCTTTTAACAGTTCATTGGTATAGTATTTTTTTATAAACTGTTGTAGTTTTTTTTGTATTAAACTATAATTACTCAATGTCATAAATCTATCTAAACGTAACCGATACTATGATTTTTACTTTTTTTCTTCACCTGATAATTGACCAAATCTAATTTATACGATATTCATCATAAAAATAAGAATTTGAATGACAAATACTATCTTTGCAATATAATTTTAACGAAATGATTAACAAACCCAGAGTAAGATTTGCTCCCAGCCCCACCGGGCCTTTACATATAGGAGGTGTTAGAACGGCCTTGTTTAACTATTTGTTTGCAAAAAAGCACAATGGCACTTTTGTGCTTCGTATTGAAGATACAGATCAAAATCGTTTTGTGCCCGGTACAGAAGACTATATTATTGAAGCCCTAAACTGGTTGGAAATTCCCTTTGATGAAGGCCCGGGAAAAGGGAATTACGGACCTTACCGACAATCGGAGCGTGCAGAAATTTATAAAAAATACGTGTTAAAATTATTGAAGTCAGGGCATGCATATTACGCTTTTGACACACCCGAAGCCTTAGATGCCCACAGAAAAGATCACGAAAAAAAAGGCAAAACTTTTATTTACAATTGGCATAACCGGTTAAAACTAGACAATTCTTTAGTTTTAAATGCCAATGAAACTCAAAAACGATTAGATTCTAACGAAAACTATGTAATCCGGTTTAAAACTCCGGAAAACGAAACTTTAGTTTTAAATGATATTATTAGAGGAAAAATTACTATTGATACTAATATATTAGACGATAAAGTCTTGTTTAAATCCGATGGTTTGCCTACTTATCATCTTGCTAATATAGTTGACGACCATCTGATGGATATAAGTCATGTTATAAGAGGCGAAGAATGGTTGCCATCATTGGCTTTACATGTTTTGTTGTATAGGGCTTTTGGATGGGAACCTCCCAAATTTGCTCATTTACCCCTTATATTAAAACCTCAGGGTAAAGGAAAACTCAGCAAACGCGATGGCGAAAAAATGGGTTTTCCGGTATTTCCGCTCAATTGGGAAAGCAACGGAAAAACAGCTATGGGCTACCGTGAAAGCGGTTATTTTCCGGAAGCAGTACGTAACATGTTGGCATTACTGGGATGGAACGAAGGCGAAGGAGCAGAAAAGGAGTTGTATAGTTTAGAAGAATTAACTAAAGTCTTTAGTTTAAAACATGTGAGTAAATCCGGAGCAAAGTTTAATCCGGACAAAACCAAATGGTTTAACCACCAATATCTACAACAAAAAAGCGATGAAGAATTAACAGATTTATTTTTGTCCCAAATACTATCTTTAAATGCCAATCCCATCCTTTCAGCCGGAATTTGCAAAAATGCGAAACATCTAGATGATCGTGATTATATAAAAAAAGTGATTACTTTACTAAAGGAAAGAGCCACTTTTGTTAAAGATTTTTGGGAATTGGGCAATTATTTTTTTGTAAGTCCACAAGAATATGACCCAAAAGCCTTAAAAAAACATTGGAAAACAAAAGGAATGATTTTTCGGCCAAGGCCTTAGAAAAAGATATAAAAAACTGGATAAAAGAAAATGAATTAGGTTTTGGCCAAGTAATGCCACCGCTACGATTGAGTTTAGTAGGAGCCTTAAAAGGACCTGATTTGTTTGAAATATTGGAAATGACAGGAAAAAAAGAAACTGTTAAGCGAATTGAAAAATTTATTAAACTACACAAATAATACCAAGTCTAATCAGATAATAAAAAAAAACCTATACCATTTGCACTTAAAAACCTTTGAAATATCTTGATATTTCTTCATGTTTTTAAGTGCAAATCTAAAGTATTCTATACGTTCTGTGAAAACAAGATTAACCGAATTCAGGTTTATAGATTGTAAAATCCTTTAAGGCCTGTTATTTTTTCCTTTTTAATTACAAAACTTGTTTAATCCCCAAAAAAGTTAAAAACCGTAACTAATCTACTTTAGTTACAAAATATTTAGTATCGCCCAGCCATGGAAATGTGGCAAATCTTTCCTTATAGGTAAGTTTTACATCCTGTCCTTGTTTATCTTTTAATTGTTGTATAACTTCTTTTTCATCATCTTCTACGGAAAAATAAAACCGCTGGGCTTCGGAAACACCTTGACTTATTTCGCCTTCCCAGGTTTTAAACAGTAAGCCTTTATACGTAATTTTTACCAGTTCCCCGCTTCTGTATCCGTTACTATAAGTTGCGTAATAAACAAACAAATAATATCCAATAAGGCAGAGTAATAAAACACCTATAATAATTCCCAGTACTTTTTTCATTTTATTTCACTTATTAAACCAAAAATAAGTATTATTTTTATCACAATAGCAATATTCTTTATAACTAACATATAAAATTCAAAATTATGAACATATTAGAAGGATTATCCGTATTACCTTACATTTTTATTGCCGTTCTTATTCTGTTTGCAGCTATTTTTATAGTACGGCAACAGACCGCAGCTATTATAGAACGTTTTGGAAAATATCAAAGCATTAGACATTCCGGTATCCAACTCAAAATTCCCGTTATAGACCGTGTAGCCGGTAGGGTAAGTCTAAAAATTCAACAATTAGACGTAATAGTAGAAACCAAAACTTTGGACGATGTGTTTGTCAAACTAAAAGTATCGGTTCAGTATGTAATTATAAGAGATAAGGTTTATGAAGCTTTTTACAAATTAGAATATCCGCATGAGCAAATTACCAGTTATGTGTTTGACGTAGTACGTGCAGAAGTTCCAAAAATGCGTTTGGACGATGTATTTGTTAAAAAAGACGATATAGCAATAGCCGTTAAAGAAGAACTGCAAGATGCCATGCTGGATTATGGTTTTGACATTATAAAAACCTTAGTTACCGATATAGACCCTGATGCACAAGTTAAAGCGGCCATGAACCGTATCAATGCATCAGAACGGGAAAAAGTTGCCGCTCAATATGAAGGTGATGCCGCTCGAATTTTAATTGTAGAAAAAGCAAAGGCTGAAGCCGAAAGTAAACGCCTGCAAGGCCAAGGTATAGCAGATCAAAGACGTGAAATAGCCCGAGGGCTGGAAGAATCTGTTGAGGTACTGAATAAAGTAGGTATTAATTCTCAGGAAGCATCAGCATTAATTGTGGTTACACAGCATTACGATACATTGCAAGCCATAGGTGAAGAAACCAATACCAATTTGATATTATTACCTAATTCTCCACAAGCCGGAAGCGATATGCTAAATAATATGGTGGCCTCTTTTACCGCCAGTAATCAAATAGGTGAAGCCATGAAAAAAGCAGAATTAGAAAAACGCGACCAAACAAACCAACAAAAAAATAAAGGTAAAAAAGACATAGAATAAAAAGATTTTCCATAGTTTTAAAACGATAAATTTTATATATATATTTATCGATAAATAAAAGTTATGATAAAATTATTAAGTTATTTTATCATAACTTTTTAATTTTGTAAATAATTATTTTTATTTTTTATAAATAAAACGAAAATAATAGGATTAAAATAATCATTAAATACACAGTAAAATGATTAAAAAGTTACATTTGAAATGAGCATTAAGAAATTTTTGATGCGAGAATCCGGTAGTTACATTTGTTATTTATTCTATAATTTAAACGTGTGAAAATTCTAAAAAAATTACCCCTTCAGCAAAATGTAGAAACAAAAGCTATTTTAAAAAAACTAACGGCAGCCAATAAAGCATTGGCAGAGTTAAAAGGTATGTTGTGGAACATTCCTAATAATGAAATTCTTATCAATACTCTGGCATTACAGGAAGCTCTTTACAGTACCTCTTTAGAAAATTTAGAAAGCACTGAGCATGAAGTTTATCTTCAGAAGTTATTTCCGGAAAATATTATTTCTTCTATTGCCAAAAAGGTTTTACAGAATTTTATTACCATAAAAAAAAGCTACGGCTTAATTACCAATACCGGACAGCTTAAGCAAAAACATATCAACGCTATAAACGCTGATTTAATTCAAACGGATGAAAAAAATTATCATTACGCCGAAAATACATTAGCTCTTAATACTGCAGGAAAACCGATTATAAACCCTTCTAAACACAGAGCTACAACAAAAGATTTAATGTCAAATTTGGAAACGTATATCAATAAAAACTCTTCTTATCAGTTAGATTTATTGATAAAAACGGCCATAATTCATTATCAGTTTTACAGTATTCATCCTTTTTCAAAAGACAATGAAAGAACAGGCAGAATTGTAACTCAGTTATATCTAATTATGCAAAATTTACTGCCTTTGCCTGTACTCTACCTCAGTAAATATATGAACAAATTCAAATACGAATATTATAAATTACTACGAGAGGTAAGAACTGTGGAACATTGGGAAAATTACCTGTTATTTATGCTGGATGGTATAGAACAAACTGCTCTGGAAGCAATACTTAAAATTAATAAAATTCAAATGCTTATTGCTGGTTTTGAAGGAATTATCAGACAAAAATACAAGTTTTATTCGTCAGAATTAATTACAAATATCTTCTTAAACCCTTACATAAATATTGAACTGATAGAAAAAAAACTAAACATATCTCGCATAACCGCAGCAAAATACTTAAATACCTTAGCAAGAGACGGCTTTCTAAAAAAAGAACAAATGGGAACAGCTAACTATTATATCAATTCCAAATTGATGCAAATAATTATAGAAAATTAAAAAAGCCACCTTTAAAAAGTGTGGCTTTGAATTTAAAAATTTTAAAAACTCTAAAAATTATTCTGTAATTTTTTCTTTACTCTTTTCATTATCATCTTCCTTACTGGCCTTCTTAAATTCTTTAATTCCACCTCCAAGGCCTTTCATTAATTCAGGGATTTTTCTACCACCAAACAGCAGTAAAATTATAACAGCGATAATAATAATTTCCTGTCCGCCCAGCCAGCCTAAAAATATATTTGCAGTCATCATTTTAATCTATTTTAAAATACAAAGGTAATCAATAATGGTTAATAATTTAAGTTTCTAAAAACTTTTAACGGAAATACGGTGCACCATATTGTATTTTTTTTAAACGCATTATCACAAAAGAGGCTTCAAATGCTTATCGAATAAACTTATCAACCTTTTTAATCCACTAAATAAAAATCTAGATGTTTCTTAATTAAATCGGTATTTTTTACCTTTACGTAAACTTCATCACCCAACTGAATAAGATTTTTTGTAGATTGTCCCACCAGTGCATATTGCTTTTCATCATAGAGATAATAATCATCTTCAATATCTTTTATACGCACTAATCCTTCACATTTATTTTCAATAATTTCTACATAAATACCCCACTCCGTAACGCCTGAAACAACACCTAAAAACTTCTGGTTCTTGTGGTCTTGCATATATTTTACCTGCATATATTTTATAGAATCTCGTTCGGCTTTAGTGGCGAGAATTTCTTGTTCTGTGCTATGGCTGCATTTTTTTTCGAATAGGTCTTTTTTTGGTGATTTTTTCCCATCTAAATAGTGTTGTAACAACCGATGTGTCATTACATCCGGATAACGTCTTATGGGTGATGTAAAATGGCTATAATAGTCAAAAGCCAGTCCATAATGGCCAATATTATCTGTAGTATATTCCGCCTTACTCATAGTTCTTATAGTAAGGGTTTCTATCATGTTTTCTTCGGGCTTTCCGGAAACATCTTTTAATAATTGATTGATAGATTTAGAAATAGTATCTATATTTTTAGTATTAATTTTATATCCAAATTTACCTATAATTTGCTGTAAATCAGCTAATTTATCAATATCAGGTTTATCATGAACGCGATAAACAAAAGTAGCTTTGGAGGGTTTTCCATTTTTGCCTTTACCTATAAATTCCGCCACTTTTCTATTGGCTAAAAGCATAAATTCTTCTAT
>PDWI01007799.1_pt1 | contig 13349 bp, 8 predicted proteins | sample 1430891 | NCBI WGS metagenome assembly PDWI01 (sample SAMN01162508, study PRJNA174530) | Oral metagenome, whole genome shotgun sequencing project. | biome: Marine environment; feature: Marine mammal; material: Swab sample of the gingival sulcus; isolation source: swab sample of gingival sulcus... | reverse complement strand
AGGGTGAAGTCGCTTCGTGATTTCTTTATCGTGATGTTTTTTGTGTTTTTGTGATCGCAGGTGACGATTAGTTATTCATGGAAATTCTTTTCTAGTGTGCTAGTGTTTTCGTTATTTGTATTGGTGATCAAACCGTTGATTGTAAATATTATTTTGGGATTGAGAGGGTATACGAGAAAAAATACCTTTATGTCGAGTATTTCGCTGGGGCAGATTAGTGAATTTTCTTTTTTGTTGCTCACGATTGGAATGAGTATGAAGTTGGTAGATGATCCAGAATTGGTGTCTATCATGACCTTGGTTGGGTTGATTACGATCACTTTTTCTAGTTATTTTATCGCCTATGGGGAGAAGTTATATTTTGCTTGTAAGCAATACTTGGGAGCTTTGCCGGGGAAATGGCATAGAAACTATAATGATGGAAAGAAAAATGAGAGTGATATTATTATTTTTGGGTTTGGGAGATTTGGAAATAATCTGTATGATATTTTGAAACAAAATGGAAATGATGTGTTAGTTGTTGATGAAAATCCACATTGTATGGTGATGCGTCAAATATTGAGTTTTTGGAGGAAATCCATATTCCTAATACCAAGATGATTATTAGTACGATTAGGTCATATGAGGATAATCTGATTTTGCTGGAAAATTTCAAGGCGAGAAAAAAAGAGTTAATTTTGGTCATGATTGCCAATCATATTGAAGAAGCGATTCAGTTCTATGATTTGGGGGCTGATTATGTGATTTTACCGCATTATATTGGTGTGAATCATACTTCGTTGTTATTAGAAGAATACGGTTTTGATATTGAGAAATTTATGCATAATAAAAAGAATCAGGTTCAAGTTTTGAAAAATAGACATAAAGACTTGGTTGTGGAAGCGTTGCATAAGATGTAAGAAATTTATTGGATTTATATTTTATGAAATATATTTCTTTAATAGACTATATGTATTTTTTTAGGAAAGTAATTATAAATACTGATAGATAGCAAGTATTAGTTGATTTTTTGTTTTATAATGCTATATTTTTTATTGTTTTATGGTTGGCTGATCTTTTTATTTGGTATCTATCTTTAACATGTTGCGTAAGATTTTCATCGCATGTATTGTCTTTTGTAGTGTGATTTTTTCTTTATTTTTTTCTATTAGTTTTGCATCATGACTAGGGACTGCTGCAGATCCTTTTACTCGTTTTTCTGATGCAACTTCTTGGATTCGTTCTTCACAAGGGGGTACAGGCATGTATTTTTTCGATATCCAAGGAGAACAGTTTTCCAGTTATGTAGATGAGAATTGACGAATTTTAATCGCTTCAAGCAATAAGGGTAATAATAATCCTTATGTGCAGTCTGATACTATTTCTTTACAGTCTGATACTTTATTGAATTCTGGAGTGATCGCTAAAATAACTGATATCAAAGAGATTAGAATGAATGCTACTGCTGGTGATTGATTACCTTTTGATGTCACTACACAAAGTGGTGTTGTTATCGCTAGGTTGACAGGTTTTCAGGTATTGGGTACTGGAATGCTTTCTTCAGCTTGGACTGGAGCAGGAATAAGTCATATGACACAAACTTGTCCGTCTTCTGTGACATCGTTGGATAGTGCGATTTATCATGCATGTGGAAATACTCGATGAGTTCACTGGATGAATGTATGATGAGTATGATGAGTGAGTAAGAGATTAAATTATAATTGAGGTTCTGCAGATATCAATTTATGGGTGAAAGGAAGTTTTGATACAGATGGAGATTGAATATTAAATCCATTTGATCTTGATAATGATAATGATGGGATTTTAGATACTGACGAATGATATTCTCAAACTTGTACTAATGCTGTAGATACCGAAGTAATCACTATCAATAAGACATGGGGTGCTACTGCACCTGTGACATTTTCTACAGACAATGTTGTTAGTGCTGTTTTTGATTTTAGTGTTGTTGATAATGGTGTTAAGTTGTTAGTTAATGGACAAAAAATGTTTTCTAGAAATTCATTAGATTTCGAAAGTGCTTCAACGACAGATCCCAATGTCGCGATATTAGAATTTATGGATGGAACCATAATGAGTCAGCCTTGGGTAGCAAACAATAATGGGCTTCCTCGTGTGAAACTTACGATATCATCTTCATGAGCAGTAAACATACAAGGAACAAAAAATCAAAATTCTAATGCGTTAGAACAAATGCAAATAAGAGGTGGAGGTGTTTTTAATACGATATCTTTTTCTCAAGCTGCGAATAATTTTAGTGTGAATACTTTTGGTTGAGGTCGATCTGAGTTACAAGGGACAGGATTGATTACAAAAAAAGTATGTACAGATACGATCCTTGATACGGATGGTGATGGAATGTTCAATCAATTCGATCTTGATAGTGATAATGATGGATGTCCTGATGCTTTAGAGGGTACAGGGAATATTTTGTCTTGAAATCTTGATGCTAATGGATCGATAGTAGGAAGTGTTAATGCAAGTGGATTAGTGCTATTGTGATGAAACCCTGTGAATCAATGAATAGGACAATCAGAGATAGCAGGTAAGCTCACTATCATAAATCAACCTGTGGATCAAACTATAGGATTATGAGATACTGCAAGTTTTACCGTCACAGGTACTGCGACCAAGACGACTACTTTTGTGGGAGGGAATCCTAATTGGTTGGCAGGTTCTGGTGATGTTATTACCTATCAATGGTATGGAAATACTTGAACTGGTACGGCATTTGCTACGCTTGCTGGGGAGACTTGAGCAACACTTGATCTTGGAGTACAAAATGATATGAGTAAAGATGGATATCAGTATAAAGTAGAGCTTTCATGTTCTACGAATAGTTGTATCAAAACTTCAAATATAGTGAATCTTATGTTTGTTCATGCCGGATATGAGGTACATCATTATCAAGAACAAACTGATGGGAGTTATACGCTTTTTGATACAGAAAATTTGACAGGTGTTGTATGAAGTCTTGTTACGGGGAATTATAATACGTATACAGGATATGAGAGTAGGTTTATTACTTGATCGACTGTATTGACAGGTATGGTATCAAATACCTCAACCCTTGCATTGAAGTTATATTACGCGTTGAAACAATTTACTTTGAGTTTTGATGAAAACGGATGAAGCGAAGTGGCTGATCAAACAGGAATAGTGTATAATGGAACAGGAACAGCGCCTGTATCACCGACAAAGACAGGATATACGTTTACAGGATGGTATAGTGATGCAGGTTTTAATACTGTATTTGATTTTACCAGTCCAATTACGGGAGATGTCATAGCGTATGCAAAATGGTTACCAGCAACGGGTACTATCTATACGGTAAAGTATTATCAACAGCATGCTGATCAAAGTTTTCCAGCTTTAGCAAGTGTGACAGAAATATTGACAGGGACAACAAATACAGAAGTAGATGCAGGGAATAAAGTGTTTACAGGGTATAGTTATACTTGAGGACATGCTAGTAATATACAGACAGGATTAGTCGTATCAGATGGAAGTTTAGTATTAAAGAGATACTATACTATTAATACATATACACTCAGTTTTGAAGAGAATGGAGGAAGTGTGGTCGTAGATCAGAGTATAAAATATAATGAAACGGGTACAGAACCTGTAGTACCAACAAAAGCTGGGTATACTTTTGGAGGATGGTATAGTGATGCAGGACTGACGATAGTATTTGATTTTAATACTCCAATTACTGGAGATACTACAGTATATGCAAAATGGAATAGTAATAATTCTAGTTCATGATGAAGTTGATGAGGAGGAAGTGGATTACATAGAGATCACTGTCCAAATGGAGATAATAGCTTAAGTTATTATGATGGAAGTTGTGATGAGGAAGAAAAATATATACATGGATCTTCTCTTGAAGAAAGTGTAGGTATGGAGAATAATTTAGAGAATACAGAGAGATTTAAATATATGCAAAATTTGAATCAAGTCCCTCACTCGTTATTTAATCCAGATTTTGAGGAAAAACAATGTTATAAGCTTTTAGATGAAAAGACTTTTTATCAGGCTAATAGAGTATCAGCAAGATTTATTTTGGCTCATCAGATGTTGTATAGTTATAGTTTGACTACATTGAGATGAACAAAAGATTATATGCCTTATAGAAGATTAACAAGACAAGAAGCAGCGAAGTTTATGGTAAATTTTGCCAAGAAGGTGTTGTGTAGGACACCAAACTATAGTTATACGAATCAATTTACAGATATAGAAGATGCAGATCCAACGTTATTACCGTATATTAAGCAAAGTTATGAATATAAGATATTCCATGGAGATGGAGGAGGAGCCTCAAGAGGAGAACCAACAACTTTCCGTCCAAAAGATGAATTAACTTATGATGAGTTAGTAGCTGTATTAGTGAGATTAGTAAGAAATGAATATGAGGAATATGGAGGAGTATGATCAGAAGATTGGGCCATGTTTTATAAAGAATTTTTAGAGTCTCGTATTCATCAAAAACTTGTGACAGATAATTATAGAGCGAATATTGCGGAGATTATTTATGATCTTTATAAGATGAATCATTATAGTTGGGAAGATATTGGTTTTATTATTTGAGAAAAAATGTAATAGTTATAAAGAAATATTTGTCAATCTCAAATTACCCTGCTTTGCGGGGTTTTTTTGTTTTTTTTTATTTTGTGAGTATACTTGATGTTAGAGATTTTTATTATTATTTTACTATTATTATTTTTATGATGAATATCAAGAAAATTATTAGTTGTATGTTATTTTGTTTTGCTTTTTTTTGATGTATGTTATCACCAAGTTTTGCTAGTATAGAACATGATGAGACCGTGAAAGCTATTACTCATTTTGATATTAAAAATGCACAAGTTTCTATCAAACTTTTAGAAAGAGATATTAAAAATATTACTGATGAATTACAAAAATTAGATGATAAAGAGGCTGATAAATATGGTAAAATGAGTAAAAGATATCAAGAAGTGAGAAAAGAAATTGTAAAAGTTATAAAAAATATTAATTATACCACATTGTATATTGCTGAGATGTTGAAAAAAATTGATATGTATCAAAAAAATATTTTAATTTCTATCAAAGATCTTAAAACCTTGAATAAAGGTATGGAGTCTAGTAAAAAGCATATTCAAGAATTTACAAGATATCTTTATAAGTTAGATAATGAAATTTATACTAATAATATGCGTACATATAAAATTGATGATATGAAGTTATTACTAAAATCTGATAATATTGCTATTACAATTGGGAATCAGCAACTTATTGAACATGTGATGGTGGCTTTTAATGATTTAATGCATAATCTAGAAGGGGATCAAAGTAAGAAAAAGGAAATTATTTTAGCATTGAATCGTATGAAAACACAAGCTGAAAATGATATTAGTGATTATAAACATCTTTTGACAACATTGGAAGAAAAAAAGAATTATTTGATTGGTTTTATTAAATTATATAAAAAAAATACTTCAGTTTATAAAAAGTTTAATAAAATATTTGTAGATCAAAAAGATGTTTATACTAAGATGGGAACGCTTGTCAAAGAGATTTCTTTGCAGAAATATAAAAAAGATAAGAAAAAAATAGCAGAAGTATTTGCAGAAGTTAATAAAGAATATACTAATACTAATATGGCATATCCGCTCTCTTGGACAATCTATCCAACGAAATCAATAAAAACTTTGTTTGGAGATGAAGCATTTCAAAAAATACATGGATTTAAAAATCTTGGTGTTGAAATTGATTCAGAACAGGGGACACCTGTATATTCTGCTGATGATGGTGTAGTGTATCATGTCGTAGATCATGATAGTTTTTCTATCAATTGGGTGATGGTTATGCATCCTAATAATTATATTACAGTATATAGTCATCTGAACCGTGTGAATGTAAAAGTATGAGATAAGGTAAAAAAATGACAAATTGTATGATATAGTTGAGGGGAACCATGAACGCATGGTGCTGGTTTTGCCTCACATGGAGAAGGATTATGGTTTTATATTTTCAAAAATGGTATTGCTGTAGATCCACTTACTCTTATGGATTTGAGTGTTATTCAAGATAAGTCTTCTCTTCCGGATCAATATGGGATAAAGTTTTTGAGTGATAAGTATTCTAGAAATATTGATTTGACACATACGAATTTCGCAGAGTGAAAAAGTGTTGATGAGAGGGCTCGTGCGTTTCTAAAAAAGTTTGCAGTAGGTGAGTATAGAAGATTAGATTTTTGGAATAAGGTAGTACAAGGAACAAATATTGATAGAGATGTTGTGATTTGTATTGGTTTTGCAGAAAGTACATTGGGAAATTATCTTGCAACGAGTAACAATATTGGAAATGTAGGAAATGATGATAGTGGAAATAGGATTGCTTTTGATTCACCATTGTTTGGTGCGAGAATGATTCCTAATACTTTGAATAATTCTCATCTTGGACATTATCATACGATTAAACAACTTTCGAGATATGGAAATCATTCATGAAAAGTTTATGCTTCTAGTCCTATTAATTGGCAGACAAATGTCACAAAATGTTTGACTCAGATCAAATGATATTATGTTCCAGAAGATTTTCCTTTTAGAACATGAGTAAATCCTAAAAAAATTAGATTTGATGACTAGCGTTGTTAACGAAATGAAATAAGAAATTGTCAATCGCTAGTGTCTAAAATAGTCTGTGTAAATTTGCAAGAAATATAAGAATATTTATAATTAGAATAGTTAGAATAGATAAAGTATAGTCATTATTATTGTGTAGAAGAGAATATTTATATTATTTATTGTATCATGATGGTGAAAAATATGGTAAAGAAAAGGAGAGAGGATAAGTTGTTGCTTACAGTAAAAGATCTTACTTGGGGATATCTTCATGCTAAGCATTTATTTGATGCTTTTAATTTTGCATTATATGACAATGATTTTTCTGTAGTGATGGGGGAGTCATGAACAGGGAAGTCTACTTTGGTAAAACTGTTGACCTGACATATTACAGCACCCGCAAAATCTATTTATCATAAATTAGAAGATCTTTCTAAGTATTCATCTTCAGAATTACAAGCATTTAGGAAAAAATTAGGAGTAGTCTTTCAGAGAGATTATCTTATTAAGACACTTTCTATCAAAGAAAATATTTTATATTCCTTAAAATTACAAGGAGTAGATTATCGTCAATGGGAAGGAAAATATAGAGATATTGTGAAATATTTAAATATTAAGCATCTTGAAGGGAAAAGCCTTGAAAGGTTAAGCTCTGGGGAAGTACAGAAAATCTTTATTGCAAGAGCGCTTATTCATGCTCCTGAATGTATTATTATTGATGATGCTTTGACAAATTTAGACAAGAAATCTAGAGAACAAATTTTAGACTTATTAATCAAGTATCATCATGATGGACATACTATTTTGTTGATTACTCATGATCATGCGACAGTAGATTATTTAAAGCAACATATTGAAATTATGCTCACAGAGTTGTAATATCTTTTGAAGATTATTTTTGAGGTTTTTATTTTGTTTTTATTCTTAACTCATGCTGATGTGAATAGCTCATTCTTGTACTACTTCTAGCGTTTTATCTGCTTTGTATACACTCGTAGAGGAGCAGGATATTGCTTCTTTTATGTCTATTGAAGTGAAAAAGATTTTATCATATATGAATAGTTATAGATTGCAAAATATCATGGATCATTCTGATTTTTTCATTGAATACCTCCATTTTATTAATAAAAAAAGTCTCTTGATGATACAAGATATGCTGGCAGAAAAATGATGTGATAGAGCTATGTTAGAAAAAATGCCAGAATTTGTAGCTCATACTACTGCGATGAAGTGATATCTTTTACTTACACTAGAAGAGTTTTGTCATGCGAGTCCTACGAGAATTGCAATTAATAAACTTATGTATATGAGAGACATGAAAACTATTTCTTAATTTTTATTTTTTACTTCTGTAGTTTCTTTGCAAGATATTCTATAGATAGTACTATGACACTTCCTCATATCATTATTGCTAAGAGTATTCAAAAATCTTGGTTAATAGTAGGTATGAGGTTTTTTGTTATGAGAGCTTTTGCTTGTCAATGTCTGTCTATATATGTTTGGATTGTTTCTTTCCATGGTCGAAGTTTATTTAGTGATCCAAGCATTATTCAAATCAAGATTGCGACCATTTGGTCATGATAATTATTTTTTATTCGGTGGAGGAGTTTAGAAAAACTTAGTAATCCTAGTATTGCTCCTATCATAAAGTATACTATCGGGAATATTCAGCTGGTATCTCAATGTGTTAGATGTGTTATATATTTTAATAGTATGGCATATTGTCATAGAATTAGTAAGATGTAGGATCCAGAAATTCAAGGTAAAATCATTGCAATAATTGCGATAGCTCATGAAATTAACATTGTGATATTTGCTGTTCCGATATCTATTGGTTGTAAATCTGATACAAGATATCCTATTATTATACCCACTAATATTAGTAAAACAATTCAGAAATTTCGTTTTTTAATATATTTTTTCATCAGATATGCTGAGGCAAGAATAAGTCAGAAAAAGAAAGCCCAGATTTGTTGAGGATATTGTTCTAGTCCGTAGCTTAAGACATGAGAAAGTGACAGGATTGCAATTCCTATTCCTCCGAATAATGTTATGAGGAAATTTCAGTCAATATTTTTTCGTGCTTGTTTGTATTTTCCTTGAAAGAGAAGATTGAGTGTTGATATATTGAAACTATGGAGGGCATCGATGAGTCTATCGTAAATTCCTGTGATAAAGGCAATGGTTCCTCCCGATACTCAAGGAATGATGTCACATGTTCCCATTAAGATTCCTTTGAGGAGAATGATGAATTTTTTCATGATTTTTTTCTTTATCTTATTAAAAAAATTAATAGCATGGTATTCAGAATATTGTTTATTCTCTTATTTTCAAGTAGATTTTATTTCCACTCCTTACTCATTTGTTTTTTTCTGTACTGATTAGCAAATCTATGCGCTTCATTTCTTAAGGTTGTTAGGAGGGAGTCTGTGTGATCATAGTCTAGTGCTTTGGATCTGATTTGCATTTTATCATCAAAAAAATAGAGATGTTCTGCGATCGTTTCGTTAGTGTTTGTAGTAGATAAGTTCTGCTTTCAGATATTGCTTTGTTTTCTCGCTTGTCCCTTTCCAAGTGCAACAAAATCTACGTGTGCAAAGATGTCTTGAAATGCTTTATTTTCTTGGTAGAGTTTTTTGATAATATTTAGTTGCCCTTTCCCTCAGTCTAAGATAAAGAGATTGGGGAGCTGTTGTTCATTTCATGCAAGAAACCTTCTCGTAATCACTTCTTTCAATGCGAGATAATCATTTGAATCATTCCCAATATGTTCCACACTCGTGATCTTATATTTGCGATAATATTTCGTATTTGGGATACCACCAAGCATCGCAGAAAGTCCTCAACTGATCCAGTCTCCACTCAGATGAGAGATATCAATACATTCGATATGATAGGGGAAATGCTTCAGTTGATATTTATTTTGTAAATCCGTCAGTACCTCATTATACACATTTTCTCTGTTCCAAGCCGAAGCAATCATATAGGACTCAATAGCGTTATTTAATAGTACATCAGCTTCTCGGAGCATTGTTTTTGTGACTTGTCTTTTCTGATAGCCCATGAGATCATCTTTGTCCCATTTAGAAAAGTAGAAATTTCCAAACTCGTTTTCAAAGAGTGTCACAAGATGCTCCTGATCAACATCATCATGATCAAATTTATTGACTAAAATATCTACAATTTTCCCTTCAAAGAAATTGATACTTCCGACCATGTACCAGCGCGCAATTTTTTTAATCAAGAAAATCACTCCCGTGTACTGCTTACTCAAGACAACATGCTGTCTTTCCGTGAGATCTTCAATAGAGTGATAGACATCTCTTAGTCTCGCAGCCCGTTCAAAGTTTTCAATCTCAATAGCTTGCTGCATTTTTTCTTTGATGGTATCTTTGATGACTTTGGTATCTCCTTTGAAAAATTTGATTAAGATTTTCATGATCTTTTGATATTCTGTTTCAGTTGTTTTCGGATTTTCTCTTCGTTTTTTTCCCCATCATGCACACATTCAGAAATAATAGTCATTACAGTATCATTTCTTGTTAAATTCTGCTTGGCTACAGGTCCTAAATTGTAATACTTGTCTGAGATATTGTAATAATTTTTTCAAAGCTCTGATATTATGTTTTGGTCCGATATACGTTGCTCCGTCTTTGATTTTTTTTCTCGTGATAAATACCTTTGGGATTGGCTCATTAGTAAGTTTGATATAGGAATAGGAATTTGCTCCCTTCAAGATACTATTAAATGGGGGTTGATGTGTTTTTATCAGATTATCTTCCAAATATAATGCCTCGCTTTCCGTCTTCACGGTAAAGAAATCTACGGTATGGGCTTTGTTCAGCATATCTTGTTTCCATACCGAGTTGGGGTTGAAATATTGGGCAACTCTCTTTTTTAGATCTTTCGCCTTCCCGATATACAAAATCTCATCTTTCTTGTTTTTAAACAGATAGACTCAGGGTTTATGGGGGAGGGTAGCTAAAATTTTTTCAGTATTCATAGTATTTTTTATGTTGCTAATAGTGTTTTTTCTGCCATTTTTTGCAAAATAACAAAATATCAGTATACTTAAGTTGATTATAAGATTATTATATAATGATATCACTTTTATTTGCAAAGAGAAATTGAAAATGACATTGGAAACTATGGAAGTCTTATCTCCAAAAGAAAGAGATATTGATAATGCTCTTTTAGAATTTAAGAAAGAAGAGATAACTTTGCAAGAAGATGTGATTTTGCATTCTCATATATTTTCTAATAAAGAAAATGACACTGAAGAAAATAAAATTAGAGAGGTTAAAAGACTTAAATCAGATAGAATTAGACTTCCTTATAATTGGAAATGAAAGCAATGGGATTTTATTTTTGAAAGGAAATGAAATAAAGCATTAGTATGGGTAAAAGTAAAATGAAAAGATTGAGAACGATATACAAAAGATAATACAAGTTTACTATCTAATAAGGGGAAACCTTTGATTATAAAATTTGATAATCTTGATCAGTTCAATAAAGATTTAATATTAATGGTTAATAAATATATTCCAATACATGAGGATATAATTCCTAAAAAATGAAAACAGGTATTTGAACTATTAAAAGAAATAACTTCATTAAAACAAAAACCTATAAATTTATGATATGAGGAAATTAATGAAGAGAAGAAAATTACTAACATTAGAAATCTCCCTGATAGATATTCTAGTTCTTGAAGAATTATGAGATGTTTAAGATGGAAATCTATTACGGATACTGCAGAGGAGAGATATGATATTCCTAAAGGTTTACTGATGTCAATTATGGCTCAAGAAGGATATTGAGATCCTACAATTCCTAACTCTTCAGGAGATTGATGATTGGGATTGTTACACATTCAATGAAAAAATGCTGCTAATTATTGATTAAATGTGTTGCCGATGTATAATAAAGGTATGATAGATACTAAGCATTGAAAAGAAATTAAAAAAGTCTTGAAAAATGTAGGAACTGACACAAAAAAGCTTATTAAGTATGATGATAGATTTCATCCAATATTGGCTGTGGATGTTGCAGCAAGATTTTTAAAAGATAATTGTTATAGATCTTCAGATGGGAAAGATGCATGGATTCAAGCATTAAAAAGATATTCATGAAGAAAATGACTTAATAGTTATGCGTATAAAGTGGTGCAATATTGGGCTACAATTAATTCTTATACTTGAGACCCTATGCCTAATTTCTCTGAGTGAGTGAAGCAAGTGATTAATGGTACTTCTGAATTAAAAGTATGAAAAAGAAAAAATAGTAAATGAGAATGGAAAGATATTTATCGTAATACTAAAGATATGATTAGAAATTTAAAGATCTCTGTTCTTAATGTAAGATTTGATATTGGTGATAAAAAAGATATTTGATATCAATGATATTTAGAGTATTTTGATGGACAATGTGAAAATTATGGATTACAAAAATATAAAGAATTAGGTAAGTATGAAAAAAATAAAAACAAAAAATAATTTAAAAATTTTACAAAAATATAATAAACATACTGAGTAAGTGATCATTTTTCAACTCCCTCTTGAAAAAATACCTGATTTCTCTACACTCTCATTGTAATTACCCATATGAGGGTGTTTTTCTAGTTAAAATTTTTTAATTTATGTTTAAAAAAGTAATATGACAGAAACGGGAAGAGAAAAGAAATTTTATATTACTACTGCGATAGCTTATCCGAATGGGAAACCGCATATGGGGCATGCATTGGAAATTATTATTGCGGATGTATTGGCAAGGTCGTATAGACTTATGGGGCATGAGGTAGAATTTCAGACATGAACGGATGAACATGGAATCAAAAACCGAAGAACTGCACAAGAGCAGGGAAAAGACATTCATGAATTTTTGGATGGGAATGTATCTGCATTTCAACAGATGTACTCAGACTTGAAAATTTCGTATAACACGTTTATTAGAACCAGTGATGAAAAATTACACTATCCTGGTGCGCAAAAACTTTGGACTGAATTGCATGAAAATGGCGATCTAGAAAAAAGAGCGTTTGAAGGATTATATTGTGAATCTTGTGAAGCGTTTAAAACAGAAAAAGATCTCGTAGATGGAAAGTGTCCTGACCATCCTAACAAGGAAATTGAAAAAATCCAAGAAGAAAACTATTTTTTCAAATTGGGTAAATATAAAGATAAAGTGATTGAATTTATCAAAACTGATAGATACAAAATTTATCCAGATGCGAGAAAAGCAGAAATCTTATCATTTTTGGAGGATGCGAGAGATGTAAGTTTCTCAAGACAGAAAACTGCACTTCCGCGAGGGGTGCCAGTTCCTAATGATGAAGACCATGTGATGTATGTCTGGTGTGATGCACTGTCAAACTATCTTTCTGGACAGGGCTATGGATTGAATGATGACTGGAAAACAATTTGGCCAGCAGATATTCATATTATCGGAAAAGATATTTTGAGGTTTCACGCTGCTTTTTGGCCTGCAATGTTGTATTCTGCAAATATTTCTTTGCCAAAAACACTTTTAGCACATGGATTCTTGACCTTAAACGGAAAGAAGATGTCTAAATCGACAGGGAATGTCATCGATCCTATGGAGCCAATCCAAAAATATGGAAGAGATGCTGTAGTCTTTAATTTGCTTTATGATGTTGCCCTCACTGATGATGGAGATTTCAGTATGGAGAGGCTTGATGGAGTGTATAATTCTATGCTGATCGGTGCTTGGGGAAATTTGGTTAAT
>PDWI01011921.1_pt1 | contig 13351 bp, 6 predicted proteins | sample 1430891 | NCBI WGS metagenome assembly PDWI01 (sample SAMN01162508, study PRJNA174530) | Oral metagenome, whole genome shotgun sequencing project. | biome: Marine environment; feature: Marine mammal; material: Swab sample of the gingival sulcus; isolation source: swab sample of gingival sulcus... | reverse complement strand
ACAAACCCATAAAGGTTAATTCCTCCGGCTTCTCCCAGTGGATCACGGTTTATCCATCTTCCCAGATTGGGGGAATAAAACCTGTATCCGTAATAATTCAGACCGGTTGCAGGGTCATAACGCTTGCTGGAGAACTGGAAGGGCTGGTCAAGGGTGCCGCTCTGGTTAGTCAGTACACCAAAGGGGCTGTATCGGTACTGCGCCGCAAAGGCCTGGTTCTCGTCAAGCACAGCCACCACATTGCCCTTACCATCGTAGAGGTAATAATACGTATCGCTGCCTCTGGTCAGCTGGAGCAACCCGCCAATGCCGCCGCCAAGATTGCTGCCCCACACATATTCATTTATAACCGAGTTTGCTCCATCACGCTCCTGAATAACCAGATGGCCGTCCCGGATATAACGGATATCGCTGATAAGGGTATCGTTTTCATAGCGTTTTTCGCCCGCTAAAAAATCATCATAACGGTAGCTGTATGCAATCCGGTGCCGGATGGACTGATCATCGGTATAGCTGAATGCAACCAGACGGCTCACCTGATCATAAACAGCAGTAAAGGCATAGCCTTCCGGGGTATAGCCAGCCACCATATTACCATCCTGATCATAGCTAAAGCTCTGATCAGGGGTGCTCTTCTCCACCAACTGGTTGACCGTATTATATGAGGAAGCTGTCTTGTGATCAACCAGCTGCGGCAGGGCCAGCCCGCCGATAATGGTCTCCTGGTCACGGAGGTCTTCATTGTTGTAGCGATAGGTGTAGCTGTTGATTACCCCGGATGAACCAGTGTTTTTCACCTCCAGCATTCGGTTCAGGCCGTCATAGAGGTACTGGGTCTGGCTGGAATTGGGACGGGTCAAGGTGGCAATCAAGGGCGAGCTGTCATTGATAAAGCTGTAGCTATACACCCCAGTCCCTGCCTGTACCTGGCTCAGTCTGCCCAGGTTGTCGTAGCTGTAGCTGCGGGTAATACCATTTTCCAGATGCACAGAGGTCACCCGGTTCAAACTGTCATAACCATAGGTGAGGGTATCCTGCTCAAGGGGACCATCGACCTGCAACAGCCGTGATCCACTGTCATAGGTAAAACGGGTCACCCCGCTGCCGTCCTCAACCTTCACCAGGCGGTCATAGGTATCATAGGTAAAGAGCAGGTCCGGGGTGGCATCACCATAATCAACACTCAGCAGATTGCCGTTTTCGTCATAATAATACGAGCTGACCTGACCACGGCCATTGGTGCTGGTCTCAACAAGCCCCCTGTTGTTGTAGCTGTACTGAACGGTGGTGCCATCGGCATAGGTCTTGCTCGTAAGGCGGCCTCCAGGGTCATAGGCAAAGCTGGTGGTATTGCGGTTTGCCCCGGTAAAGGTGGTGAGGCTGCCTGCCGGATCATATCCATACTCAAGCAAGCCGCCCTCCTGATTGATCAGTTGGCTCAGCCCCTTGAGTGGATTGTAGCTGAACTTTTGCGCCTTGCCCGAGCGGCTAACCAACCGGGTTACAAGGTGCGGTGAATGGGGTGAACCGTAGCTGTACTGTTCATTTTTACCGTCTGGCCAGGTTATGGTGGTGACGTGGTTGAAGTCATCATAGCCATAGCTTAACTGGAGACCGGTACTGTCAAGGCTGGTGGTTACCCGGCCAATGGGATCATGGCTGAAGCGGCTGATCAGCTGATTAGCCTTATGGATTTCGGTCAGCTGGTGGGACTGGTTATAGGTCAAGGTGGTGCTGATGCCCAGCGGATCAGTTATGGAACTCAGCTGGCCATAGGGATTGTACTGGAACTGCGTCTGGTTGCCGGAGCGGTCAGTGATGGAGGTAACCTGGTGCTTGGCATCATAGGTCATGGACGTATTGCCCAGGTCATCTTCTATGGTGATCAGGTCAATGCCATTGGCTCCATAGGTGTATCTGGTCTGGGCACCGTTGGGACGGGTCGCTGTGGTGATCCTGCCCTTGTCGTTATAAGTTTTTAAGCGGGTATTGCCTGCTGCATCGGCAATGGAACTCAGTTTACCTGTGGTTGAGTCATAGGTATAGATGGTCTTTTCACCGCCAGGATAACTGATGGAAGCGATATTGGCCCGGGTACCCCTGACGGTATTGGCATAGGTGTAGACCGTTTTAGGGACAGAGGCCGAGAGGTTGTTGACAGCGTCGTCGTATTCTCTATAATCCCCAGGTGCCACATACCAGAAGGTGGCACTGACACCGTCGTAGAAATATTCCTGCTTGCTGCCCTCAGGGTTGGTGATGGTGATGCGTGAGCTGGAACCCATGACTGCACCAGGGGCAGGATACTGGGTCCAGGAGTTGGCAGGGGTTGCAGGTTCAATGTAAAATTGTGTTCGGCCTCCTTCATTAACCAGTGCTGTTACCAGGCTGTTTTGATCATATTCCACCGTGGTTGCATAGCCGCCGATGTCTGTCAAGCTGATCAGGTTGCGGTTACCGTCATAGCCAAACAGGGCTTCCCGGCCAAAGGGATCAGTGATTTTCTCCACCAGATTATCTCCATTATAATGGAGAGTCGTGGTCTGACCCAGTGCATCGGTGATGGTGGTCAGCTTATCGTCAGCATAGCCGATGGTTAAAGCCTGGCCGTGTATATCGGTGATACTGGTCAGGTATATGGTTTCCCCAATAGTTGTTGCGTAGAGCCAGGTTGTACCATTTGGGGCTGTGAGTGTATAGGAGGCCGGTGAAAGCTTGACCAGTTCCAGGGGAGCATCACAGTTGCAGTTCCGGGTATAGCCGCCGTTGTCATCGGGATTAAACACAAAATGTTTGCCATCTGCCATGGTGATGCTGATGGTATCATTTTGAGCAATAACGAGGTTGCCGCTGTACCTGAAGCCCCATTTATTGCCAAATATTTCACTACCGGTGGCAGCAGCAATGGAGTTGTAATACAGCTGCGCGGTTACCTCGGGCCCGATAGCCGGTTCATACCAGAGGGGAATGTCAGCGATATAGAGGTTGGTATTGATGGGATTGACTTGCCAAACCGGGGCTCCAGGCACATGCTCGCAGCAGGTGCCGGTTGGGCAGGGTTTCCCGGTATCACCCGGATTCTGACGGGGTGGAGCCGCCACATGGCTCAGTGCCAGGCTGGGCAGAAGGATAAAAACTGTCAGGAAAACAAGCAATCGATGAAGGCGCATGGCTCTACCAGTTAGTTTTTAATGGTAATGGCGTGGATGTCGATACCAGCACGGTCATCAGCAGTAAGCAGGTTAATGGCAACGATATGTTTACCGTTACTGAATGCGGTGGTATCAAAGCCTATGGATGCCGGGAACGCTGTAATCGGCAATTCGGTTACATAGACATCATCAATATATAAAATCAGTTCAGAGGTACCGTTAAGTGCGGAGGAACGTTTCTCAGGATTTGCAAAGTCAACGGTGCAGACTGCCTTGCCCTTGAGCCTTTTTGCATTTCTTTTCCACCGTACCTTGAGTATTGGCTCAGCTCCCTGGCTGCTTGCCTCCAGTGAAAAAAAAGAGAGTTGACCCCCATGTGGCGGGTGAACTGGAAAGGTGGCACCCCCTTCTTCACTGCTGTAATCCTGCTGGGGAGAGCCTGCAACGGTAATGGCATTTTCAGGCAGGGTAAAGGCGTCGAAGCTATAGGATATATTTTTTTGGTCAACGATCCGTTTCAGGTTACTGGCATCCTTGCCATTCCAGGCTATTTTATGATAACCTGCTCCCCAATGCCGCCAGGGAGCAATGGTTTTATATACAGGGCCGCCTTCTTTCAAACCTGCCCGGAGACGCCCATAAACCGACTGCTGAAGAGAAAACCGGATGAGTTTTTGCCGGGGATCATACTCGAGATCTTCAGCCAACACTTCTTCACCCCAGGAAAAAGAGCTTGGGTTATACGTGTCTGTCCCCTTATGGTTTGATTTGCTGCGAATAATGGGAAAATAAATTCCATTTTCAACCGCAACGCCATCAATATTTCTTCCATCCCACAGGGCAGCATAACTGCCGGCTGCATGCTGCTCTTTATCGATGATTGTTTGAATAATCTGCCCTTTCAGGTTGCATATAAGCAGGCTTACCACCCCTGGCTCGGTCAACTCCCAGTTGATTATGGCATGGGTTCTTTTTTGAGTGTCAATATGTTGATCATCCACCGCTACTTTTTTAATTAACACTCCGGCCCATGTACCATGGTGACTCAGTGCAAAAACAAACACCATAAACAACAAAACCAGGGTACCTTTTCTCTGTATCATAACACATCCACCTCTATCTGAATCCAACCGGTTGTCCTGCTCTCCCATAACACCCTTTACGCATTTGTAAATCTGTGACTATCCAGAGCAGGATTACCCGTAACGCATTGTTTTAACATGGTAAAAAGAAAAATCAAAATATCATACTCACCCAGCCACCCTGCACCTGCACTGTTGTTGAACGCTCACGGATTTAGGGTATGGAATAAGGTTTTCTGTTGCAGCTCCTTGTTGTATAAACGGTCTGAATGCATTTCACTTTCAAACTGCTTGACTGGTACATGTCTGGCGATTTTCCCGGCAGCCATGACCGCTACACTATCGGCCAGGTATATTGCTTCTGTAATTTGATGAGTGACATAGATTACCGTGGTCTTCATTACCTGGATCATGTTTTTTACCTCAGCCAGCAATGTACTCTTCAACCCCTGATCAAGGCTGGAAAACGGCTCATCCATGAGCAGAATTTCTGGTTGGATGACAAGTGCCCTGGCAAGTGCCAACCGTTGCTGCTCTCCACCTGATAACTGGTGGGGGTAACTTTTTTTCTTCCCCATTTTTACACGAGACAATGTCTCTTCTATCAACTCCCTTCGTTGCTTTCTGCTGTAACCGGCCCCGGCAAGGACAAAGTCCAGATGTTGATATGCATTCATATGGGGCCAGAGGGCCAGATCCTGAAAAACCATGCTCAACTGCCTCTTGTTGGGATGAATCTGGGAGGTTGGGGTACTTACTTTTTTCCCGTTAAGATGTACTTCTCCCCAGTCTGGTATTTCAAGCCCGGCAATCAACCGGAGAGTTGTTGTTTTCCCGCTTCCAGAAGCCCCAAGCAAGGCTACGATCTCCCCTTTTTTTACCGCGAGGTTGAGCCCTTCCACGGCAACAAATTCACCGTATTTTTTCCCGATCAGGTGAAGCTTGACAGCGATTTCAGGAGCAGAACTGGTTGGGATAACTTGTAACACAGTCATGGAGCACCATGGTTAAAATGAGCCAGTAAACACGTTGCCACCGCGACATTGATACCGATCAGCAGTACAGCTAGAGCTGCCACCAATGGGCCTGCCCCATAATGCATCAAGGTATAGATTTTAAGCGATACTGTTCCATATCCTGGTGGAATGACAAGTAAAGTCGCTCCCAGCTCACCCATTGAAAAAATAAAAACCACAAGCCAGCTCATGGTCAACCCCTTGCGTGCCAGGGGCAGGTGTATCCGAAAAAGCAGCGACCTGCGGCTGCATTTTGTCATACAGGCCGCTTCACGTATACTCGGGCTTATTTGTTGCAGGTTGGCTGAGATAAGAGCACTTGCAAAGGGGATAAATCTGGCGATATAGGCAATCAATACAATGGAGATTCCGCTGTATACCCAGCTGGTCCACGGTCTGTTCCATAAATGAATAAGCCCGATACCAAAGAGTGTTGCAGGAAAGGCAAAGGGGAGGAAAAGCAGTGCATGGAGCAGGTCGTGTTTATAGCCTTTTTTTTCTTGTTTGTAGACCGACAGGATGTAGGCCAATACCGTTGCCAGAGTGGCAGCACCGGCTGCAAACAGGACACTGGTTATGATTTCTGTTTGCGAGGTCGACCAGGCTGCCTGAAAGCTTTTCAGGGAACCCGCCTGATACAAAAGAGCAATAACAGGCAGAATAACACTGACGGCTATCAGCGACCATATAAACAGGTGAGCCACCCGAGACCGGGGAAGCGCACCTGATGCATTTGAATATCTTTTGCCGGAGATCGCTACAAGCTGCCTGCCCTGCAGTTGTTTTTGCTGCAAGAAAAGCAGCAGTGCTGCAATCCCAATTACCGGTACAGCCAGTGAAGTGGCACCAGCCTGGTCGTAAAAAGCACTGAAACGGGTAAAGATTTCAACCGGATATGAGGGAATCTGTAACATCGATGGAACCCCGTAGTTAAAGAAAGAAAAAATAAAGACAAAGATCAGCCCGGCCATAATGTATGGACTGGCAAGGGGAAGGGTAATGTATCTCCACACCCTCCAGGAAGAACTGGACAGGTGCCCTGCCTCTTCCTGTGTATAATCGATAGTGGAGAGGCCAGTCATCACCACAAGCACAAAGAGCGGGTAATAGGCAAGAAAAAGGATGAATGCTCCACCAACGGGATGATAGATATTGATCGGCAGTGATGCATGGGCCGTAACAAGTGAGGAGACCCGGGATAAAAATCCTTGTTCACCCAAAAGATGAATCCAGGCAAGGGCGTGAAGATGGGACGGGATAAAAAGAGGAATGAAGACCAGAGCTGTAGCAGGTGTTTTACCCTGAAATGTGGTTCTACAAAGCAATGCTGCCAGAGGCAGCCCAACAATAAAAGACAGCACAGTTGCTCCCAGAGCCATGGAAAAACTTTTGAAAAGCAGGCCGAAAACCCTGGTATCGGTGATTAATGGTTTATAATGACTCAGGGTAAATGAACCATCAAGCAGAAAGCTCTGCCAGACCATAAAAAGTACCGGCAGCACGGCAATCCCCAAAAAGACAAGAAGGGTCAGCCAGCTCACCATTACATGTTGCCGCCAGGGGAGGCGGGGCGTGCAACCAAAACAATCAGTAGACATAAGGTGTTAATTATCTCATAAATAATTTCTGGATTGTTGTTGTCGACTGCTCTGCATTGTCTGCAATCTTTTCAAAGTCAACCTTGAGCGCACTAATATCATCAAGGCCAAACTGGCCATCAGGCAGTGCAATCCCTTTTCTTAACGGGATCTGGGCAGCCCCACTACGAGCTAACTGCTGCTCGACTTGAGGTGATAACAGAAAATCTATCAGTTTTTTCGCTGCTGCCAGATGAGGCCCGCCTTTGATTAATGCCACGGTATTAGGGATAACCAGCGTTCCTTTGTCTGCCTGGTCAGGGAAGATCATTTTTATGGGCATTCCCGAAATAATACCCATATTGGCATCATCTGTGTCTGTTATCCCGAAATGTACTGAACCTGCTCCCACCATATCCCGGACCACCGAGTTGCCATCGACAATGTTAACCTGGTTGGTACGTACCCCCTCCCAAAAGGCGGCAGCGGCTTGCGCTCCATTCGTTGCATACAGTGCAGCCACATGGGTTGCCGTGGTACCAAAAAGAGGGTTGGCCATGGCTATCTTGCCCTTCCACTGGGCACTTAACAAGTCCTGCAACGAAGCTGGATAATTTGCTTGAGAAACCAGATTGGTATTGACCACCAATACCCTGGCCCGGGCAGCAAAGCCTGTCCAGTATCCTTCCGGATCCTTAAACTGATTCGGGATATCGTGTGCAGCAGGTGAAATGTAGGGAGCAAGAAGCTGTTTACGCTTTAACAGGATGGTTCTCATGATTTCATTGTTCCAAAACACATCGCAGCGCGGTGTATTTTTTTCCGCAAGCAACCTGTTGACCAATCCGGTTGTCTTTACTGCCTCCACATCATATACAGCCCGGACCTTGATGTTATACTGTTGTTCAAATGCCTTGAGAACGGGTTCTGAAAAAATCTGGTCCAGGGCTGTGTAAACGACAACTTCTTTTTTAGAAGCAGCGAGTGCCAGCACTGCAGAAAGGCAGAAAACAACAAGAGTAAGTGGCGTGATTATTTTCAGTGATGGCATAGTTCGTAACCAGTCATTCATTATTATTTTTTGCTCCCTCTATGCAGACAATCGTGCCTGTTCAGCTATGAAACCCGTGAGCGGTTGTTTTTTGGTTGCAATGCAGGCTAAAGCCTGAATCCGTCACGGATTCAGGTAAAGGGTATCCAGATAGGCCCAGCAACGAGCCAGTGCATCCTGATTGTTTGTGCTGTTGTTAATGATTTTTTTCATTTCATACTCAAATGTTGCTGCCTTTCTCTTTTGTCTGTTCCATCCATTTATTTCAATTTCATGGATAAGCCCGGCAACCTCCACAACCTTGTCGTCAGTAATTGCATATTTTAAAACGATTGACTCAAAAGTACTATACTTATGGGTTCGACGGAGTTTTGAAAAAGGTGTATCAAACGATTGCGCTTCTGTTTTAATGAGCTCCTGATCAGTCAAGAACATAAACCGGGCATCCTGATCAACGTAACGCTTGATTAACCAGGCCGAGGCACAACGATCTATTTCCATGACGCTGCCAGTAACATAGAGGTGTCCTGAATTATCCTGGGCAGCAACCGCTCCTCCTGTACATAACAGGAGGAGCAGGACGAGTAAAACATCCCTGTATAGCTTGTTTTTTACTGCCATTTCAGCCTCTGCATCATTTTTTATTTAAGGATGGGAGGCGGGATCAAGCGGATCGGTACCTGCATCGATTTCATCTCCATCCAGGCTGGTGTCGTCGTCACTGTCAGGGTCAACCAGGTTGACAAGCCCGTCACCATCATGATCCAGGTTCCACAAATCGCCCCAATGTGTCAGCTCATCACCATCACCCAGCCCATCCCCATCTGAGTCTGCATAATAAGGATGGGTAAAGTAGGTTCCTGTCTCCAGGATATCGGTCAAACCATCGTCATCAGAATCATGATCTGCCGGCAGCTCTGCGCGAGTCAGGATATTATCGAGCTGGCAGTTACCACGGACCAGAAAACCCAGTACAGCAATCAAGTCATTATCAGGTTGGGCCTCCTGTAAGTCAAAGCGCAGATCACGCACCAGTGTTTGCCAGGTATCATTCTGGATATGGATACCAAGACCATGCTCAACAATCGAGCCAGTGCCAAGTATGTCCTCATCAACTGGTTCGTATTGAAGGTAGCGCAAACCATTGGTGGTCTGAACAACTGCGTAGACAATAAAATGCTCAGCACTTTTTACCTGCCACTGGAGGATGGAATGAATATTGTTATCCCACCAGGTACCATCATCATCACCTAACCGATACCCATTGGCAATGCCGCTGCCGGTAAAATCGATAACCCGGCTTTCCTTGTCAGGATCGTAAAGATTATCGATCAAGGCACCGGTGGGATCATCATCATAGATATCCCAACCGTCAAGCAAGGTGTCTTCCCCATCTTCATATACAATGACCGACAAGGTTACACCGCCCCCGTCATTTGGTGAAGATGTTGAAGGGTTGTTGATGCCGTCACCATCGGTGTCTGGATTCAGAGGATCGGTGCCTGCAAGAGCCTCTTCGATATCCTTTAACCCGTCAGAGTCGCTGTCTCCGCACAGAGTTGCATCAAGGCTTGAAAAATACTGCAGCTCCCAGCCATCTACAACGCCGTCATTATCACTGTCGGCAGAGCCAGGAAAAGAGATGTTATCCAGCCACACTGTGTCTCCAGAGGAGAGGCTGTCATTTTTACTAAAAGTCCATTTAAAAGTATGGGTGCCAGAGCTTACCGGGAAAATAACCTCCTGATAGGCTGTGGCGCCAAACCATTCACCCTTCAGCACATCATCGATCCAGAACTGAAGCTTGTCTGCCTCGTTTTCAGAACTGGTCGCCACGTAAAAACGGATTGGTCCCTCCTGACTGACAACAGTGGTTTCCAGAGAGGCTGATTGCGTGTCAGCAAGGGGTGGCGACTGGGCTGAATAGCTGCCCTCATAGGGCTGGCTCTGATTAACCTGCCAGTGACCATCGCCTGCTAATACCCAGTGGTAACGACTGAAATCACCACTTTCAAACCCTTCATATCCGTCGTTATCACTGTCCTCAAAGGCATCGTTGCGTAACGGGTTCAGGTTATGCTGTACTTCCCAGTGATCGCTGATGCCGTCACCATCGGTGTCGATCACCAGAGGATCGGTGCCTGCAAGGGCCTCTTCGATATCCTTTAACCCGTCAGAGTCGCTGTCTCCGCACAGAGCTGCATCAAGAGTGTCAAAGTAGCGGTACTCCCAAGCATCAGCTACCACGTCACGGTCAGAATCAGACCGGCCAGGGAAAACAATGTGGTCGAGCCAGACAGCATCCTGCCCGGCAGAACCGCTTTGGTTTTTCGTGTATACCCACTTAAACTCATGTCGCCCGCCTGTTACAGGGATTGCAATCTCACTAAATGCAATTTCGCCTGACCATATTCCCTTTAACTGATCATCAATATACAGAAAAAGGTTGTCTGCGCCTTGTTCAGTGCTGGCAGCAAGATGGAAATGCAATATCCCGTTATCAATACACATGATACTGGTTTTTAGAGTACTGCTTTTCCCATCAGCAAGCTGGCTGATTCCTGCACTGTATTGCCCATCAAAGGCGTTGCTGGTAACCACCGCCCATGGAGTATTTCCTTCTGTTGTCCAGGCATAACGGCTGAAATCTCCAGTCTCAAAATCCTCCACGCCATCAGCAGGGATACTCGAACTTGATCCAGGATCAGTTCCGCCCAGAAATTCTTCAATATTGGTTGCACCATCATTGTCGCTATCGAGACCAGCATCATTTACCAGAAGATCAAGTCCATGGTTCACTTCCCAGAAATCGTCCATGCCATCATTGTCACTATCAGGTGAACCTGGATCACTCAGGATTCCAGCTTCTGCAAGGTCCACAAGACCATCGCTGTCACTGTCCTGGCAGAGTTGCGCATGGATAGACTGGTAATGGGTAATTTCCCATCCATCAAACACACCGTCGCCATCACTGTCCTTACTGCCAGGGAAAATTATATTATCCAGCCAGGCCGCATCATCATTATCTCCTGAGCTGCTACTCTGCTGATAGGTCCAGGTAAACCGGTGTACGCCCTCTGTTACAGGGAAAGTTACAAGCTCGTAGCTGGTGTTTTCTGACCATTTTTTTTGCAGAACATCATCAATGAAAAATGCGAGGGAGGAACCATTGTTTTGAGAAAGAAGGGATGGGTAAAAAGCAATGACACCACCCTGGCAAACAATGGTTGTTTCCAGGCTGGCAGTGCCGCCCATAGCTAAAGACGGGGTTTGAGCACTATAGTCTCCTGCAAAAGGTTTATCCAGGCTCGGTGCCCACAAGCCATCACCTGAAAGGAGCCAGTGAAAGTGCTTTAAATCCCCTGTTTCAAAGGTCTCCATGGCAGAGAAGCTGTATGCAGTATTATCAGAAGCATTTGTATTCCCGTAGTACTCGGAAATATTTACCTCACCATCATTATCCTCATCCTGTAAGGCATCATTGATGACAGGGTTAAGGCCGTGGTCAACTTCCCATTTGTCCGGCATCCCGTCTTGGTCGCTGTCAACAGCATCAGGGGCAGACAAGACCATTGCTTCTTCAAGATCACTTAACCCATCATTATCGGTATCAGTGCATAAGTTGTGATCCAACACCGTAAAATATTGGAGTTCCCAGCCATCATACACACCATCACCATCGGTGTCTGGAATGCCGGGAAAAACGATAAAATCAAGGTGGACCTGCTCTTCATCACCAGCCTCTCCGTCACCTCGTATAAATTCCCACCGGAAATGATGATTCCCTGCCGCTATGGTAAAGCTGCTTTGCTGATATGAGTGAATACCTGTCCATTCACCCAGGAGCTCTCCATCAATATAAAAACGTAACCAGTCCGTATTTTCCCGCAGTTTTCTGGTATGGAAAAAACTTAGGGTGCCGCTTTGGCATGCCACCCAGGTTTCAAGGATTGCAGGTGTGGCCTTGCCTGAAGGCGGGGTTGCTGAAAAAGAGCCGCTAAAGGGGAGTTCCCTGCGCACAATCCAGGGTGCCTGGAAAGGGGTATGCCAGTAAAAAGTGGAGAAATCACCGCTTTCAAAATCTTCTATTTGCCTACACCCTGGCACAACCGCAGCATTGAGGGGATCACCGCCCTCTAACAGTTCCTGGAGGTTGGAATATCCGTCACCGTCCAGATCCATTGCACTGTCATCAAGCAGAGGATCAAGGCCCAAACCATTTTCCAGCCCGTCAGTCATGCCGTCTTTGTCGCTGTCAGCATTGCAGGGGTTTGTTTCGCCTCCATCCTGAGTGCCATTGAGGTTCAGATCTTCCTGGCCATCAGGGATGGTATCGCCATCCGTATCGTAACGGAAAGGGTCAGTGCAGCCAGCTTGCTCAAGATCATCAGGGAGCCCGTCCTGGTCGCTGTCCTTAAACTCAAAAGTTGCTACCTGGCTTTCGCTGGCTGCGCCGTGGTTATCTCTGGTCACTACCTTCCAGTAATAGACACCCCTAGGCCAGAGGTTGCTCAGCGAATAATGCAGCGTGGTCAGCCCGGAAGCCACCAGAGGCGGATCAGGTGTTTGTCCCAGGTAGAGATCATAACTAACAGTATCATTTGGGTTGGGATCACCCTTTCCTGACCAGGTCAGCTCGGCGTTGAGGTAGGCAATTGCACTGCCATTGGCCGGGTGTACGATTTCAGGGGCATAGGGTGGGGTGTTTCCGGTGGTAAAAGACCAGACAGGACTGGTAGCTGGACTGTTGAAATTGTCTCGAGTTGTCACTGACCAATAATAGGTGGTGTAGGATTTCAGGGTGCCTGGCTGGTAAGAGGGCTGGGACAAGCCAATAAAAAGGGCATTTTCCAGCGGTTGGTGTTCCCCAAAATAAAGGTCATGGAGGAGTATGTCTTCTGTGTCCGGGTCATTGCTGGTCCAGGTCAACACCTGTTGGGGGTCGACCGAGGTGCTGCCATCGGCAGGAACCGGGCCTTCAGGGGTGTGAGGAGGCTGATTAGCTGGCATGCCTGCTGTGGTGGTCTGGACCAATCGGTTCCCCATCCCATCGTAGCTGTAATGCATTACAGCAGTATCATCAAATGCGGCCTGGCTTAAACGCTGCCCTGCATCATACTGGTAATCGATGACTTCGGCCCGGGTGACCAGGGGCACCACGAGCAATGCTGCAAAAAAGAAGATAACAGGTTGCAGGAAATATTTGATTATAGGCATGGACAGAACTCTCCTCACACTCAGACACCTGTTCAGTAGGTCTGAAAGTAGCGAATATATCCCCAGCAGGTTTAAGGGCACCTGTCACGGGGTCTGTGCTTCAGTATTATTCTTCCCTTCAAGGCTTAATTACAATAAGGAACCACGATTTCTGCTGAGAAAACTTCTGTATTGGTAACGCTGTTGACCTCGCGTAATGTATAACGATTGAGAGTGCCGCTGGTAACCGTATCATCCAGGTAGGTAAAGACTGTTG
>PDWI01007401.1_pt1 | contig 13355 bp, 4 predicted proteins | sample 1430891 | NCBI WGS metagenome assembly PDWI01 (sample SAMN01162508, study PRJNA174530) | Oral metagenome, whole genome shotgun sequencing project. | biome: Marine environment; feature: Marine mammal; material: Swab sample of the gingival sulcus; isolation source: swab sample of gingival sulcus... | reverse complement strand
GGATTCTACGTCTGAGATTATGAGTCGTTATTATGAGATTGTTTATGAGGATCCTAGTTTGGATAAGGCTGAGGTGTTGCGAAAGGCGAAACTTGAGTTCATTGATAGGCATAGAACGGGTGGGTTGGTCCTCGATTGGGCGGGCTTTGTGGTGAGTGGGGAGGGGTAGGCTTTTAGCAGTTTGCCTTGATATAAACATAAGTAGCCGTAGAGAGACAAAGTGCGATTTACTACTTCCATAACTACAAAGCAGAATTTTAAGTATCCTGTCCAACACACCTTAGAAAAATCTGAGTTTTGTTATTCCTTTTGTGTTTGAGCTTGTTTTTCTTCATAGTCTTTGGTGAGCTGTAATATGCGTAATCGTTCTTTAGCATCTTTATTACCTGCTTGTAGGGCTTTTTCGTACCATTCTTTAGCCTTTTGCCAATGGCTGTCCCTGTGTTCGATAATGCCAAGTTGGAGCATAGCATTACTGTCACCTTTTTCGGCAAGGGGTAGCCAATGGAATGGGTGGGTTGTGGGGTAAATTGGTTTTGTTAGTTTTTGTCCGTAGAGGTTTGGTTTAGGTAGTATTGATGAAATATTTAATCCTTTTAAATTTAACTTTGAGGTATTATTAAAGTTATTTATAAGGTTTTCATGATTACTATTTAATGATTGGATAGAATCCAAATCTAACATAGAAGTAACAATGGGTGCATCAACTAAAGCATTACGAAAACCTAGTGGAGATGAAAGTAGTAGGTTATTATAACTGTCAAAAACAATTTTATCATTACTTGAATTAGAAAATTCAAGAGGGTTTTTCTTAGCTACTATCTTTTGCATTTTCAGATCCCACAAATAAATACTGCCATCATTATTAAATGAAACCAATAGATTTTTAGCTTCTAAAAACCTTATGATCTCCGTATAATTATTTTGGTCTAATTTAAATATTTTAATTGTCTTACCATTATCAATATTCCATAAACGTATCGTCCCATCTTTAGAAGAAGAGATTAATTCTTTATCATTAGGTAAAAAAATCATATTTGTAATGTAATCTGTATGTCCCTTTAATTTTTTTAATATTTTTTTGCTATTTATATCGATAATAGCGATTTCATTAACGCTTGAACTTTGAAAGGCTAGCTTATCTGATTTAGGTGAAAAAGCAAAGGCACATCTCATGGAATGATTGGATGGTAACGTATATTCTTTCTGTTTTTTAAGATAAAATAACTTTATATCACCTTTAACATTAACAGCAAGCATATTTTCATTCGGGGAAAGCTTAGCACAATCAAATATAGAGTGAGAGGACAAGTCAAATCTATCGTTAGAAAAAGGTATTTTATTAATAATATTATTTGTTTGAGTATCTATATACAGAATATATTTTTTGTATGAAGAAATCGTACCCTCATCTTGAGAAGTTATAATCGTATTATTATTTTTTGATATCATAAGAACTTCACCATTTAAATGAAGATTTATATCTCGTAATTTTTTTCTACTAACATTGTCTATTATTTGAATTTTATCATAATTCAATTTAAACATCTTTTTTCCGTCATTAGAAATAGAAAAAATATTATCTGAAATTAATTTTTTAATTTTTTCTTTTTTATCATATATATTCCACAAATTTATTTTTCTTCCATCAAAATTAGCTAAAACTCTATCATCTGAAGAAAAAGAAACTAATTTAGTATTGACATCATGTTTTTGTAAAAAACTATTAATTACTTTATTTTGTTTAATATCAAAAATTTTTAGTTTGCCATCGGCTATAAAATATAATAAATTATTATTACTAAATCTAGCATCATAAATAACAGGTAAATCATTAATAGTTCTAATTGTTTCTCCATTAAATGTATTCCATATAATAATTTTACCTTTATGAAAATGATCATAAATAGCTACAAAAACACCGTCTTTAGAAGTGTTAAATGAAGAATAATCTTGCTGACTATTATAGATTGTTTTATCTTTAATATTTTGTATGATAACACTATCACCAGTATTACTATATCCTGAACCTAATGAGATAATAAGATTTTCATTATTAGCTGAAAAATCTATTTTATGGATTTTTTCTGCATAATTTAATTCTTGAACCAAAGTCTTTTTATCCACACTCCATATTAATATTGTTTTTCCAACACCAAAAGCTAACAACTCATTGTTATGTGAAAAATTTATATTTGAAATATGTTCGTCAGTAGAAAAAACTGTTAATTCTTCTCCTGTTTCTAAATCCCATAATAAAATATCAGTTTTTTTAGTAATAGTATTAAATTTAGTAGCAATTAAAAAACTTCCATTAGAAGATAATCGAACACTTGAAAAATATTTTATATTTCTATGTTTTAATTTAATAATTTGATTATTTTCTAAACTCCAAACGTAAATGTTTGAATTAGAATAATTAGAATATAATGCAACTTTTTTACTATCTTTAGAAAAAATAAAATCATAACCACAAGAAGACTTAGAAAGAGGTGGAGGTAAAAACCTATTAATAATTTTATTATTATTAATGTCCCATACATTAACGTAATAGTCATCAGATGATTGATATACCAACATTTTATTATTAGGAGAAACTGTTTGATAACATTCTGTTTGAGCTGTTTTTAAGTTTTTTCCTGTAATTAAATCAATTAAACTGATATGATATTCCCCTATTGATAGTAAATTTCTGCCATTTTCAGAAATATTAATTTTATTTGGAATATACAATAAATTATGTAATGATTTTAAACTTTTACCTGTTTCAACATTCCATAACTTAATTTTTTTATTCCAAGAAGCTGATACTAATATTTTGCCATTTTTGGAAAACTCAACATCTTGAATGAATGAAGAATTTTTAATCAATGTTTTTACTATGTTTCCTGTTTTTGTATTTAACAGACTTGAATTTGATGAACTTGCAACAGCCAAAAGATTGGTATTAGGAGAAAGTGCCACATCTTCAATACTATTACTATACTGAATTATCTTAATATTATCCTTTTGTTGTGTTAAATCAATTAAAATTACTTCATAGGTTTGATTACCAAACAATCGACGCTCTGCTCCTATTGCTAGTATTCTATTATCAGAAGAAAGAGTAACAGACCTATAACTGATACTAGGAAACTCAAAGGTTCTATGTGTGTTATTACTCAAGTTAGATACAATAATTCTGTCATAGTTAGTTCTACTATTTGACACAATAACATTACCATCTTGTGAAACTGTTTCTATCAATACTTTTTTTTCTTTAGGTATTTCGATACTTATTTCAGAGTTTGAAACATCGGTATTTCTTTTTTTAATATAATTATTATCATTACTAAATACAATTAATTGGCTTTTATTAGAAAAAGTAAAATCATCTTGATGTTCAAACATTTTTCGGGCATTGTTATGAATATTATAAAGATAAACCTCTCTCTTGTCTGAAGTTTGTATTGCAAATTTTTCTCCATTAGGTGAAAAAGCTATTTTTTTAATACTTCTCTTAGGTTTTTGAAATGATTTTATAATATTACCTGTTTCTATATCCCATAGATTTATTTTTGTTTCAGTTTCATCATTAGAAAGTGATAGAATAGTTTTTCCATTAGGAGAAATCGCAATCTTATCAACATATTTTGCATTATGATGAAAGGTGATTGATTTTTCCCATATTTTATTAGATTTCTCACCATAATTTAATAAAATATTTTCAGCTTTGTTAGGTAATTTACCTTCTTTAGCATTTTTTAACGCATGTAACGCATATAATTTCGCATACTCAATATTACCCTCTTCCTCTGCTTGCATAGCCTTTTCATTTAATGCCAACGCATAATTATGATTAGCCTCAACTAATCCCTTTTCTGCCTCAATCGTTTTTTCACGAGCCAAAAATCCTAATACCCCAGCAATCACCAGCAAAACAACTGCTACAGCTAACCCTATCCTAGTACGAAAGACGATTTTTTTCTGTTGTTGCAATTCTGCCTCTTTTTGCTCCTCTTCAGCCTGTCGGCACGCAGACAAATAGGAGTGATGAGGCTCTTTTAAAGATTCGGCGAAATCAGCTCTTTGTAATAATTTCTCTGCTTCTTTTAACTTAGTACTATGATGACTTAACCAATCCTCATGACGATTATTCGCAAGCCATTCTCCTACTGCTGTATTCAGCGTTTCCCATGCTGATAGATAGGGCATATCTTCTTTAAGCCATTCGCCTACCTGTTTCCATTGTCGCAGAATACTCTCATGGATAGGCTCTATGGTGATATTACCTTGATTATCTCTGTCTTTCACTAATAAACGATATTCAATCAGATAATCCATTAATGGACGTGCTTCAGCAGGGATTTCATCATAATTAGCAACACGGCGAAAAGGCTCTTTGGTATTAGGGTCAATCCCAGCCAACCACGGAATTAACCCACGACGAAACAATTTTAGACAGGCTTCACGATCATTTGGTGTTTTTGGGTCTTGTTCTATATCGTCTAAAGCCCTATCAACTGCCTTGCCGACTGCCCCCGATAATCCGCCTAGTCCCTCGCTATATTCTTTTAAAGTCAGCTTTCTATCATCGCCATAGTCCGAATATAATCTTTCTAAGGTAAAGGCTAGTAATGGCAGAGAATCCTTACTTTTGTCTTTTTCTAAATCTTTTAATAACTGTTCGGTTAGCTGTGGCTCAATATAGAGAGGTTGCTCGCTATAAGCTAATAATTCAACAGGGGCTTCGATAATTTGTTTATATGCACCACTAGTGATTTGTGGTAATGGGAAAGTGCGTTGCTGTATATCGCCCAAAGATGAATGAGTTTGTAAACTCGTATAACTATCCGAACGAATGGTACAGATAACCATTATATTAAGGCTATGACATAGATTGTATAGATAATCAAGAAAAGTAGTACTTTCACTGCTAGCACTTGTAAATAATTCTTCTGCTTGGTCAATCGCAAGTATTAGTGTGGGTAAACTATCTGTTTCTACTTGCTGTTGATGAGCCTGAGCAATACTAGTTAGTATTTGTTCTAGGGTTGCAATATCTTGTTCTAAGTTATTTTGTGATAGGGTTAAATTATCCGGTAATTGATATGTTTTACAAGCATTATCAATCGCATTAATTAAACCATTACTATCAGAAATAACTGCATTTTCAGGACGAACAATAGGTAATACGACAAAATTACGTTCATCACGGCGTAATCTCGGTAAAATCCCTGCTCGCATAAAGGAAGATTTACCTGAACCTGAAGCCCCTTGAATAGCAATAAATCTAGGTTCTGATTTTTTCTGCAACCGATATAGTATCTCCATCAAGTCGTTAATTGCACCTTCTCGCCCAAAGAAAATACCAGCATCTTCTGCTTGCAATGGGGAAAGTCCACGATAAGGAGAGCGGTTTGGTTCATTGGACGGAGGCCATGCAAATACATCGGTTGGTTGTATATTGGCTTTTCTTAATCCATTTTTTAGAGCTTGCAAACTTCGCCCACTAAATGCAACGGTATGTAGGCTATTATCCTCAAGAGTAATTTCATATTGATAATAATTTGAGCCTTTTTCTAAATGATAGGCTTGCCATTTTTTTAACTCTTGCGGTAATTCTTGTTCTGTGACATCTTTTAATAACAATGGAAAAAATGGCTTTTTATCGTGATTATTTTGCTGAGTTTGATTAAGTTGATAGGCGGTTTCTAACTCTCGCAAGCACCATTCAGATGTTAACCAATTATCACTAATTAAAAAGATCATGGCTTGAGTGTTGGTTAATTCTGTTTCTAGTGTTTTTTCCCATTCAGCACCTGCATGAATGCCGTGCTGTGGGTCTAGGTCTAAAAATATGTCATTCCAACCATTATCCAAAAGCCAGTTTTTAACGGCAATGGCTTGAGCATTGTCTATGCTAGAGTGGCTGATAAAGATTTGTGACATTTTTTAGTTCCTTATGGTCAATAGCTAATTATCAAAAATGCTATTCATTAGTCAATTTTTTATCTGTTTTTTCCGTATCTTTATGGGTTGCCTGATAGTTTTTAATTAACTTTTTAGCTTTATCAAAGGTGGGGGAGGTGATACCTTCTTTTTCTAAATCTTTAAAGTCTTGTAGTACCATTTCTTCCCATATTCCTCCTTTCGTACCATCGCTATTATAAAGAATCTTTCCTAGATATTTTTTATAGATAGATAAGGCTTGTTGTTCTTTACCTAGTAAGGCTAACGCATGGGCGTAATTAGTGTCTAAAGGTAAATAATCAGGGGCTAATTTTTTGCCTTCTTCTGATAAAGTTATCGCTGATTGTAGATCTGATTGTTTACCTGTAAATAGTGAGTACCAAGTAACAGCTAATACGGATCTAGCAACTTTTTTATTTGAGATAATACCTGTATTATTCAGTAATTTTGCAGTCATTAATTGCTGTTTATACAAAGCAAGTTTTTGCTCTTTATTTGAGTTGTCAATTATTAATTGAAATAATGTTTCATAAATTTCAAATTCCTTAGTATTAGTAATTGAATTTACATCTAGCTTATCTTTTATATTGATAAGTTTTTTTAACATCTCAGCTTTATCTAATTTTTTAGAATTAAATAGTCCAACTACTGCTTCATAGTAATCTTTGGCATCAGTTATACTAACTTCTTTATTTTGATACTTTTGTTTAAATTCTTCTAACCACTCAATAAGATGTTTATCATTTAATTCTTTTATTTCATCTTTATATTTTTCTTCTAAATCTCCAAGTTTTACTTCTTCTACTGCTAAAATGACATAAAGTTTCATAATTTGATCATCTGTCATAGTGGGTAAAAGATTAAACCAATATTGCCTCTCATCATTATCCATTGACTCAGTTTCTAAAATCAAATTAATCAATTGCGGAATGAAATATTTTAATTTGGTTAGTTTTCGTAAATCTGTATATAACTTAAATTTATTGTTTTTATATACAAGAGTATTATCCTCTTGAACTTTATAAATAGGAATAAATTTATCTTTACCAAGTATTTTTTCAAATTTAGAAATAATTTCTTTTAAAGCCTCTTCCTTTTCAACTGCATTTTTAGTTGAATTGGTTTTAGATAGGTCAGATAAATCTGAATAAATACCATAGATGTTAATATTATTTTTAACTAATAATTCTATCTTTTCATTGATTTTTTCTTCATTTTCTTTAGCTTTTTGCTCATTCTCCTTAGCTATTTTTGTTTGTTCAGTTGCTTCTTTTTCTTTTTCCTTAGCCAATGTAGCCTGTTTTTCTGCTTCATTTTTATTTTCTAATGCCCAGTTTGTTAATCCACCAGACAGTAATAATAAGACGAATGATATGCCAAGCCCTAAACGTGTACGTTTAATCACTTGTTGTTGTTTTTCAATCGCCTGTTGCTGAGCCTCGTTAAGTGCTTTTATTTGGGCCTTTTCACTTTCTAGCTCTTCATTTTCTTGTGTTCTACATGCTTGTAAATATGCCTTTTGCGAATTGGTGATATAATCGGCAAATTTTTCTTCATTTATCAATCTTTCCGCTTCTTGTAATCTGCCTCCTTTAATTCGTAGCCATTCATTATCACGTTCATTCGCTTCCCACGCAGTGGCTTCACTTTTAATAATATCAGCAAGCGATAAGTCATGACTATCCTCTCCTAGCCATTTATCTAATTGTTGCCACTGTCGTAAGATACTTTCATGAGCAGGCTCTATGGTTATTGTTTGTTGTTGTTCGTCATAGTCTTTGGTTAACAGACGATTTTCAACTAAGCTATCAATAATTGGTTTTGCTTCATCAGGGATCTCATCATAACGTGCTACTTTTCTTTTTGCTTTGCCTGTTTCAGGGTCAATTCCTGCAAGCCATGGGATAAACCCTCGACGCAATAGGGCTAAACAACTCACCTCATCATTAGGAATACGTGGGTCTTGTTGAGCTTTTTTAATGGCTTCTTGTACAGCAATGGTAACCGCACCTTGAATACCTCCCAATCCAGAAAGTACCGTTTGATTATCAACTTGCTCTTCAAAAGTTAAATATTCTTTGAGTAATAAGTCACCATCACTACCATAGTCTTTATACAATCGCTCTAGGGTAAAGGCAAGTAGTGGCAGTGAATCTTTATTACCGCCTTGCTCTAGGTCACTGAGTAGTTTTTCAGTTAATAAAGGGTCTATTTGTAGAGGTTTACTGGTTTTCTCCAATAATCTCGCAGGGTTTTCAATAATTTGTTTATAAGCACCTTTTGCCATTGGCGGTAAAGAAAACAGTTGCTGTGTGATGTCTTTGAGTGCTTGAGCACTTTGCAAGCTATCATAGCTATCAGAACGAATCGTACTAATAACCATTAGATTGGCTTCATTATCTTTTACTAAATCGGCTAATAATGTTAAGAAGGATTCGGTTTCTGTATTGTCTTTTATTTGGAAGAGTTCTTCTGCTTGGTCAATGGTAAGTACTAATGTTGGTGGGAGTTTAATAGTATCCGCTTGTTCTAAGCTTAAAGTATTGGCATTGATGATTTGTTTTAAGATAGGTAGTAATGTTGTCTTTCCGCCTTCAATGGCTAAGGATAAAGATTTTCTCGTGTGACTTAGGTTAGTCTGTTCGCTTAGTTGAGTTAAGGCAGACAAAAAGCCCTTATTCCCACTAATAACTGCTGTTTCGGGGCGAATGATAGGCATAACAATAAAGTGTAGCTCATCTCTAGCCAGTCTTGGTAATATGCCCGCTCGTATAAATGATGACTTGCCTGCACCCGAAGCACCTAATATCACCATAAAGCGAGGTGGAGCAGAATTACGCAGTCCTCGTAATTGTGACATTAAATCAAAAATTGCACCATCTCGTCCAAAAAATATGCCTGCATCTGTGGCATCTAGTGGGCGTAAACCTTTATAAGGTGATGGAGGATTATCATATTGGTCAATCGGAGGCCATGCAAAGGATTCAGGGTTTAAGCCAGCTTTGGTTAGACCGTTCTTAAGAGCCGTCAAGCCAGATTGAGCAAACGAAACCTCTTGTTGAGAGCCATCGGGTAACTTTACTTGTTGAGTAAAAAATCGATGTCCCAGGATTAAATTAATATACTGCCAGTTATCAATAATATCTTGAGGTATTTCTTTTGTTAATGAATCATCAATAATGAGAGGGAAAATCTGCTTGTTTAGTTCTTTTGCCATACGGTATTCTTCCATACAGTAATGAGAACTCAGCCAGTTATCTGATAGCATAAGAATAACGGCATCACAATAACTAGAGGCCTGTATTAAAGCATCTTTCCATCTTTCTCCAGCGGAGATACCATGATGAGGGTCTAGATCTAAAAACAAATCGTCCCAACCATTATCAATTAACCAGTTTTTTAGAGCAATGGCTTGGGCGTTATCTATACTAGAGTGGCTGATAAAGATTAAACTCATTCTGGTACTCTCCTGATAATATAACCTATTTTTAGCTAATTTGAAGATAAGTTAAAAGCTAGTCGTTTAGTGATTTCAGCTAAGACTTCATCATCAGTTTTTGCAAACTTATCCAACCACTGACATAAGGCTAATAAATATTTTAAATCATTTTTTGGTGAAACATCTTCGATACGCAATGGTATAATGAGTAATTCTTTTGATAAAGCTAAATCAACTTCTTTTGCAACATGCACAGAGAAGTTAGTGGCTTCCGAAAAGACAACTATTATTGATGAGGACTCTTCTAAACCCTTTAATATAGCAGATGGATAATTTAGATTTGTTTTATTAATATCGTCAGGAGCCATCCAACAATTAAAACCATTAGATTCTAGCAAGCTACGCAAATTATAAGCTGTCATATAATCGTTTGAAGTATAACTGATAAAAATTTTTCCATTTGATTTTTTGTGATTTTGGTATGTCCTTTTCTTATTATTCTTTGTAATGTTACTAACTAAAAATTCTAATTCTTTTTTTAAAAATAAATACGAAGACCATACAACTGAGTAATCATTATTATAAAAATTATGTAGTTCTGTCTGCATAGGGTGATAACCAAGCATCAAGGCATCAGTATATTCATTGACAGCTAAGGGAGCCTCACAAAAACTCTCACCCCTGCTAGTATTTGTAAAAATATCATCAACCATGCTTTTAAAGTCATATAATTCCTCTTCATCGGCAAAAAATATAATCTCATTAGCAAACCAAGCCTTATCATTACTACGTTTTAATATCTCATACTGTTGTAGTAATGCTGATTGTGGCAATATATCTTCAACATCTAAATAGCAAATATATTTTTGAGCAGAGCGTTTTAGTTCTTTACTTGTTGTTGTGTCTAAATTATGTAAGGTAATTTGATATATACTATTGTTGCGATTTTGATAAGTTAACCAATAATGAAATAAACGAAAATCACAACCTACTGCTATATCTCCATAGCTAAACCCTTGATAATCGGTAGTTAAAGAAAAAGGTTCTTCCATAAAAATATGTTGGTCAAAATCTTCTGCATTTTTAGCAAAATCAATATTAAATTGTGATAATTTATTGATAACATCATATAGTGCCTGTTTGTCATAAGATAAAAATATCAAGATAATTTTATCTTTCATATAACGTAAACTTATATCAATATTTTTAAATAACAATAGATATTGATATAAGCCATCATCAATTACATAAGAATTGAAAGCTATTTGTCCGCAAATAATAAAGAAATCTCTATCATTATCATCAGAAAAACAGGCACTATACATATTTATAAACTCCTTTGACATTAAGGATTAAGATTTACGCTTAAACTTTTTACCTTGTTCTTCACTTCTATCTAACGTGTTACGACGAGATTCACGCGTAACAGAAAAATCAATTTCTTGATCAATTTGACACTCTACCATTTTTAATTTAATAATTTTTTTGATATTTTCATGAATATATTCACTAAGGAAATTAGCATCACTCACGTCAAACTCAGTTAAGTCTTGCCAACCAAACTTCACTTGATTAACCTGTACTTTTTTACCACTAATTTTATCAGTACCTTTGGAAATTGTTTCTTCTGCCCAAGTGGCATTATTTAGGTGAACTTCCCATGAAATATACAAATCATTATCATATTTTTCTATACTGACAAAGCCCATAGCTCTGCGATGTTGTACTACTATTTGATTACGTTCAATCCAATTATCAACCCCCCAATGACCAACAGTTTCGACCTCTACTGACATATTTTGATGAGTATCTAATTTCTGAAAGATTGCTTTTCTTAATTCATCAACTTGATCGCCCATATTTAATAGATTAACTTGCCAACTATCTAACCATTGCAGTCTTCTAGGTTCAAACAACGGTTTACCAGTGGTAAGAATATAAACAGGTTTTCTAATCTCAAGAATCCATAGAATTATTAAGACAGGAATAAAATAAAAAAATACAGCGGAAATCAAGAATGCTATCAACAATACAAAATTGGCTTTTATCCTGATGTTTTTATTTCTAGGTCTCCATATTTGAAACCAATGATTTCTCATAAAATAACTTGGCTTATATTTGCTATAAACACTCTTTGCATGTTCATGTATGAGTTTTAGTTCATCACTATTTAACTGATAAATGTTATCATAGATCTTTGTTTTATCACCTTTAGTAACGGTAATAGTAAAAGTATTTTCAAATTGATGAAAATCATGCCGATTAACTTCAATAATGACATGACAAGGCATACTAATTTGTTCATCATCACATTCATTACCAATATAATGAGCAGATATCCAAGTCGTTGCATCATAAGGTTGACTACGCCTTAAAATAACCTTACTCGCATATTCATCATTAGCAATCACTTGTTGAAAAATAGAAAACAACTCATCTCTAACCCTAATCGCCTTTGAAATTGAGTTAGTTGAATTTCTAGGCATAAAAATATTTTGCATAACGTACTCCTTGTTTTATATTAAAAGTTAGAAAATAAAAAACTTCTTTAAAATACTATGCTCACAAAAAATAATAATTTTCATTATTATTCCTTGGTAGATAGCATAGCACAATCTAAGATAAGAGACTTTACTTTTTTAGAGTGAAATGTTTTTTAACGATATCAAACTCAAAAATCCATCGCATTGCTCGAATAATCGCTTCATCTTTAAGTTTTTCTTCGTCTGATAACGCTTCAAAAGGTACTAAAGTTTCATTTAACAACATGGGTTTGTTGCTTTTTTTAGCATACAACCAACTATCAACAAAACGCTCATAACAAAAACGTCTATGCTCTAATTTGCATAGTTCAATCATATTTTTTTCAATATCATCATGTAGTTGTTCAAGGATACTTTCCAATTCATCTTCATTAGTTGTATTTTGTTGTTCACAAATCTCATAACCTAACTCTCGAAACTTAACATACAGATGATCAGCAGAACAACGACTAGATTGACGGAAACTTTCGTCTAGTTTTTTATTCCAATCATCTTCAGATTTATCAAAACATTCTATAAAGTACTTTTTAAATACGCTAGCTAACTGTTCTTTTGGCTCAGCCATGACTTTCTCGTGATATAAAGTTAGATAAGCAGTATTGATTATCTTAGCAAGAAAATCGTTAACTTCTCGTTTATCTAAGTCAATACCCTGATGTAATATAGAGAAAAAGTCAATATTTTCACCATACTTAATGGTCAGACGCTCAACATCTTCACCGCTATAAAAGTGGGTATTCGACAAACAAGCAACAATAATATTATCATTCTCGGATAATGCGAGTAGACTTTGTTTTATCTGTTGAGCCAAACCAATAACACTATAATCACTCTTTGAGGTTACATAAAATTTAGTCAATTTACCATTGTCATTGATCGATTGTTGTAGTGATTGTAATGTGATTTCATTATTAGGTGTAAGGTAATGATGAATACTATGTTGCATCGCAAAGTTACCAAAACCTATGGTTTGACTATTTGCCGTTAATATAGGATTTCTTGCAATAAAGTCTTCATAGCTTGCTTGACAGTCACTAAATACACTAAGAGAAAGATTAAGTTGATTAAGATATATACAACTTCTCAGTAATCCTAAAATTAGTTGCTCACTAAAAGAGTCCAAACCAGCAATAGCAATGTGAATATCACCTTTATGTTGACTTGAGGGAATATTAAGTGGGGGATATTTTTTTAACAAGGAACGAACGGCTTGGCGGTTTTGATTAAACCAAGTAATATCTCCTCCTTGCTTGCGATATTGATGAAATATCTCCTCACGACACGCAATACGCAAGGTTGTTTGATTTTGTATATTAATAATAGTGTTACTTAGGCTAGTAGGGAAAAAGCTGATTGCCCAGTTTGGTATATAATCGGTAAAAAATTTATTATTGTTAAAATGCAATACAGACTGTAGATAA
>PDWI01007399.1_pt1 | contig 13358 bp, 10 predicted proteins | sample 1430891 | NCBI WGS metagenome assembly PDWI01 (sample SAMN01162508, study PRJNA174530) | Oral metagenome, whole genome shotgun sequencing project. | biome: Marine environment; feature: Marine mammal; material: Swab sample of the gingival sulcus; isolation source: swab sample of gingival sulcus... | reverse complement strand
CAACTGGCCTTTTTACCGAGATTCTATGCGTTTCCCTGCAGGATATTCCCGCTTCTATTCTGCAGCGTTATGCCGTTGAAGGGAAAATGCCCATCTATGTCGACCGAGACAAGCTGATCAACCAGGGATTCATTCCGGTAGAATGCGATATCTATTCCAACGCTCTTCTGCAGGCAAGAGAGGTTATCCAGCACGACGCGTTCAACCTTGCACGGGTCGTTCGCAGCCTCTTTCATGGACGAAAATTTTATCAGCCGCAAGAGGAAGCGAAAAAAGGTTCTCTCCATCCACGGGAAAACAGTGAAAAGATAACAGCAACAATGCTGTCGCCCAATAAACGCTACCTGCGCTTATCCTCACGAATGAAGGATATCCATTTCCCCGCAAAGATCTCATCTGGCCCCTTTTCCCCGCAGCAGCTCAAAGAGACAGTTATCGACATTATATGGGATAACCCGATTATACCTCTCTCTCATCTGGAATACTTTTCAGGGATAGAGCTTTATACAAGCAACAACTGGCATCGAGAACAGAAATGGGACAATGTTTTTTCTTATTTTGACCCGAAGGACAGCAGGCTGAAAATTCGGCAGGAGGAGCTAACAACCCGCAAAAACATTGAACTGGCATTATTTGTAGCATTGGGAGAGTCCCTGCTTGGCAACTATGCACAATCCAAAGAGATCATACCGGTGGTGGTGGAGGGAAAAACCCTGGGACAGGTCTACCATCTCCATACCCGCCCGCAACAGGAGCGGAACTGCTATTTCAGCGAAAAAGAGCTGCAGACCTTTCTCTCCCTTGCCCGGATGAATATGGTAGAAGGAGAACCCAGGCATTATACCCGTCTGCTCAATAAAAATGAAGGATTCACTCCGCCGGGGTTGCTTATGGGGCTGATCTATGCCTGGTATATTGATAATCGGCTGGCCACCCATATCGAATATAAAATGTCGCTGCTGAAGATCGCCCCTTCCGCGCTTATTCCCAATCAGCTCCATATGGCTGAACGCAGAAAAAAGACAATCTCGTTCTTTCGGAATGTGGTTTTTGCAGAGGATAAATAGAGAACAGATTATCTTCTCCCCCATGGCATTTTTCCCCCATTCATCAGTAAAAAACCGACAACAAAGGTGATAAAACCAGGGATAACCAGATTACGCTGCAGAAGTATCAAGGAGATAACACACAGGATCAACCCGAGAATAATTTTCTGTTTTTTGCTAAGCATTGTTCTATGACCTACGAAAAAACTTTACGTTACCGCAGAGGCAGGTATTTTACCGTCTGCTGCCACTGTGCCTCCAGCTTTTTAGGAGAAACAGGAAAACGTCTTTTTATCTCTGGAGCAAAAACAGAGATTTTAAATTCAAGCAGCATCTCCCTGTATTTCTGCAAGGCATCCTCTGCCTCACAAGGGAACTGCTGCATACAATCAATGGACTGGAGCTTTGCAGTAAAAGGGGTAATCTGTTGACATTTCTGTTCATCTTTCAAGGGGCTGACATAAAACCGCTCAAGCCGAAGCGAGAGATAATCAAGCTGGCGGCTAATCTCCAGATAATCAGGGTTCTTATACAATACCTGCACCGGGAAAATGGCTTGTAATTCCTGCTCAAGGCGACCATACCCCTCCCTATAAAAATGCCCTTTTGCCTTGCTTTTGGCGGAAAAAGCGGCTAACTGCTCCGCCACACTACGCCTTTTCCGTAATGCCGCCATAAACTGCTCCCATTTTCTCTGCCCGCAGCGATAAAAGCCCTCTTTTTTCACCACCTCTACCCGATTGGCAAAATCGCTGCTGGAGGGAATACTCTGCCCATATTCGCCATAAATCTGTTTGAGAAGCTGGGTGAGAAGCAGCCCGGTTATCTCCGGCTTTGTTTTTTTCAAGGAGCCGAAAATAAGGGTGGATGGGCCGGAAAAAGAGGTAGAAATCAACCGCTTCAGTTGTTTACACTGCTCTCTAAACTGCCGGGAAAAGAGATAGAGCAAAGCCTCCTCATTTATCTCTGCCGCTTTTTGCCGGCTCTGCTCAAACTGCACAATAAGGCAGCCCTGATCTCTATCCGTTTGCAGTACTGGATAGAGAAAGCCGGACATCTCCCCTGCCGCCGTGCAGATAGGAATTTGAGGCGGCAGCTCATCAAAATTCCAGCTACTATGGCTTGTGCCCTGCCATTTGGCGATAAGAGGCGACTCCTTGCCCTTTTTTCCCGAAACGGCAGCCGGCGGCAATTTTACCTGCTGGAGCAACAGGGCAAGATCCCGCCCTGCAGCCAACTCCCTGTCATTATCATCAAAAAGGACAAAGCGGGGAGTCAGATGCAGAGGAAGTTCCTGCTGCCAATCGCTGCGATGAATAGAGATATGAAATTGCTTGAAAATTGCACTTTCCATTGCAGAGAGTAAATTCCCCTTGCCAAATTCAATTTCATCAAGGAGATAATCAACACTCTGTTGAATAGGGACAAGCCGTTTACGCAGACTCTTAACCAGACCTTTTAATAAAAACGTTATTTTTTCCCGTAATAATCCAGGTACCAACCAATCAAAATGGTGAAGTTGAACATTTTGTGCAAACAACACCGGCAGACGAAAGGTGATGCCATCCTCTTCACTGCCGGGGGAAAAGGTATAATCAAGGGAGAGATCGATACCGGCAATGGTCCGCTTGCGGGGGAAATCAATCAGCTCTTTCTCTGCAAAATCCCGGGCAAGGATATCAGACTCTCTCATCTTGAGAAAGTTCTGAGAACCCTTTTTCTTTAAAAAACGATTGAGCAGAGGTTGGCTATAAATATTTTCCGGCAGCCGCTTATCATAGAACAGGGCAAGACTTTGCTCATCAACAATCAGATTACGGCTGCGTAGTTTCGCTTCCGACTGCTGCCATTTCTCCAGCAGGGCAATATTATGCACCAGAAAAGGATAGTTGCCGTTTAGCTCTCCGGTAAGTAACGCCTGCTGAATAAAAATAGAACGGGCTTCAGCAATATTTTTACGGCTTCTTTTACCAAAATTAACCCTGTTTCTGGTTGCGACTACCAGGCCAAACAGTGAAACAGTCTCTTTTGCCAGTACCTGACCGCTCTTTTTATGCCAGCAGGGATCAGCCCAGGAATAGTTACAGAGATGACCGGCCGCAAGCTCCACCCATTCCGGTTCAATGGCGGCAACAGTCAGGGCATAAAGCCGCGAGGTCTCCATAAAATTTGCTGCCAGTATCCACTCCGGCGGTCTGGCAAACAAGCCGGAACCGGGAAAGATGGTAAGCTCCTTGTTTTGACCGCCCTGAAAGATATTTTTATTCTTTGTTTTGGATACTGCATTCCTGGAGGTGCCCTTCGCCTGGGGTTTTCTCTCTTCCTGCCTTTTTTTCGCAATATTACGTAAAAAACCACAAAGCAATGCCCGATGAATCTGCTCATAACTGGCTGGCTGCCGATTAAAGATAAAGGCATCCTTCTCCTTTGTCAGAATACGGATAAGCTGAGCATGCAGATCCATCCATTCCCGCATCCGCTGAAAAGAGAGATAATTTTTTTTGCAGTACTTTTTCAGACTCGACCAGGAAGGCGCCTTCTCTTCATCCTGATGAAAATCCCGCCAGATAGCCAACAAACTTAAAAAATCAGAATATTTATGACGAAATCGGGCATGGGCTTCATCTGCCTGCTGCTCCGATTCCGCCGGGCGGATACGCGGGTCCTGAATGGCAAGCACGGCAGCAATAATGGTCGTTTCAGTAAGACTGTTATTCTCCTTTGCCTCCAGCAGAATACGTGAAATACAGGGGTCAACCGGCAGCCGTGCCATAATCTTTCCCCGTGGTGTCAGGTGATTATGCCCCTGTATCGCCCCCAACTCTCTCAATAGAGCATAGCCTTCCCGAATGGCGGAAGGATGCGGTGCATCAAGAAAAGGGAAGTTTTCCGGCTCCCCCAATCGAAAAGAGATCATCTGCAGAATAACCTCGGCCAGATTGGTACGCTGTATCTCCGGCACGGTAAACTCTTCTCTTTGCAGAAAATCCTCTTCCGCATAAAGACGAAAGCAGAAACCCGGCGCAATCCGCCCGGCACGCCCCGCCCGCTGCCGCGCGCTTGCCTGGGAAATCTTACTCACCGGCAGTGCCGTTGTTCGTGCCCGCACATTATAGCGGGAGATACGGGCATAGCCGCTGTCAACCACATAGCGAATACCGGGAACGGTAATGGAGGTTTCCGCCACATTGGTCGCCACAATAATTTTGATCCCCTTTGCCGGGCGGAAAATCTTTGCCTGATCCCCTGAAGCAAGACGGCCAAAAAGAGGCAGCACGGTGGTTGCCTGATAGCGGTTTTCCAGCAGGGAACAACACTGGCGGATATCCTGTTCGGTGGGAAGAAAAAGGAGAATATCTCCCTGGGGGCGGCTGCGGAAAAGTTCATCTAAAACAGCGACTGCATGCTCCACTTTTCCTTCCTGCTCCTCGTTCTCTTCCGCTGCAGGATGGTAGGATATCTCTACGGGATAACTTCTGCCCGGTACCGCAATAACCGGTGCATCGGCAAAATGTCTGGCAAAGGCAGCAGTATCAATGGTAGCGGAGGTAACAATAAGCTTCAGATCAGCTCTTTTCAGCAATAGGGTTTTTAAATACCCAAGCAGAAAATCAATATTCAGACTGCGTTCATGCGCCTCATCAATAATCAGCACACCATACTGCTGCAGTAATCTATCGTTTTTGGTTTCGGCCAGCAGCACGCCGTCCGTCATAAATTTTATTCTGGTCGCACGACCGGTTTTATCCTGAAAGCGGATTTTATGGCCAACAATATGCCCCGGTCCCTGTAACTCTTCTGCTACTCGCGCAGCAACGGAAGAGGCGGCAATACGGCGGGGCTGGGTTACGCCGATCATCTTTTTATTTTTGGGCAGGGCTTCAAGGCACATCTTTGGCAGTTGTGTGGTTTTACCGGAGCCGGTTTCTCCGGCAATAATCACCACCTGATTATTCTGAATTGCCTCGATAATCGCCTTTTTTTCTGCCACAACCGGCAATTCGCCGGGATAGTTGAGATTCATAATGTTTTTTTACGGAAATTACTGGTGGGAAATAGAGCTGAAAGAGTGAGTGAAGTGGAGCGGGTTGTTGCTCATTTGTCCATCAATTCAAACAACTCATATTTTGCGGCTTTTTTATCAAAAGTATAACTTGCCTTGCAACCAGAATTTTTTGCAGAGTGCGCAATAAGCAGGTCAGACAGGTCATAGTTGCTTTTTCTTGCAGTTATTACAAACCGCTGCAGAGCCTCCCCATGCTCAAAGTTGAGGATTGGCATAATTAATAAATCTGCTATGGAGTTGATGATTTCATTCCTTTCAACAGCGTATGCCGATTCTAAAACCCAGACAAGCTCCAAAACAACCAGCAGGGGAACAAATAGCTCCTCATTTGTTGCCTCGGCATTTTTGAATAAATCATAGACAATTTGCGCCTGTTTTTTATCATCACCAACAAGAAAGCAAACAAGAATATTGGTATCAACAGCCTTCATTAAACTTATCCTTCATGCGGTTTGCCACAGCATCGTTCATCTCTTGTTGAGAGACTTTTTTTCGTTTCGGGTCGTGTAATCTGCAAAAAACGTCATCAACTTTTTTAGATACTGGTTTGATAAGAGCCTGCATATTATCAATGCTGACTATCTCAATTTTGTCGCCCGTGGTTAATTTAAGAGAATCCCTGATTTGTTTGGGGATGGTTATCTGTCCTTTGGTGGTAACTGTTGCCAGTGCCATTTTTATCTCCTTTTTCCGGCTATTAAATTCCTTACCACAAAGTAAGATTATCAAAAAAAGAAGTCAATAAAATTTCCTTTTGCTGACTCCTGTATCTTATGATAGGTTACCTGATGGTGCTTTTGTGATACTGGGTGTTCCTTTCCGGGAACAATTTTCTTTCCTCAACTACAGGAGTTCTCTTATGTCTACAATAATCTCCCCTAATGATTCTCACGACTCGCCGCACATTCAATAAACAATAGTCTGGGGTTCTATGATATGAGTGGAAATGTTCAGGAATGGTGTCAGGATAAATGGCACAATAATTATAACGATGCCTCTGTCGATGGTAGTACCTGGGAGAGTGGGGGATATGACTCGCTGCGCGTGGTGCGTGGCAGGTGCTGGTACTTCATCCCGTGGTGGTTGCGAACAGCGTGCCGGGACAGGGACGGGGCTGGCAACCGCAGCAGCAGTCTGGGCTTTCGCCTTCTTCTCCCAGTTCAGCAGTAGCCCTCTTTAGAGGGGAAAGCGGCTGTTGACACGGTGGAAGCCCGGTTGGCGCGGAGCGGCCATATCCGGGCAAACACTGCGGAAATAGCCGCTTTTTGGGAAAAATTTTTCCAAAAATCACATTATCCATAATATCATTTTTCAGCTTTTCACCGCTGGGAATTTGCTTTTTTATATAAAACTAACAGCGGAAAACACTATATATTTTTCTGTTTACTCCTGCTATAAAACCTCCACAATTACCATCCACTCTTTATGCCAAACTATCTGGAAATCGCCGTTGCCGCCCCCATAGCCACCACTTTAAGCTATCTTTTGCCGCAAGAGTTAGAACATGAATCCGGCACACTGGTTGGTCGCCGTGCGCTTGTACCGTTGGGAAAGAGGCGGATAACGGGCTATATTCTCGCCGAAAATCTGCCGCAAGAAACCTTGCAGAAAGAGGGCGAAAAGAGCTTTGTTATAAAAAAAATTTCCTCCCTGCTCGATGATGCACCGCTCTTTCACCCCGAAATGGCGCCTTTCTTCCGCTGGATAGCCAGCTATTATCTCTATCCGCTAGGGTTGGTTATCAAAGCGGCATTGCCGGGAGGATTAACGGTAAAAAGCGGCAGACAACTGGAGATGATTGCCGAAAAAGATGACTTGCTGGCGGCATTAAAGGAATCAGAAAGAGAAAAGCTGGAAAAGTGGCTTGCCGAATTACTGGAAAAGGGAAAGCTCTCCCCCGCAAAAACCGCCGCCCTGCTGCAAAAAAATACCGCCGCCCGCCAGATAAACCGTTTGCAGCAGGCGGGGCTGGTTGCCTGTCGGCAGATTATGCAGAAAGATACGGTCGGCAGCCGCAAAGAGCGTTGTTTTTACATGGATTCTGCTCTTGTCGAATTTTTCCGTAATGATAAGGAGGGTGGGTTGCTTCCCCTTTCTGCCTCTGCTGATGAGCTCCGTCCGCAAATCAAACTGCTAAAAGAAAAACTGGAGGCAGAACGGGGTATTGCTCTGGGGCTGGCAGAAGTGCGAACGCTGGCAACTCTTGCCTCCATTATTTTCTCCGCTTCTTCGGATATAGGTGAACATCCTGATATTCCGGCAAAAGAGCTGTTTCAAAACTATTCCGGTGCCCGCAAAATCGTTGAGGGCTTGGTTGAACAGGGACTGTTGCGGCAGTATGAAAAACGGATATTCCGCAATCCTTTTGGTGGTTTGCTTTTTGATGGCAGCAAGCGGTTTCAGCGACCAACGCAGCTTTCAGCCCAGCAGGAGAACGCCCTTGCCGCCATAACACCCGCTGTCTATGCGGAGAAATATCAGGCGTTTCTGCTCTATGGCATTACCGGAGCGGGAAAAACCGAGGTTTACCTGCGGGCAGCGGAAGAGACTCTTGCCCAGGGCAGAGATGTCATTGTTCTTGTGCCAGAAATAGCCCTTGCCACTCAATTTGAAGGGCAGTTTGTTGCCCGTTTTGGCGATAAGGTGGTATTGCAGCACTCCGGGCTAGGTCCTGCAGAAAAATATGACCAGTATACCCTCGCGCTTTCCGGCGATGCCAGAGTGGTTATCGGCGCACGGTCGGCGGTTTTTGCACCGCTGAAAAATCCAGGGCTGATTATTGTCGATGAAGAGCATGACAGTAGCTATAAGCAGGATGACAGTTTCCGTTATAACGGCAGGGATTTGGCGGTAGTACGCGCCTCCCTGCAGAATGCCGTTGTACTGCTTGGTTCGGCGACACCGGCAATAACCAGCTTTGCCCATGCCCAAAGCGGTAAATTCACTTTACTGGAGATGGATCAACGCATTGGTGATGCAATCCTGCCGAAAATCACCCTGATTGATTCGGGAAAAGAGCAGCGAATGCTTCATGGCAGCCTTATCTCCGAAATTTTACTGGAGAAGATGCAAGCAAATTTCACCGCCGGTTACCAAACGATTCTATTGCTGAACCGAAGGGGATTCTCGAATGCCTTGCTCTGTGTCCAGTGCGGTACTCCCGTACCTTGCCCCCATTGCAGCGTCAGCCTTACCCTGCATAAACATAACCGCAGTCTTATCTGCCACTATTGCGGCTTCCAGCAAGGCATACAAACGGTATGCGGCCAATGTAAATCAGAGAAACTGGTACCGGCAGGCTATGGCACAGAGCGGGTAGAGGAAGAGGTGGCAGCCCTTTTACCCGATGCGGTGGTGCGGCGTATTGATTCCGATATTGCCGGTGACCGCCGCCGCTTTCACTCTCTTTTAGGGAATATGCACGAGCGAAAGATCGATATCTTGATTGGTACCCAGATGATCGCCAAGGGGCATCATTTTCCCTTTGTCACCCTTGTTGGCGTGTTATGGGCGGATGGCGGAATGAGTATGCCGGATTATAAGGCGGCGGAGAAGAGCTTCCAGTTAATTACTCAGGTAACCGGTAGGGCAGGAAGGGGCAATTTAGCCGGTGAAGTCGTTATTCAAACACTACGCCCCGAACATTATGCCATTCAATATGCCCAAAAGCATCAATACAGGGAATTCTTTACCCATGAAATTGAACTACGCAAAACACCAGTATTTCCCCCCTTTATACGGTTAGTACTATTACGGCTGCAGGGAAAGGTGGAGAGCCGGGTACGGGATGGAGGAAGCACTCTAGCGAACTTTTGCAGAGAGTGGCAGCACACCAACACAATCAGGATGGAGATCCTCGGTCCCGCACCATCACCCATTGACAAGGTAAAAGATAATTTTCGCTATCAAATTCTGATAAAATGTGCCGGGGTATCCCCCTTGCACACCCTTTGTCAGGAGTTACTGCGCAAGGATCGTGAAATACTCCCCAGTGGAGTAACACTCTCTGTGGATATTGACCCGGAGAATATGATGTAGCAGAGATTTCATATCTTCTCCAGCGACTTTTCCTCAGAAAAAACCGCGCAAGGCAACAAGTGATAACAGAAGCTCATATCACTGCTATTTATTAAACGAAATGGGCATCTTATAAAATCTATAATCAAAGTTATAGGCACCCTCTTCTACCGTATCATCTTTCAGCATGGCAATATAGCCATCTCCGACCAAATAATTCAATATCTCATCTTCTCTTTGCAATTGGATTACAGAATCACCTTTTGTGGTGACATCACCTGTAGAGACAAAAACAGCATTTTCCTTCTGTTCAAGATATCTTTCAACCATTCTGAAGTGTCTGTCCTCTTTATCACTGTAAAACTCGATCCAGGTATCAATACCGGGGCAACTGGCACAGGGTAAAACGGCATGATAGACCTCATTTTTCATCGACGGCTCCACAACCGAGTCTCCCGCTTTCAAACAACTCGTTCCCATATGGCAACAGGATGCCAACGCCAAAAAAGACACTCCCAACAGAACAGAAATTATACAATTTTTCTTATTCATCAGCTTGTTCCTCATATTTTTCCAATTATCTCTATATAAAATTCAGCCCACAATCAGGGCACGTACCGATGGTTGGCGAAAAACGGGCACTACACGCAGGGCAGGTAACCTCTTCTGCTTCAAGGTCAAAAACACTTCCTGCCCTGGCAAGCTCATCCAGTGAAACCCCTGTTGACTGAATAAAGTCGTCTGTTAACACCTTATTCGCAGCGGTAAGATCAGCCTCTTTTATTTCAAGTGTTAACTGCGGAGAGCAGCCGCGGCAACTCATTTCATCACCGGAAAGAAGAGAAGGAATATGCTCTTGCCGCAGAAGATATTGCACCGCCTTCATCTCCTGCACACTCCCCTGCCGGAGAGGGACAAGGGGATCATCGGGTGTAATCAACATGGATCGCTCACTTTTTTCCACAGATACCGCCCGTTGAGCGGCAGCCCTCTCTTTCGCCCCCACAAGAGCAATATTGCAATGAGCACACGTTGCAATATCCGGTCGATATTCGGTATCGCAGGAGGGGCAGTAGCGCAGCTCTGCCTCCTCTCTCTTTTCTCCACCGCTCTTTTTACCAAAAAATCTGCGTAACATTTTCCCAATAAAATTCGCCGACAGTAACCGGCAACTATAAAATATAACGGCTTAAATCCTGATCTTCTACCACCTCGGCAAGCTGCTCACGCACATAGTCGGCGGTTACAGTAAACTCTTCCTCTTCCGTATCGGAAGCATCAAAGGAGAGCTGCTCCAACATACGCTCCATTACCGTGTGCAGACGGCGGGCACCAATCTCTTCCGTCTTCTCGTTCACTTCAACGGCGATTGCTGCCAGCTCTTCAATGGCAGAATCTTCAAAATGGAGTTCAATCCCTTCCGTTGCCATCAATGCCTGATATTGTTTGATAAGCGCATTTTCCGGCTCGGTAAGGATACGAACAAACTCCTCCTTCCCCAGAGGCTGCAGCTCCACCCGAATAGGGAAACGGCCCTGTAATTCAGGGATAAGATCAGAAGGTTTACTTACATGGAACGCACCAGCAGCAATAAAAAGGATATGATCCGTTTTCACCATACCATATTTGGTATTCACCGTTGCCCCTTCAACGATGGGCAGCAGATCACGCTGCACCCCCTCCCTGCTCACTTCCGGGCTATTCCCACCCGCACCGCCACGATGAGCAATCTTATCCACCTCATCAAGAAAGACAATGCCGCCCTGCTCGGTACGTTTTACCGCATCCTTTACCACCTTGTCCATATCAATCAGCTTATCCATCTCCTCCTTGGTTAACGCATCAAGGGCATCAGGGATCTTCATCTTGCGGGGCTTTTTATTTTTGGGAAAGAATTTCCCCAACGCATCCTGCAGACTGCTCTGCATATCTTCCATACTGGAAACACCCATAATTTCAATGGATGCAGGCCCACTGCTCTCAGAGACTTCTACTTCAACCTCACGCTCATCAAGAACACCCTCTTCCAGCATTTTACGGAATTTCTCCCGGGTGCTGTCCGGCGAATGTTCCCCGGTCTGCGGTAACTGCTGTGCCTGTATCACCGCAACAGGATCAGGACGCTGCGGCCGAGGCAAAAGGAGATCAAGCAGGTGGTCCTGGGCATTAACCTCTGCTACCCCTTTTACCCGCTGCTGCTCTTCCTTTTTCACCATATTAACAGCCAACTCCACCAGATCGCGAATCATCGATTCCACATCACGCCCCACATAGCCGACCTCTGTATACTTGGAGGCTTCCACCTTGATAAAAGGCGATTTTGCCAAGGTTGCCAAACGGCGGGCAATCTCGGTTTTACCAACGCCAGTGGGACCAATCATAATAATATTTTTGGGCGCAATCTCCTCCCTCAGAGGAGAGGCTACCTGTTTGCGCCGCCAGCGATTACGCAGGGCAATAGCAACAGAGCGTTTGGCTTCATGCTGACCAACAATGTACTTATCCAGTTCAGCAAGGGTCTCTTTTGGTGTTAACGCATCTATAGAATTCATATCTTCTCAAGGGTTATAGAATTATTGGTGTAAATACAAATATCTCCGGCGATTTTAAGTGCCGCACGACAAATTTCTTCAGCGTTGAGTTCACTATTTTCCACCAGAGCAAGAGCCGCCGCCTGGGCATAGGGGCCGCCGGAACCGATGGCGAGAACCCCGGTATCAGACTCTATCACATCTCCGGTACCGGAGAGCAGCAAGGAATACTCCTCGTCTACAGCGATCAGCATTGCCTCCAGACGACGCAAATACTTATCGGTACGCCACTCCTTGGCAAGTTCCACCGAGGCACGCATCAAATTGCCCTTATACTGCTCCAGCTTTTGTTCCAGCTTATCAAAAAGGGTAAAGGCATCGGCAGTCGCTCCCGCAAAGCCGGTTATCACCTTGTTATGATACAGCCGGCGCACCTTTTTTGCCTGGTGCTTCATTACCGTATTGCCAAGGGTCACCTGCCCGTCACCGGCGACTGCAACCTCTCCCTTATGCCGTACGGCAAGAATTGTTGTTGATCGTATCTCTGGATAGTTCGCCATCAAAGACTCCTGTATAAAAGATAAAGAAAAAAGAAATCCTCCGGCCCTGCTGTAACAGCCGAGGATTTTTCAATACACAATTTATTTTTTTGCGAGGGGATGCGCCTTGTCATACTCCTTGCTTAAATGCTCCAGGGTGAGATGGGTGTATCGCTGGGTAGTAGACAAACTGGAATGCCCCAGCAGTTCCTGTACTGAGCGCAGATCAGCACCCATTTCCAGTAGATGAGTAGCAAAGGAGTGACGCAGGGCATGAGGAGTGACCACCTGCATAATCCCCGCCCGCTCACCATACTGCTTGACCATCCTCTCCACACTGCGGCTGGTAAGGCGGCCGCCTCTCCCATTTAAAAAAAGTGCATTCTCCTCCAGCTCCCGCCCCCGTTTTGCCCGTGCCGTGATAAGCTGCATACGCTGCGGCAGCCAGTTACGCACCGCTTCAAGGGCCGGCCGCCCCACCGGAACCAGCCGTTCCTTGCCGCCTTTGCCCTTCACGCTAACCATTCCCTCCTCGAAATCAAGATCGGCAATGTCTCTTGAAACCAGCTCGGAGACCCGCATTCCGGTAGAGTAAAGCAACTCCAGGATTGCAGTATCCCGCTGCATATAGCGATCTTTCCCGGCAGGAGCCTCCAGCAGGGCAAAGGTTTCATCCACGGTGAGAAAAACCGGCATATATTTGCTCATTTTAGGGGCCATGACTCCTGCCAGAGGATCATTTACAATAAGCCCTCTCCTTAATGCAAAGCGGAAAAAAGAGCGGAGGGCCGATAATTTTCTGGCAACCGTTGTTCCGCTGTTTTTACCAAAAAGCCCGGCAACAAACTTACGGATATCATCCGCGGTGATGTCCCTGATTTTTGTTTCACAACCGACTCTTAGGGTAAACTCCTCCAGATCGCGGCGATAGCCCGAAACCGTATGAGGAGAGTACTGCTTTTCTGTTTCCAACCACCTTGTAAAAAATGCAATGGTTTTTATCATTTCAAAATAGTCGTTTTTGTTTTATCCTCTTTACGCTCAGAACACAGCTCACAAATGGTTATAAAATTAAACAACATACCGCACTATGGCGAAAAAGAACTTTGAGACAGCCCTTAGCAAGCTGGAGAAGATAACAGAAGAGTTGGAAAACGGC
>PDWI01007398.1_pt1 | contig 13359 bp, 13 predicted proteins | sample 1430891 | NCBI WGS metagenome assembly PDWI01 (sample SAMN01162508, study PRJNA174530) | Oral metagenome, whole genome shotgun sequencing project. | biome: Marine environment; feature: Marine mammal; material: Swab sample of the gingival sulcus; isolation source: swab sample of gingival sulcus... | reverse complement strand
TAGTTAAATTTCTTAATGCAGAAATATCGTTGAGTTGATTTCCTGTTAATTTAAGTTCTGTAAGATTTGTTAAATTATTTAATGCAGAAATATCTTCGAGTTGATTGTAGCTTAAATTAAGCCTTGTAAGATTTTTTAAATTGCTTAACGCAGAAATATCTTTGAGTTGATTACCTGCTAAATTAAGTTCTTTAAGATTCGTTAAATTTTTTAATGCGGAAATATCGGTGAGTTTATTTCCTGTTAAATCAAGTTCTTTAAGATTCGTTAAATTTTTTAATGCGGAAATATTGCTGATTTTATTGAATTTTAAATCAAATATTGTAAGATTTTTTAAATTCTTTAATGCTGAAATATAGGTGAGTTTATTTCCTGTTAAATCAAGTTCTGTAAGGTTTGTTAAATTTCTTAATGCAGAAATATTGGTGAGTTTATTTCCTGCTAAATAAAGTTCTCTCAGATTCGTTAGATTACCTAATACTGAAATATTGGTGAGTTGATTGTCCCATAAATAAAGTCTTGTAAGATTTGTTAAATTATTTAATGCAGAAATATTGGTGAGTTTATTTCCTTCTAAATAAAGTCTTGTAAGATTTGTTAAACTGCTTAATGCTGAAATATTGGTAAGATGATTTATACTTAAATCAAGTTTTGTAAGACTCTTTAAACTACTTAATTCTGAAATATCGGGAAGTTGATTTTTGCTTAAATATAAAAACTCTAAATTTTTAAATTCTTTAATGTTTTGTGGTAATTTTTTTAAGCCAAATTTTTCTATAGATAATCCAACTATTTTATCGTTATCATTTATGAAATATTCAGTGGCTTGTTCTCGTTTCCGTTTATTAATTTGCTCAATATCTACTTGTTTAAAGGTAGTTTTTAACTCTTTTTGTAACTCTAATATTAATTCGGGCTTTTGCATAGTTTTTTGTTTTTGTTTGTTTTCTACCAATATTTTGTTTGTTTTGTGTGCGTTTGTAAGGGCGAAAAATTTTTCGCCCCTACGTGGGCAAACACGTGGGTTTGCCCCTACGGTCGTAATTCGTAATTACCTTCGGTGAGGGCTTTGCCGTTTTTAATTCGTAATTACCCTAACCTTGTTCAGGTCTTGCATCTCCCCCCTCAAACTACCTCAACGCACTGCTCAACTTCTTGTAATAACGCATCCAGCAATCGGGTATATCCCCCGATGCAGCCACTTCGTAGTCCTTCTCCGAGCAAGATATTATAATTATGTTCTCTTTGCCGTCGGAATAATACGGCACTTCCAGCCACCAACGCTCGGTTTTTGAGTTGCGATAAAAAATTAATTCGTTATCGCTATCCGGTGTCGCAATTATATATTTGCGGTAAGACGAAATCTCACGAGCCGGAAAATCCTGCTTCCTCAGCCACACCCCAAGCATGAAATGCCATGCAAGTTGAGCCGCCAACTCCGCCGTTTGCCCGTTTCTGTCATAAGTCGGATTTGTCTCAAACAAGCCGAAACCCGTAACTCGGTCGCTCATGCCCGCATACTTGCACATCTGGCATGCCTCCTGCCCGAATAATCCGTTTGTTGAGGCGGGCTTTACACCCGGAGCATCTGATTGGCGTATCGCCCCGATGTCAAAAGTTACAAAATCCGAATCACGCAAACAAGGCTCGCTATCACGCACATCAGCTTGAATTTTGCCCAGCCTAATAGCCTCAAACCATAAGTCATCAAGCAAATCAACATCCTGATATGCAACATAATAGCCCTGATATGCCAAATGCGTATAGTTGAATAAATACGGGCTTCCCGTATGCACTAACTGATTTAAAAAAGATTTGTTGTTTAATATTGAATCCGATTTTCCCAAGTCTATCCTTGCGTCGATATTTGTAATATTGAAAGGGATTTGAAGATTATGATAATACTCAAATACCGCAATCGATAAATCCTGAGTTCCGCCTATCAACAAGGGGATTGTGCCTCTGCTTTGGAGATATGTATAAACCTCATGTAGAGCGACATAAGTGTCTTTTACATTCTTGCCTTTTTTCAAATTGCCTAAATCAACAACCTTTAAATTTTCCGACGGAATGTACAGCGAATATAACTTTTTTCGCACCTCATCGGGGGCAAGTGCCGAGCCTGTGTTGTTGGAATTTCTATCTTCGGGAACACCCAAAATCGCAATTCTATAATTGCCTTCATGCAATAATTTCAATTTTTCTTCATCACACCTTATATTATATATAAGCATATCACTTCTATGAGAATCGGCATATTCCGTAGCATCAATCGAGGGGAAATCAATATAATTTTCTAAATCTAAATTCACATTCAAACAATTTTTTATACAAAAGAAAAAAATTATTTCAAAAAAACCATAAGATTTAACAACAAATCGTAAAATAAAACTTCATTATAGAAAAATAAATTAAAAATTTTTGACAACTTCTAAAAAAAGTATACCTTTGCCAACCTTAAAAAATGTTTAGAAAGGCAAAAAAGAGCAGATGGTCTGCCGCCTCTCAAACCTAAATAATAAAATATGTACGCAATAGTAGAAATCGCAGGACAACAATTTAAAGTAGAAAAAGACAAATCAATCTTCGTACACAAATTAGACAAAAACGAAGGTGATGCCTTGGAATTTGACAGAGTATTACTCATTGAGAATGACGACCAAGTGAAAGTGGGAACTCCCACCGTAGAAGGTGCAAAAATCTCAGCAAAAGTAATCGAACATCAAAAAGGCGATAAAGTTAAAGTATTCAAAAAGAAAAGAAGAAAAGGATACCAAAAACTTAACGGTCACCGACAACAATTCACAAAAATCAAAATAGAAGACATTATTTTTTAACACTAAAAACATAAACAATGGCACACAAGAAAGGAGCCGGTAGTACAAGAAACGGCAGAGATTCAATTAGTAAAAGACTTGGAGTAAAAGTTTATGGCGGGCAAATAGCCAAAGCAGGTAACATACTCGTTCGTCAAAGAGGAACAGTACACCACCCCGGAGATAATGTAGGAATGGGAAACGACCATACTCTTTTCGCATTAGTTGATGGAACTGTAGTATACAAGAAAAAAGCAAATAACCGCTCTTTTGTTTCTGTAATACCCGGAAAATAATTGAAATATAATCATATATTATTCTTGTAAATTCTTTATAACGAAGTGTTTAGCAGGAATGTTAATAATTAGAGAAATTCACAATCGTAAACCATGCGTTTACTTTTGTGAACTTCTCTGGTATACAGATGTATACCAAAACAATGCAAATTTTAAAAGCAAAATCCCAATAAAATAAATAACAATGCTGTCAGTCGATAAATTTAAAGACCAATTAGAACAAACAGTCAAACAACTTAGTGTAAGAAACAAAGACTTTAGTTCACTGCTTCAAAAGGCGGTAGATGCCGAAAATAACCGCAAACAAATCAAAACCAAGTACGACAAATTAGCAACAGTAGCCAATCAAAGTGCTAAGATAATTGGCGAGTTATACAAAAGCGGAAAACCCAAAGAAGCAGAGGCAGCAAAACAAAAAGCAAGCGAGCAAAAAGCTGAATTAAAGGAACTTGCGGAACAATTAAAGCAAAGTCAAGACGATTTGCGAGATATTTTATTGGAGATACCGAACATACCTAATAAATTAGTGCCTGCCGGTAAAACCGACCAAGATAATCAACTTATAAGGCAAAGCGAACAACCCGAAAAATTGTCAAATCCCGTACCTCATTGGGAGTTGGCTAAGAAGTTCGATATAATTGATTTTGAGGCAGGTAACAAAATCTCGGGAGCAGGATTTCCGGTGTTTAAAGGTAAAGGGGCTCAACTGCAACGTGCCTTAATAAACTTCTTTCTTGCGGAAGCATCAAAAGCAGGCTACACCGAGTACGTTCCACCTTTGATGGTTAATGAAGCATCGGGCTTGGGAACGGGACAACTACCTGATAAAGAGGGACAAATGTATGAAATGAAGAACGACAAATTATACATGATTCCCACAGCGGAAGTGCCTCTCACAAACCTTTACCGCGATACAATAGTTGCCGAAAAAGACTTGCCGATTAAACTTTGCGGATATAGTCCGTGTTTCAGACGCGAGGCAGGTTCGTATGGCAAAGATGTGCGCGGATTGAACCGCTTGCATCAGTTTGACAAGGTGGAAATAGTGCAAGTAACTTCGCCAAATTCCTCTTACGACACATTGGACAAAATGGTGGAACATGTTGAAAATCTGGTAAAAAGCTTGGAGCTACCTTATCGCATAGTAAGACTTTGCGGTGGCGATTTAGGCTTTACCTCTGCCATGACTTACGATTTTGAGGTAATGGCAATGGGGCAAGACAAATGGCTTGAAGTAAGCTCGGTTTCCAACTTTGAGGATTTCCAATCAAACAGATTGAAACTGCGATGCAAAACTTCTGATAAACAGACTGTTATGCCTCATACCTTAAACGGTAGTGCTTTGGCATTACCCCGAATTATGGCATCTATTTTAGAGAATAATTTTGACGGCAAGGTAATTCACATACCACAAGTATTACACAAATATACAGGCTTCACGGTTATAGATTAGTTGCTGTTAAGTGCTGATTTCTAGGTGTTTATCACAAAGTAATCGGCTTCTTTACCTGTAAAAAAGTGTTTGCGATATTTATTTAGTTCCTCTATTGTAATATCGGCAGACGCAGTTATTGTGCGTGCTTCCTCCGTGTATAAATTGTCAATTACGGCAGTGCCGTCAGGCTTTATTAACATGCTGTTGCCCACGTGATTAACATCGTTTATATCTTTGCCAACCCGATTTACCCCTGCCACGTACGCCTGATTTTCGTATGAGCGAGCATAGAGCAATGTCTGCCAAGTGTGATTGCGTTGAGCAGGCCAATTTGCCATATATATAAGGAGGTCGTAGTCGCCACGCGAGCGACTCCAAACGGGAAACCTCAAATCGTAGCAAATAAGTGGCAATATTTGGAAGCCTTTGTATTGGATTATCAGCCTTTTGTTGCCCGGAGTGTAGTGCTTGTCTTCGCCAATGGGCGAGAATAAATGGCGTTTGTCAAAGGTTAAAAAATCGCCGTTTGGAAACACGAAAACTCCTCTGTTATAGTACAATCCGTCTTCGTAATAGGCTAATGAGGTTGTTATGGCAGTGTTTTTTTGGGTGGCTTTTTCTTGCAGAAATTTTATTATGCTACCGTCTTTTTTTTGTGCGTATAGATGAGGTTTTAGGGTAAATCCCGTTGCAAACATTTCCGGCAAAATCATTAGGTCGGTTGGTTGTGCTTGGTCTATTATGTTGTTGCAGTGTTGCAAGTTTTGGTCTATTTCTTCCCAGATTATGTTTGTTTGCAGTAGTGTGATTTTCATTGTTTAGGATTTTTTATAGTTGTTTTATTATGCTTAATTATCTGATTATAAGATTTTTGTAATATCATTTTCGGGCTGATTAAATGCCTTTTCGATTTTTGCGTATAGCTCGGCAGGCGGTTTTGTGGGTTGCATAGTCTTTGCACTTACGAACACTAATGTTGTGCTTCCTACGGTTATGAGTTTGTTGTTTTGATTGTAAATTTCGTATTCAAAACTTATTCTTGTATCGGGAAGTTCCTTCATAATTACTTTCACTTTCAGCTCATCATCATAGAATGCAGGGCGTATATATTTTATGTTCATCGACAGAACCGGAAGCATTATTCCTTTGGCTTCGAGTTCGTTATAAGGGCATCCGAGGCGACGAATCATCTCTGTACGAGCTACTTCGAAGTATAGCGGGTAATTGCCGTAATAGACATATCCCATTTTGTCGGTTTCTCCGTATCTCACTCTTACTTTTGATTCTGAATATAGCATATTTTTTATTTTTATAAGTTTAATTGTATTTGCGTTTTCGTATTATCAATATTATAAATCCGAAAACAATTATAAGTAAAATTGGCAGGCTTAGGTTTATCAGTTGAATTAAAAAGCGATTGTTTTTTATAAGTTCGATGTCTAACAGGCGTAGTTTTAGTTCGCGAGAGCGAATTTTCATAAGTCCGCCGTCTTCGCAGAGGTAATTTACTGCGTTGAGGATAAACTGCTCATTTCCTTTGAATTGCTGTTTTGAAAAAATATCAAAGCCTATTGGGTAGGGTTTGTTGTTGGGCGAAACATAGTTTTTTATGATGTCGCCGTCTGATACAACTATCATTTTTGCGTACTTGCTTTTGCTTATCGGAGCAGGAATTTTTTTATTTGGGAAAAGGCTTTGAGGCGTTCTGAATTTGAATACCGATTCAAAATTTCCTTCCAACAATACCGATATAATTTGCTGTCCGTCATTGAAATAATTATCGTCATATTTTCGGCGAGCCTGTGCCAGCTCCATGCGGACGGGGATTTGATGTTTTTTAGAGAAATTACTTGAACTCAGAAGCACCGATTTTTTCACGCCTTTTTGATTTTTAAGCGTATCGATTGACGATACAAATTCGGCTCTAATGTAATCTAAGTTCTTGGATATTAGGTGTTTATTCTTGCCTGCAATCACAGGGAAATAATGCCACGGAAACATCTCTATTCTTGATTTGCCGTTTGCTCCTCTCATGCGTATGCCGATGGGAGCTGAGTATTTGTCGTATATCAAATTTTTGTTTACGCGAACCCCGTAGTTAAACAGCATGTCGTCCAACTCGGTATTGTTGTTTAAAGATATGGTGTACGACTTTGCAAACAGGCTGTCTAAATTTGTGACAGTGCCTTCCAAGAGCCATAAAATATTCCCGCCTCGCATCAGGTATTGGTCTATTACATATTTATCTTGCTCATTAAAAGGCTTTTGCGGTTTGGCAATTATAATCGCCTCAAAATCATTCAGAATATTAATATCGCTGTTTATCTTGCCTCGCTTCACGGTGTAATATTCCGATAGCGTTCTGGTCATATCCATAACCTCATACTCCGATAATTCGCCTTGCCCCTCGATAAATGCTATTGCAGGTTTTTTGTTGCGAAGGACTTTCACAAGTCCGTTGGTGAGCCTGTATTCAAGGTCTTCAATAGAGTTGTTTACGTTCACTTCGCTTTCTGGACTTACCCCCGATGTAGCACTTAATAGGTTGATACCAAGGTTTTTATCTTTATAACTTATAACAGCTCCCGGAAATACCATTGTCTGTGAGCTTTTGCCCGAAGCACTTATTTCCTTTGCCTCAAAGGGGAATAATCCGTATGATGTCAGTTGCTCATATATTGCAAATCGCTCTTTTCTTATCGGACTTTCTGATGGGTTGATAAATTCATAATTGAAATTATCTTTTCCGTATACTTTAAACTCTTCAAGTTGCTCTTTTATAGCGTTTTTCAGAATTTGCAAATTGCCGGGCAAATCGTCGCCGGCGAGGTACACCTTTATATATATGTTGTCGGGCAGATTGCTCAAAGTTTCTTTTGTGAAGTCGGATAAAGTGTATTTTTTTTCCGAAGTCAAATCAAAGCGAATGTGCTTTATTGATAAAATTATGCTGAATATAATTATTACGGCAATGAGTGTAATTGCTCTGATATGTGGTTTTGATAATGCCGATAAATTCATGATATATATTTTTGAAATTTATTTTTTTCTAAGAAGAACATACTCAGTTAGTACGAGGAAAATTAAAGATGTGGCTATGAAGTATATTAAATCGCCGGAATCTACAACGCCTCTGCTTATCGAGCGATAATGTGCGTCGATTCCTAAATATTTGATTATTACTTGATTGTCGAAGAATAAATCAAGCATGCTTAATACCTCCGGCACTATATAAAGAAAGAATGATACAAAGGCGGCAAGTAAGAATGCAACAATCTGATTATCAGTGATTGACGAAGTGAAAGTCCCGATAGCTACATATACCGTTGCCAGCATAAACAGCCCTATATACGACCCCCATATTGCCCCCGTATCGGGCGATGAGCCTTTGGCAGTAATCATTAATAGTGTGATGAAATAGATGAGTGTGGGAAGCAACGAGAAAAAAACTAAAATCACTCCGGAGAGGTATTTGGAAAGTATTATTTGCATTCGGCTTATGGGGCGAGTGAATAGAAGTTCGATAGTGCCTAATTTATTTTCATCGGAAAACAAACGCATGGTAAGTGCCGGAATGAGAAACATAAAAATCCACGGAGCTATGAAAAACAGAGTGTTTAGTTGGGCAAAATTATTGTCTAATAAATTGTACTCGCCCGGAAATACGAATATAAACAATCCGTTGAGCAAAGTAAATACAATGATTACGATATAGCCCGTTAAGGTGCTGAAAAATTCACTAAGCTCTTTCTTTAAAAGTGTAAACATAGATATTTTTTGTGTCGTTGAAAAATTATACTTTAAAACCAAACGCTAAATTATTTAAAAAAATATGGAATGCAAAAACTCTTTGAGTATCTTTGTGAATTGAAAATTAAATAAATTTAAAAATGAAAAATATGTTGAAAAATAAAAAACCCACAATACTTGTAACAAATGACGACGGCATAAGGTCGAACGGTATAAAATTATTAACAGAAATTGCTCTTCAATACGGCAACGTAATAGTGGTAGCACCCAGCAAAGTACAATCGGCAAAATCACATTCCATAACCCAAGCCAAAACCATTACATGCACCAAAATTCCCAATACCCCAAATTACGAAGCATACGCATGTTCAGGCACTCCGGTGGATTGCGTCAAAATTGCAATACAGGAATTATCGCAACAACCCGTCGATTTGGTTTTATCGGGAATAAACCACGGCATTAATTCTTCGGTAAGCGTAATTTACTCAGGCACAATGGCTGCTGCAATAGAAGCCACCATGAACGGCATCCCGGCAATAGGATTTTCGGTAAATAATTATAACCATAAACTTGAATTTCCCGAGATAACTCCATTTATAAAACAGGTAATTGAGGAAGCTATAAATCAAGACCTTTCGCCTGATATAAGCCTAAACGTAAACTTCCCCAATCCTGCAACATGCACCACCAAAGGCTTAAAAGTATGTCGCCCGGCAAACGGCAGATGGGAAGAAAAATTCGTAGATGCCAACGACCCTTACGGCAGAAAATCGTATTGGTTAGACGGAACTTTTATAGATTTTGAACCTGACTCACAAGACACCGACGAGCATGCAATGCGAGAAGGTTATGCCTCGGTAGTGCCGGTTCGTCCGCAATTTACTCAGGCTCCCGACATCGAAATAATAAAAAAATGGAATTTATAAAGTCCTAAAAATGAATATATTACAAAAAAATAATAAAAAATTAGATAATATTTTCATAGGAATAATCACGGGCATTACCTTGCCGGCATTGGTATACATAATCGTATGGTATTTCGCCGATACAGGTGATGCCTCACTTGCAACTTATTTTGAGGCACAAAAAAAAGGCAGAATTTTAACCCACATAGTAAGCCTATGCACCCTACCAATTTTAGCACCGTTTTTCTTTTTTCTGAAAAAAAATAACTACAAAACCGTGAAAGGGATATTGATAGCAGTATTTGCCATTGCCATTTGGGTAACGATAGTAAAATTAAATTTATAAGAAAATAACAGCAAATGAAATATTATTTAATAGCAGGCGAGGCATCGGGAGACATGCACACGGCAAATTTGATGTCCGAAATTAAAAAAAATGACAATGACGCAAAACTCCGATATTGGGGTGGCGACAAAATGAAATCCGTGGGCGGTACATTGGTAAAACATTATAAGGATACCGCCATAATGGGTTTTAAAGACGTATTGCTGAACCTCGGCAAGATAAAGGAAAACATCAAAACTTGCAGAAATGATATATTGGCGTATCAGCCTGATGTTCTTATACTTACGGACTATGCAGGTTTTAATTTGAAGATAGCAAAATTTGCAAAATCCAAAAATATAAACGTAATATGGTATATTCCGCCCAAAGTTTGGGCTTGGCGAAAATACAGAATTAAGAGCCTGAAAGCATACACCGACAAGGTGATGACGATATTCCCTTTTGAAAAATCATTCTTTAAAGAGAATGGCATGGAGGTTGATTTTGTTGGAAATCCGCTGTTGGATGCTATTGAAAAACATAATAAACAAATATCTGATAATGAGGATTTTGTAAAGCAAAACCATTTTGGCGATAAGCCTATAATAGCCCTTTTGCCGGGAAGCAGAGTGAGCGAGTTGAAATATCATTTGCCCGTATTTTCGCAATTACCTGCAAAATATCCCGACTATCAGTTTGTGATTGCCGGAGCTCCCGCTTTGGATTATGAGGTGTATCAAAAATATCTTGCCGACAAAAACATAAAGGTAATATTCAACCAAACATACGACATCTTGAACCATGCGAAGGCTGCCGTGGTTGCTTCCGGCACTGCCACGCTGGAAACTGCCTTTTTTAAAGTTCCGCAAGTTTGTTGCTATAAGGGCGATAATTTCTCTTATCAAATTGCCAAAAGGCTTGTGAAACTTAAATTTGTATCGTTGGTGAATTTGATTGCTAATGATTTTGTAATCAAGGAGTTATTGTATGAAGAAATGACGCTTGAAAACATCAAAAATGAATTAGACAAATTGCTGAATGATAAGCAATACATAGAAAAGATGTCGGATAATTACGAGCAAATAAGAGTGAAATCGGGTGGAGTAGGGGCATCAAAAAGAGCCGCCGACTTAGTGGCAAACTTCTTGAAAAACAAAGCAAAACCTTAAAGCAAGATTATGCCACGAATTGTAATGTTAGTAATAAATGACACGCTCACTGATGTCAGATTGAACAAAATGGCTTTAAGTCTTCACGAAAAAGGCTACGAAATTTTGCTGATAGGGCGAAAAACAAAGGCTACTTTAAATCCGCCCAAAGACATAAATATAAAGCGTGAATACATCAAAACAAGGGTGCAAAAAGGGGCTGTTTTTTATGCTGTTTTTAATATAAAATTATTCTTCAAACTTCTTTTTAAACGTAATTATAAAATCCTGTGGGCTAATGATTTAGATACGCTTTTGGCGGCGACTTTGGCATCACAAATAAGGCAGAAATTATTGGTTTATGACAGCCATGAACTTTTCACTGAGCTTCCGGAATTAAACGGCAGAAATGCCACTAAAAAAGTGTGGACTATCATAGAGAAAATGTGCATCAAAAAGCCAAAGGCAATGATTACTGTTTGCAAGAGCATTGCAGATTATTATAACGAAAAATATGGCGTGTCGCCGTTTGTGATACGCAATGTTCCGTCGAAAAAAATTACCGCCCCTAAGGTGGCTCGCGAAAAATTAAACTTGCCTGCCGATAAATCAATTGTGATATATCAAGGTGCGGTGAATGTGAAGCGAGGCATTGAGGAGCTTATTCAAGCGGTGGAAATGTTGCCAAACGTATTTTTGATTATTGCCGGAACGGGCGATTTAGATGCCAAAATTCAAGCTCAAATCAAGGCATCTTCCGCACAAAATAGGGTGCTTTTCACGGGCAGATTGCCTTATCAAAAGCTCCTTGAATACACTCAAAATGCTGACTTGGGCGTGTCGCTGGAACACAATATAAGTCTGAGTTATTATTATGCTTTGCCCAACAAACTTTTTGATTATATCAGAATGAAAATCCCGGTGTTGGTAAATAATTTGCCGGAAATGAAAAACATAATCGACACTTACAAGGTGGGCGAATATATAACTGAGCATACTCCAAAGGCGATAGCACAGGGTATTAAAAGTGTCTTAGAAAAGCCTGATAATCATTACTTTAATGATTTGGAAAAGGCATCAGAAATTTTGAATTGGGAAAACGAAACTGAGGTGCTTTCCCAAATTTTAAATAAGGTGCAAAGCTAATTTTATACAGTTAGGATTGCCCAAACGACATAAGCGAGGTAAGTGCCTAACATCAAAATTCCTGCAAAGCGTCCGACTTTCCATTTGGCTATTGCGAAAATCACGAATGTGAAAAATACCGATGCCAGCAAAAATTCTACCGACTCCATGATATTGCCTACATTCATGGTAACGCTACCACCTGAAAGAGAGATGATTATGAGCATGGGTAAGCCCAATCCTACCAAAATGTCAAAGATATTAGAGCCGACTGCATTGCTTATAGCCATGCCTCCACGCCCTTGTTTTGAGACTATTATTGACGATAGCATATCGGGTATCGATGTTCCTGCCGCAAGGATTGTAACGCCTATTATAGCCTCCGAAATATTTAGTATATGTGCCACATTTACAGCACTTTCTACCAATACCCAACTTAGTCCGGCTATCAAAACTATTGAGATTATAAATATAAGGTAATAATGATTTTCTGACGGGAATAATTTATCTACAACAAAATCAATGGGGCGTTTTACCTTGTCTAAGAAGCTGTTGCCTTTGACTTCTACCTCTTCCTCAACCGTTATTTTGTCGTTGGGGTCGATGTAGTTTGTCATTTTTCGCCAATTTACAACAACCAATACATATACCAAGTATAAGCCCAAGAAGACGAGAACTTCAATCAGGGTAATATTGCCGTCGCCAAATGCCCAGAGCAATAGCAATACCGACAGTGCATAAAAACCGAGGTCTCGCACGATAGGTTGCCAAGCCAAAAGGGCTTTCCTAACCAAAACGGCCGCACCGGTTATAGCCAATACGTTAAACAACGCCGAACCTACGATACTACCAACGCCAAGAGCTTCGTGGTTGCCTCCCGGATGCAATACCGAAAACAGGGCAACGAACAATTCCGGAGCACTTGAACCAACTGCCATAAGAGTAGCTCCCGCCGCATCGGAAGACATTTTCAGCTGATGAGCGATTTTGTCCAACGACCCAACAAAGTAGTCTTCTACAATTTTGGCAAGTAAGTAAAACGTAAGTAATAAAACAAGGATATAACCTGCTATAATCATAATTAGTAATTTTGTGATTTTGTAAAACCGCAAATATAACAGTATTTAATTTTTCAGCCAATTAAAATTTTCGACCGGATGCGATTTTACAAATGTTCTATTAAATCACTTGGCAAATTCGTTAATTTTTGAATTTCAGCCGTAGACTTGCCACTACTTTTCAATGTCCTTGCTAAATCTAGAATTATTTTGTCTTTTTCTTTTAAAGCTTTATCTTTTTCTTTGCTGATTTTTCGTTCTTGTTTTAATTTTTCTGAGGTCTTTTGGGACTTTGCTTTCTCTTTTGCTAATTCTTGCTTGAAGTAACTGATTTCATTATACTTGCGTATCAGCTCTGCGAGGTATTCATCTTCGATGTTCATTTGTTCTTCCAAGTCGGGATTGTCGGCATCGGCTGATTTTAGACGATTGATTACGCGTTCCAAGAATTTTGGAAATAACTTTCTGATAATTAGGAGTCTATGACGGTCAGTTTTGGTT
>PDWI01012452.1_pt1 | contig 13360 bp, 14 predicted proteins | sample 1430891 | NCBI WGS metagenome assembly PDWI01 (sample SAMN01162508, study PRJNA174530) | Oral metagenome, whole genome shotgun sequencing project. | biome: Marine environment; feature: Marine mammal; material: Swab sample of the gingival sulcus; isolation source: swab sample of gingival sulcus... | reverse complement strand
ATCCCACCAAAGACATCGCAGCCATTGAACGGGAAATCCAGAAACGTGACGAGCAGGATGCTGCCAGAAGCCATTCTCCGTTAAAACCGGCCCCGGACGCCATCCACATTGACGCATCGGATTTGAACGTGGAGCAGGTGGTCGATGCCATGATGGCACATATCCCGGAACAGAAATCCTGACCCTTGTTTTTTTACTTGATTTTTACTTTTTTCAAGTTTATAGAATATAGTTTGTATTTATTTTTATGGAACGGTGTCCCAAGACAATGATTGTATTGTCCGGGTTGGCACCCTTTTTTATTAACCTCCTTTCAAAGAATAAAGCGTAAAAAACATGAGCAATGAACCCTTAGACAAACAGGAAGAAGCCGTCTCCGGTACAAAAGATCTGGACCAGATCACCGGGGATGAATCCATGGAAGCCCTTTTGGATATTTACGAATCCAGCCTCAAGCAATTTGAAGAGGGGCAGGTGGTAATCGGAACCGTTATCTCCGTTGGCAAGGAAAGTGTCCTTGTGGATGTGGGATACAAATCCGAAGGCCATATTGCCATTCACGAATTCATGGATGAGCAGGGAAATGTTTCCGTAAATCCCGGTGAAGAATTTGAAGTCATGATTGACACCTGGGATGAAGAAGATGAAATGGTCATTCTATCCCGTGACAAGGCCATGAAGGTCAAGGTATGGGATGCCATCAAGGACATTTATGATGAAGACGGAACCATTGATGGTGTCATCGTTGCCAGAGTAAAGGGAGGTTTCTCCGTTGATATTGGTTTGACAGCCTTCCTGCCTGGTTCCCAGGCAGATCTTCGTCCCATTCGCAACATGGACGAAATGGTTGGACAGACCTACACATACAAAATCCTGAAATACAATCAAAAACGTAACAATATCGTCCTTTCCCGCAGGGTTCTGCTGGAAGCAGAAAGAGACAAACAGCGCAGTGCCACCCTCCAGACCATTGAAGACGGCAAGAAAATGGAAGGTATTGTCAAGAACATTACCGAATACGGTGTGTTTGTTGACCTCGGCGGTGTGGACGGATTGCTGCACATCACGGATATTTCCTGGGGCCGCGTAAAACATCCCTCTGAAATGTTCTCCATTGGAGACACCATTGATGTAAAAATTCTTTCCTTTGATCTGGAAAAGGAACGGGTTTCCCTTGGCATGAAACAATTGACACCCGATCCCTGGACAACGGCCACGGAAAAATATGCTGTGGATTCCAGAGTTACCGGAAAGGTTGTCAGCCTGACAGACTACGGTGCATTCATTGAACTGGAAGAAGGCGTGGAAGGCCTGATTCATGTGTCTGAAATGTCCTGGACAAGAAAAATCCGCCATCCATCCCAGATGGTTACCGTGGGAGAAGAAGTGGAAGCCGTGGTTCTGGACATCAAGCCCGAAACCAGAAGAATTTCTCTTGGTATCAAGCAAACCGTTGAAAATCCATGGGAAGTTATCTCCCAGAAATATCCCGTTGGTACAGTCATCGAAGGAAAGATCAAGAACATTACCGAGTTTGGTCTGTTCGTGGGAATTGACGATGACATTGACGGTCTGGTGCATATTTCCGACATTTCCTGGACAAAGAGGATCAAACATCCTTCTGAAATCTATAAGAAAAACGACACCATCCAGGCAGTTGTTCTGGATATTGACAAAGCCAACGAACGTTTCTCCCTGGGAATCAAGCAGACCCAGGTGGATCCATGGGAAACCGTGGAACAACGCTATGAAGTGGGCAAGGAAATCTCCGGTGTCATCACCAACCTGACCGATTTTGGTGTGTTTGTGGAACTGGAAGAAGGAATCGAAGGACTGGTTCACGTGTCTGAAATCCAGAAGGAAAACGTAAAAAGTCCCAAGGATCATTACCAGGTGGGCGAAACCATCACTGCCAAGGTAATGAACATCAACTCTGACGAGCGCAGAATCGGGCTTTCCATCAAGCGTCTGGACGAGGATGATGATACCTATCTGAAAGAACTGGCCAAAAAGGAAAAACCCAAAACCACTGCCTTTGGTGAAGCACTTCTGAGCAATATCCAGGAGCATGTGGAAGCAAACCGGGCACAGGAATCAGATGCCCAGGAAAATGCAGAATAACCATATTTAAAAATGATTCTGTAATATTCCGAACCATTGCGGCGATGTTCTTCACATACCGCAGTGAGTGAATGACTAAACAGACAAAGAGCCGGAGAAATTCATATTTCCCGGCTCTTTTTTTCAGGTTTCAGGAGAAATACAGATGTTTGCACGACGACATCCCATTTTATTTTTCTGTCTTGCCCTGGCAGCCCTGCTCACCGTGGGATTTATTGCGGGAGTTGGGATTATTACCCTGGGGTTCAGGGGAATTGCATCCCTGGGCAGTGAAAACTGGCAGCAAAAAAATGGAAACATTGGCATTGTGGAAGTGAGCGGACCGATTTTGTCTTCCGGCCAGGTCATCAAAGATTTGGAAGACTTTCGGAAAAACAGGGCCATCAAAGCCATTGTCCTTCGTATTGATTCCCCCGGCGGCGGTATTGTTCCCTCCCAGGAAATCTACCGGGAGATTCTGAAAATCGGCAAGCAAAAACTCATTGTGGCATCCATGGGTTCGGTTGCGGCATCCGGCGGATATTATATTGCTTCGGCAGCCCAGGCCATCATGGCAAATCCCGGCACCATTACCGGTAGTATCGGGGTCATCATGGAATATGCTGAGGTGTCGAAAATTATCAATAACATCGGCGTGATACCCATTGTCATCAAAAGCGGTGAATTCAAGGATATGGGGTCGCCCCTGCGAAAGGTCACGGAAAAGGAACAGCAGATGTTCCAGGAGCTTGTGAACGAACTGCACAAACAATTTGTCACCGATGCCGCAGCAGGACGAAATATGCCCTTTGACCAGATGAGCCTGCTTGCAGACGGACGGGTATATACGGGACAAACCGCCCTGAAACTAAAACTTGTGGATCGGTTGGGCAATCTTGATGATGCCGTTCAATGGACGGGCGAACTTGCCAAAATCAAGGGACCGCTGGTTCCCGTATATCCAAAGAAAGACAAAATGGACGGCATATTAAAGCAGCTTACCCAGACCCTGTTACAGGGATTCAATCTCTCCGGCACCATGGCGAATAATCTCGGGTTCATCATCAAGTAGGGATATGATGGAAGACGGCTGATTGGGGACAATTCCCCCATCAATCACCGCGTCCAGATGACTTGCCAGACAGTCGTTAATCAGGGAGGGATCAGAAAATACAGGCGCCTCTGGCTCATTGGGGTCTGTGGCACTTGTGGACAAAATGGGATTGCCAAGCTGCCGGGCAAGCTCAATGGCAATGGGGTGATCCGGTACCCGGATTCCTGCGGTTTTGCGTTTGGTGAGCATGATTTTCGGAACCATTTTGGTCCCGGGCAGAATAAAGGTGTACGGCCCCGGCAGCAGCCGTTTCATGGTTCGATAGGCTGCATTGGATACCTTGGCATATTTGGAAATGTCGCTCAAATCAGGACAGATGAAACTGAATGGCCGCGTGAGACTACGCTGTTTCATGGCGTAAATTCTCTCAATGGCCTTTTTGTCCATGATATTGCATCCAATTCCGTAAAATGTATCCGTGGGATAGACGATTACCCCTCCTTTTTTCAAAATCTCAACCGCTTGCAGAATCAGACGCTTTTGGGGATTTTCCGGGTTTATTGAAATGAGCATGACATCCTCTTTTTATCAACTTATGTATATGATTCTTTATCGTTGTTCCAAAAACGGACAATCCAACATGGAAAGATGCCGAAAATGAAATCCCTTTGCTGGAAAATCGGCTGCATCTTCATACTGGTCTTTTCTCTGTTGCAGCTCATGCACACATTTGGGGAAAACCGGGAAATCAGGATACGAAACCAGTTACTTTTCAAGGTACGAACATCCTTCCCAAATGCCTGGAAACGCTCTGCTTCCCTGTATGGGATTTTTCCCTGGCCGCAAACAAAAACCCCTGCATTAGAATCTATCAAGCAGACTGGCGAAACACATGCTGTTCTTCTGATTTCCGGGCTTGACGACCCGGGCTACGCCTTCCAGGAACTTGCCCCGGCCCTTTTGCAACAGGGCTTTTCCGTATATGTATTTTCCCTTTCCCTGGTCTGCCACAGCATGGGCGGCCTTGTGGCAAGGAACCTGCTCACTCGGCCGGACATTGACTATGCCAGCAAGGCAAAGAAAAAAATCCTGCCAAAGATAGACAGCCTGATTCTCGTGGGAACACCCAACAGAGGGGCACAGCTTGCCCGATTCCGCATATTACTGGAAATAAAAGACCAATTCTATCAATTTTTTCAGGGAAGATATAAAAAAGACCGGGAGAATCTGTCTGTACTGCATTTTCTCATGGATGGGACAGGGGCCGCCGGAGTGGAAATCCTGCCCAACAGTTCCTTTTTGAGAAAACTGAACCAGCGAAGTCTGCCAGAGGAAATTACCCCATGGGTCATTGCCGGAAGGATGTTGCCCTGGGACAACACCCTTTGCCGCCGACTTGGGGACGGCCTTGTGAGTCCTGATTCTGCCAAAGGATTCAATGCCCCGGCCGTGGAGGTCCCCGGCTCCCACCTTGGCATGCTGAGAAATCTGGGCGCAGGAAAAGATACGATTCCCTCTGCTATTCCCGCAATCATTGCGTTACTCAAGGGAAGGGGTACCCATTGATTTCAGGTATCTTTCCCTGTGACTTTTCAAAATTTGTAATTACACCTGCAATGATTTCCAGAATATGCACGGCCCTCTGGGACATTCCCTGATGGTTCAAACTGTCCTGAAGCTGAATCATACAACCGGGACAGGCCGTTGCAACCAGAGCTGCATGACTTTTTTCAATGGACACCGCTTTTTTCTCGCCGATTTTTTTGCTTGTATCGTAATGATGGACAGAGTAGGTTCCCCCAAGCCCGCAGCAGGTTCCGGCATTTTCCATTTCCACAAATTCCACACAGGAGAGAGCCTGCAATAATTGCCTCGGTTCTTTTATGATATTCTGGCTTCGCAAATGGCAGGGATCGTGCCAGGTTACCTTTACAGTCGGGGCATTACAGGGAATTTCCCGTAATTTTTCCGGCAGATTCTGTTTGATAAAAAAGGACATGATATCAATGGTCTTTTCCGAAAAACCCACCACTTCATCGCCTTCCATCTGCCCATACAAACGGTGTATGCCCTCGTGACAGGAGGCACAGGCCGTAACAATATAATCCACCTTGTGCCGGGAGAATGCCTGCTGATTTTTGTCTGCCAGAAAGGAAAGGGTATCCTTTCTGCCTGCTGATACCGCAGGCAATCCGCAGCATGCCTGGTCCTTTGGAATTACAACGGTAACGCCCAGAAACTGGCAAATGGTAATCAAGGCCCTGCCAATGACTGGATACAGATAATTGGAGCCGCACCCCGTGAAAAAACCAATCACAGGCTTGTCAGGTTCTCCGGGAATCACTTCCGGGAACTGCTCCCGAAATGGCAGGGCCGCAGGCGTTGGAATGGTACGGTTTTCAAAGGCAGAACTGCCGGGAAAACGAAGACGAAGCCCGCTTTGCTCCGGGATTTTTTTCCCCAGAACCGAGGACAGGCGATTGCCGGCACGGGCCATGGTATCCATGATACCGGGGCGTTCCAGAACCGTTGACACCAGGGTATCAAACCCCGGCAGCTTCTTGTTGCTGGAAATTCTCTCGCGTACCGCTGCCACAATATCCTGGGTCGGGACATGGTTGGGGCATTGCACAAAGCAGGAGCCGCACAAAAGGCATTGGCTGATATCATCCACCACCTGGGAAGTGAGGGCAAGATTGCCGTCCAGCAACGCCTTTGCCATGGTAATCTTCCCCCTGGCAACTCGGCCTTCCCTGGGAGCAGCCCCAAAGACCGGGCAATGTGCACGACAGGCACCGCATTTTACGCAGCGCTCAATGTCCGGCAGAAAATGTTCCAGGGTTCTGGTCTTGGCCATATAATTCGTTTTCCAAAAATATTTTACCTGGATTCAAAATGTTATTTGGGTCCAGAGCTTTTTTCAGGGTTTTCATGTAACGGGCTGTCATCTCATTGATTTCCATGGAGATATAGGGTGCTTTGGCAGTACCCACCCCATGTTCTCCGCTCATGGTGCCGCCAAGTTCCAGCGTGGCACGGAAAATATCTTCCACGGCTGCCAATGCCTTTTCGGTTTCTCCGGGAATTTTTTTGTCCACCATGATATTCACATGGATATTGCCGTCCCCGGCATGGCCAAAACAGGCAATGGGTACCTGATGTTTCCCTGAAATTTCGTGGGCTGCTTCCACCATGTCCGGCAGTTTGCTCCTTGGGACGCAAATGTCTTCGTTGAACTTGTCCGGGTTAATTTTTCTCAGCACAGGGGAAATCATTCTGCGAACCTTCCAGATATCCTGACTTTCCTGCTGGTTCTGCGCAACTTTGAGTGCCACCAAATCAGGCCCTTGCAACAGTTCGGCAATGCAGTCTGCCTGCTTTTCCAATATCATGGGATCGCCATCCACTTCGATGAGAAGCACCGCCTTTGCAGATTCAGGAATCTCCATGCCCGGCTCCTTACGGATACAGTCCAAGGTATAGGTGTCAATAAATTCCAGGCAGCAGGGAATAATTTTATGGGCAATGATGGTGGAAACAGCTCTTGCAGCGGCATGGATATTGTCAAACATGGCCAGCATGGTTTTCTTTGCTTCGGGCAGGGGCAACAACCGCACAGTGATTTTTGTGACCACCCCAAGGGTGCCTTCGCTGCCGCAAATCAATTTGGTCAGGTCATAGCCCACCACGCCTTTCATGGTCTGCCCCCCGGTGTTGATAATATCCCCAAGGGGGGTAACCACTTCAAGACCCAAAATATAATCCTTTGTGGTGCCGTATTTCACGCACCTTGGGCCGCCGGCATTTTCCGATACATTGCCCCCAAGGGAAGAAAAGGCAAGAGAAGCAGGGTCCGGGGGATAAAAAAGCCCAAGTTTTTCCACTTCCTTCTGGAATACCCCTGTGACAACGGCAGGTTCCACACGGGCAACAAGATTTTCCGTATCAATTTCCAGAATTTTGTTCATCCGCTCCGTGGACAAAACAATACCACCTGATGTGGGTAAACTACCGCCTGTAAGGCCGCTTCCGGCACCTCTGGGAAACACCGGAATCCCGGAATCATTGGCAAGACGCATAATCTGCGATACTTCCTCGGCATTTTCAGGAAACACAACCGCATCAGGCATGAAAGACTGCTGGGTGCCGTCATAGGAATAGCAGAGCAAATCGCCTGATTCCTTTGTTACATGGTCTTTTCCAAGAATTTTTTCCAGCGCCTTGTAATCTTGTTTGTTCATGTGTCATTCCTTTTTAGTCTGTTTCCCTTGTGAAAATAGACAGATATTCCATAACTCTTCACAGGGAGAACAGATTTTTTTGATTCTTGTCTCATCATATGCACAAATTACCGGTTTGACAACCTGTTGTTATACCCAAATCCACCCTGAGCCACCATCAGGGTACCACCTGCGGCGTTGGCTGCGGCTCCGTTCTCCCTGCGGCGTATGTCTGATACGCCTCAGTCGCCGGAACCCATTTTTAAGATCGGGCCGCCTTGCATCTGCCATCCTGCTGATGGCCAGGAAAATAGAGGAATACAATGCAAATAAATAGGCGGTGTGGATTTAGATCCACCGTAGGGAATGAGACAAAAGGCAACGCAGCAGGTGGCATTTTCCTGGTGCACAGGGTTGACGGGATTATCGGTTTTGTATATGAAACCTGTACCATTTTAATTTGGTTTTTTTCTTCAAAAACCATACTCACAGATACAAACCTTTTCCCCAAGGAGCTTGCCCATGGCCGTCTATGTAAAGGAACACCCCCTCATCGCCCACAAACTCGGACTTATGCGTCAAAAAGATATTTCCACAAAGGATTTCAGGGATCTTGCCTCGGAAGTGGCAAGATTGTTGACCTATGAAGCCACCCAGGATCTGGATATGGAGACCAAAACCATTGAAGGCTGGGCAGGCCCCGTAGAAGTAAAAAACATCAAGGGCAAAAAAATTACCATTGTACCCATTTTGCGTGCAGGGCTTGGCATGATGGACGGAGTATTGGATTTAATCCCTTCGGCCAAGGTAAGTGTCATGGGGTTTTACCGGAACGAAGAAACCCTCCAGCCTGTGCAGTATTATGTGAAAACCGCAGGTTCCATGGAAGAAAGAACGGCCCTGATCCTGGATCCCATGCTGGCAACGGGCGGAACCCTGATTGCAGCCATTGATCTGCTCAAACAGGCCGGCTGTAAAAAAATCAAGGGCCTGTTTCTGGTGGCAGCTCCCGAAGGCATTGCCAAGCTGGAACAAGCCCACCCGGACGTGGATATTTACACGGCAAGCATTGACAAATGCCTCAATGATGTGGGCTATATCCTGCCGGGTCTTGGAGATGCCGGAGACAAAATTTTTGGAACCAAGTAGTTTTTCCCATCATAATTATCTTTATCTTTGACCATTATCCTCCAAGGAGAATAAAAGACAATGAGCCAATCTGATCCATCAACTTCTTCGGACTATTCTTTTCGTGTGAAAGATTGTTTTCTGGGCGTACAAATGCTGTTTGTTGCCTTTGGTGCCCTGGTACTTGTGCCGCTGCTCACAGGACTCAACCCCAATGTGGCCCTGTTCACGGCGGGACTTGGCACCCTGATTTTTCAAATAATTACAAAAGGAAAGGTGCCCATATTTCTGGCATCTTCCTTTGCCTTCATCGCACCCATCATTTATGGGGTAAAGACCTGGGGTATTCCGGGCACCCTGTGCGGACTTGTTGCGGCAGGAATCATCTATATCCTGCTGAGTTTCCTTGTCAGATGGCAGGGAGATGCAATCATTAAACGTGTACTGCCGCCGGTGGTAACAGGGCCGGTCATCATGGTCATTGGTCTGATTCTGGCCCCGGTTGCCGTACAGATGACCATGGGAAAAAGCGGCGATATTGCCGTATTCCCCCAAACCCAGTCCATGATTGTGGGACTTTGCTCCCTTGGCGTAACCGTCCTGGTTTCCATTCTGGGGCGAGGCATGTTGAAACTGATTCCCATTTTGTGCGGAATTGTTGTGGGATATATCCTGTCCCTGTTTTTTGGATTTGTAGATTTTTCTCCTGTCACCAATGCTGCCTGGTTTTCCGTACCGGAATTTACCTTTCCCGAATGGAATCCGGAAGCCATATTTTACATCGTTCCCATTGCCATTGCTCCTGCCATTGAACATTTTGGAGATGTCATGGCCATCAGCGAGGTGGAAGAAAAAGATTATCTTAAAGAACCGGGAATCAAAAATACCATGCTGGGAGACGGGGTTGCCACCTGCGTTGCCTGTCTTCTGGGCGGCCCGCCAAACACCACCTATTCCGAAGTTACCGGTGCTGTGGCCCTGACAAAAGTGTTCAATCCCGGCATCATGACCTGGGCATCCATTGCCGCCATTTTGCTGGCATTTGTGGGCAAACTTGGAGGGCTGTTACGGACCATTCCCATGCCGGTCATGGGCGGTATCATGCTGCTGCTCTTTGGTGCCATCATGGTGGTTGGGCTGAACACCCTGGTAAAATCACAGGAAAATCTCATGGAAGCAAGAAATCTTTCCATTGTTTCCCTGATTCTGATTTTCGGCATCGGCGGAATGAGTATTTCCGCAGGACAATTCCACCTCCAGGGCATTGGACTTGCCGGAATCTTAGGGGTTCTGTTGAACCTGTTTTTACCCATGCCTCCAAAATCAGAAGGGGAATAATTGATAAAAACACCCATGAAAATATTGGCCAGTCTCTTCTGTGTGCTGGTGCTAATGGGTAATGCATCGGCACACAACACAGGCCCAGAAAAAGAGAAGAAGATGAGTCAGACCAGCAAAGAAATATACCTTGCCGGGGGATGCTTTTGGGGAGTGCAGGGCTATTTTCGCCAGCTTCCGGGAATTTTGCAAACCCGGGCAGGCTATGCCAACGGAATTACCAAAGAAACCCGTTATCAGATTATCGACCGTACAGACCATGCCGAAGCCGTGCATATTGTCTATGATCCTGATACCATCAGTCTAAAAACCCTGCTCCTGCATTTTTTCAGAATCATTGATCCTGTGTCCATCAACAAACAGGGCAATGACATTGGCAGGCAATACCGGACAGGGATCTACCATGTGGACGATGCTGATCTTGCAACCATTCATCAGGTTATGGCCCATGTTCAGCAAAACCATTCCCGTCCCATTGCCGTGGAAGTCCTTGCCCTGAACAATTATATGGATGCCGAAGAATACCACCAGGACTATCTTGAAAAAAATCCCAATGGCTACTGCCACATCAATCTGAATCTTGCCAGAACCCCATTGGAAACAACGGAGGGCAAAGAAGATGCACCCTAAATACCTCTCCATGAACAAGGTTTCCGACCTTTGCGAAGAATACAGAAAAGAAGGAAAAACCATCGTCTTTACAAATGGTTGTTTTGACATTGTCCACGCAGGCCATGTCAAGTATCTTACCCAGGCGGCAAGTCTTGGAGATGTCCTGATTCTGGGGCTGAACTCCGATGCTTCGGTAAGGCAAATCAAGGGAGAAAAACGACCTGTGATTTCTCAGGAGCATCGAGTACAGGTCATCTGTGCCCTGGAATGTGTGGATCATGTTGTCCTGTTTGACCAGCCCGATCCGCGACACCTGATTATGGCTGTCTGCCCCGATGTTCTGGTAAAGGGGGCAGACTGGGAAGAAGACCAGATTGTGGGAGCCGATTTTGTAAAAGCACATGGCGGACAAATCCACCGGATTACATTGGAACCGGATATTTCCACAACCACCATTATCCAGCGTATTCTCAAATTGTATAACGATGGCTAAACTTCCCGGCAGATTCTTCTCCCATTTTTCCAGAATTCCCAACCTGAAGCACCAGATTTTTTCTCGTCATGGGGGCGTCAGCAAAGGAGAAACGTCCTCCCTGAATGTGGGCAAAAGTACCGGAGATTCAGAAGATGCTGTCATGGGAAACCGACGACGAATCCATGACTGCCTGGGCGTTGAAAATTCCCTGTATGTAGATCAGGTACACGGAAAAGACATTCTGATTTTCAAATCATCTACCCACACACCCGAAACCATAAGACAGCTTCAGGCACAACATCCCAGGGTCGATGGAATCATTACGGACATAAAAGACCTTGCCCTGATGATTCAGGTGGCCGATTGTCAGGCAGTGATGTTTTATGACCCCAAAAGACAGGTAATTGCCAATGTGCATTCGGGCTGGCGGGGCTCTGTGCAGAATATCCTCGGGCATTGTGTCCATCTCATGCAAACACAATTTGCCTGCGCCCCCTCTGACATCATGGTGGGTATTTCCCCCTCCCTTGGTCCCTGCTGTGCGGAATTTATCCATTACAAAAAAGAACTGCCACGGGAATTTCTTCCGTATAAAGATATGAACAGTCCTCATTTTGATTTTTGGCAGATTTCCAGACAGCAGTTGCAGGAAAAAGGGATTTTGGAAGAAAACATTGAGGTAATGGGCATTTGTACAAAATGCAATTACAACGACTTTTTTTCCCATCGCCATTCCCATGAATCCGGCCGGTTTGCCTGCGGGATTGCCCAAATTTGACAGACAGCACTGCCCAGGCAGGACAATCTGTTCGGCCAAGACCTTGCCAATCACAGATTTTCAATATTCCAGACACCCCATGGCAAAGGGATTTCAAGTTGACTTACCAAATATCTTATGATACTTCCCGTTTAAGAGCTTTTTGGTTGAGAAAAAAATACCATGAAATTTTGGATTCAATGCAATGGGAGAACAAAGGGGAAATACCATCAGGGAACTTGGTTATTTTGCCAGCCTGGGAATGTCCGTTGCTCTGTCCATTTTCATGGGACTTGCCCTGGGAATCTGGCTGGATAAATGTTTTCATACCAAGCCTGTGTTGATGTTTGTTTTCCTCATGCTTGGTATTGCGGCAGGATTTACCAATATCATCAGAGCGGGGAAAAAAGGGAGAAAATACCAATGAAGCAGCTTGGCTGGATGGCAAATTTTGTTGGAAAGGCCAACTGGGTAATTCTCTTTTTCATGGGGATCCTGGCCCTTTTTTTGACAGACAACCGGATATTTGCCGGAGTCCTGGTGGGGGGCATCATTGCCGCCGTGAATTTTCACCTGCTGAACCGGACCGTACAGAAGCATTTGCACCCGGAAGAGGTGGTTTCCATGGGACGGCGTTCCCTTTTATGCAGGATATTGTTTGGCTATTATATTCGATTTTTTCTCAGTGCCGGATTGCTGTTTTTGTGTGTGTATAAACATCTTGCCCATCCCCTGGGTTTGTTGGCAGGGGTTTCTGTGGTTGTCATCAGCATATTGCTAGGCACCATGATTTTGCTGGCGGATTCATTATTCAAGGAGGCAGTATAAAGGATGGAACATCCATATTTATTTCTTACATCGGTATTCAAATCCATGGGACTGGAACAATGGGCTGCCCAATATCCCCATGTAACCTATATGTGGCTTGCCATGATTGTTCTTGCTATCCTGGGTTGGCTTGGTGGAAAAAGCATTGCCCTGGTTCCAAAGGGTGCCCAGAATGTATTTGAAGTACTGATTTCCGGCCTGGAAGAATTTACCGTATCCATTACCGGGGAAGAAGGCAGACAATCTTTTCCCCTGTTGATCACCCTGTTCATGCTGATTCTCCTGGGCAACCTCATGGGGCTGGTTCCCGGATTTTATCCCCCCACTGCCAGCATCAACACCACCCTTGCCCTGGCTCTCATTGCCGTACTCTGGAGTCATGTTATCGGCGTACAGCAGCACGGAATCAAATACATCAAACATTTCCTTGGACCGGTTCCTGCCCTGATTCCCCTGTTTTTGCCCATTGAACTCATCGGCCATACCGCCCGCGTACTTTCCCTGACCTTTCGTCTGTTTGGGAACATGGCAGGCCATGAGCTTGTAGTAATGATTTTATTGGGACTTGGGGGAATGTTCTTTGCGCCCCTGCCCGTCATGGCTCTGGGTGCATTTGTGGCCCTGGTGCAGGCCTTTGTATTCTATCTTCTGGCAACCATGTACATTGCCGGAGCCATTGAAGAAGCCCATTAAACAGATCAACAGAATTGTAGATTCAAAATTTTTACGGGATTTTGGAAGAAGCCCGTTTTCATATCAATCTATTTTTATAAGGAGTAGTAACACATGGAATTTTTAGTATCAAGTGTATGGGCAGCAGGCCTTGCCATTGGAATCGCAGCCTTTGG
>PDWI01007397.1_pt1 | contig 13360 bp, 12 predicted proteins | sample 1430891 | NCBI WGS metagenome assembly PDWI01 (sample SAMN01162508, study PRJNA174530) | Oral metagenome, whole genome shotgun sequencing project. | biome: Marine environment; feature: Marine mammal; material: Swab sample of the gingival sulcus; isolation source: swab sample of gingival sulcus... | reverse complement strand
AAAGGCGTTCTCTTATTGATTTATTGAAGCCTCCTGACAGGCAACCAACTGTTTCTCCTCAACTTTTGTTGTGGAGGCAACTATGAGACACCACTGATCATGAGCATTGAAGCGGCACAGCGGGTACTGAAGATAGAGGAAGAGGGGCTGGCAGCAGTTCGGGCCAATATCGGCAAGGAGTTTGTTGCCGCTGTGGACGCCATTGTCGGCTGTGCCGGCAGGGTGGTTATTACCGGTATCGGTAAATCGGGTCTGGTGGGGCAGAAGATCTGTGCAACGCTGAACAGCACCGGAACCCCCTCTCTTTTTCTGCATCCGGTGGAAGCGATGCATGGCGACCTGGGTATTGTCGGCAGGGATGATCTTGTGCTTGCCATCTCCTATTCAGGTGAGACGGTGGAGCTGAATGCCTTGCTGGTGGCTATCCGCAAGCGGGGTAATACCATTATTGCGATGACCGGCGGCCGGCAGTCCACCCTGGCGACGGCAGCCGATATCGTCCTTGATATTAAGGTGCCACAAGAGGCCTGTCCGCTGGGACTTGCACCGACAGCGAGCACCACTGCCACCCTGGCGATGGGAGACGCCCTTTCCGTAGTGCTTATCAACAGGAGACGTTTTCAGGCGGAGGATTTTCGCCTTAACCATCCGGGAGGCAGCCTTGGCCAGCGTCTGAAAGTACGGGTAACAGAGGTGATGAGCAGCGGGGTTGACCTTCCGGTTGTGGCTGGAGACGCGGCAGCCCAGGAGGCGGTGAACGCGCTCAATGATAAAAACAAGGGAGCGGTTCTTATTGTTGCTGCTGATGGTTCTGTCGCCGGAATCGTTACCGATGGTGATATCCGCAGGGCCTTTATGGACGGTGTCGGAGTAACGGAGATACAGCAGCTCACGGCGAGGGATTTAATGACTGAAAACCCGGTCTGTATCAATGACAGACAGCTGGCGGTTGACGCCCTTTCCATTATGCAGCGGTATGAAATTACCGTTCTGCCGATAACCAATGACGCAAGACAACTGGTTGGTCTTATCCACCTGCACGATCTGCTCGGTAAGGGGGAGTTCCGTTTTCTGGTATAAACCGGTATCGCTGAACCGGAGAGCCTTCAGCTGCGGCAAAAAAACCGGGAACGCAGTTACCTGTTTTCGAACCGGGATAGATATCCGCGTAATTTGCGGATAACCTGGTCTCATATGGTCGAGTCTGCAGAGGGCAATCCTCCTCAGGAGAAGATTTCTTTAATTACCACCAATGGTCCACTTCTGCCTTCTCTTGTCGTAACGGCAGGTCATAAGCAGGGTTGTTGTGCGGGAGCCGGACGTATCGCTGCACTGGAGGCGAAAGAGGATCCTTTTACTGTTCTCATCGGTAACCGTAGCCTTGGGATTCTGCAGCTTGGACCGATTCAGGTTCGAGTAGAACCGGGAAAAAAGATCACGATAGTTTGCCCGCAGATATGACTTCTTATCGTCAATATAGAGCTGATGGTTAAGCTCCTCCAGTTTGTTGCGGATATCCTGCTCGGCCTTGCTGAACTTCTCCTCTTTTTGAAAAGGACTGTTTTCAATAATGCCAAGGACTTTCATGTACATATCCCGGGCGTTTTTGATCTCCGCATTGTCAAGCATCCCCTTGATCGACTCCTGTTCCCGGATAATCACCGCCTGGAGGATGATCTTTTTCAGCCGCCTGTCATGCTGGGCAGACTCTTCCCGTGAAACGACAGAAGTATCGGTCAGTATCTGGTTCGCCTGATTATATGCGGCAATGGCCTTATCCCACTCGCCGGCAAGAAAGGCCTCATTACCAATGGCCAGGGAAAGGTAGAGAGAAGCGCGCGCTTGCTGTTTGCGCAGTTCCTGCAGCTCACTGTCGGTAATGGACGGAATCCGTGCTGCCAGGTCGAGGGTCTGTTCGTAGAAGCTGATCGCCTTTTCCCATTCTTCGGAGTGGAGAGCCTTGTCCGCCTTATTCTTTGCAGAGACAAACTGTACTTCGACCTTTTTCAGCATCAGCAATGTGGTAAACTGTTCCTGCTCGGCTTTTGGCAGGGTGTCAAGCACTGCGTTGGCCTCCTCCACCGCTTTCTGCATTGCATCAGGGTTATTTTTATGTTTCTGTTCGTCAATCAGCTGCAGGTTGAGGTGCAGCAGTGAGCGGCTCAGCTGCTCGTCAAGGGCCTTTTTCTCCTCCTTACCCAGTAGCTTCCCTTCCTTTGCAAGCTGTATCGCGGTGTTGTAGTCTTCTGCCGCCTTACCATACTTGCCAGCCAGGTAGAGTTCGTCAGCCTTTGTCTTTTTCTGTCTGTATTCAAGGGTTCGTTGTGCTTCTTCCAACGGATATTCCTTGCCGTCGATGACCATCTTGTCTTTCAGCCCGTTTGTGAGGGGCGCCGACTCCAGAATGGCCCGGGTTGAAGAGCTGATCTGTTTCTTTTCCGCCTGAAAGAAGAGCAATGCCCTCTCTGCTGTCTTTTGGGCCATACTGCATTGATCATGGGCGGTCTGATAGTATTTTTTGTCAAGAGACTGAGAGCAGGATTTCAGCAACGATTCTGCTTTGTCTATGCTGTTTTTTGAGAAAAAGTAGAGGGCGCCGCCAGCGACAGCGGTCAGTATGGTAATAACCAGCAGTGTTATCAGCCACGGGGAAAAACGGGACGGAGAATATACAGCAGGATATCTATTGATGACGGAGGGCGTCATCTCCTCTACCGCTTTTGTCTTTGATGTGGATTGGCTGGATTTCTTGGCAGACGACTGTGACATGCCAATCTCTTTCATAAAGGCGAGGGTCTGCTCAACGCGGGTGATATCAGTCTGGATTGCCGGATAGTCGGAAATCTTTCTGGCAACCTTCTGGTAGTTTTCCAGCGCATCGGCAAATGCCTCCTCTGCTTCCAGTTCTCTCGCTTTTTGATACAGAGGCTCTGTCTTTTCTATCGTTGTGGCGGCCTCTGTGAGCAGCTCCTGCAGTGAGGGAGAGTAGTCCGCCGCGCCTTCCAGCTCACGTTGCAGCTGGAAAAAAGCCCTCTTTTTTTTGAGTTGCAGCAGAGAGTCAAGACGATCCTGCGGCTGGTCGTTTTCCGTATTGCCAAAAGATGGGGCTGCGGTTTGACCGGAAGGAGCCTCTTTCTCCTCTTCTCCTTTTTCCAGGGAGAGAACAAGTTCTTCCTCTTCTTTTTGGGGTTGTTTTTTGGGTCCGCTCCACTGCAGCTCTGTCAGCGGGAACTGGTTCGCATGCATTTCGTACCAGGCGAGAGCGTCGGGGTTGAGACACTCTTTCCGGCTGTAGAAACGGCCATTGATCATCTCGCCAATATGCTTGATTAAATCTGACAGCGTACTCTTCTTATTCCAGAAATCATCAATACTGATGGTTTCATCAGTTATATCCGGGTGAAAAAAAGGTGTTACCGGCGTGCAGGAGGGTGGGAAAAGGGGGAAACCAAAAGGAATGGCGATCTCTACGACATGCTCTTTTGACTCGGTTATTTCGCCATTATCGTCGCGGCTCTTGCCGGCAATAAAGTAGGTCACCCGGTAGTGTTCCGGCGGGTCTCCAGCGGAAGGGGCAACCTCTACCAGCGGAGAGGAGAGGAACTTCTTGCTGATGTCTGCGTATATTTTCCCAAGATCTTTGGCAGTAATAGACATAACATATAATTTTATGGAAAATTTCTCTTAAAAACAACAGTCTTTCTTTCACAAAACTCATATGTAACTGTCCGTCTTCTCTTCCTGCCAGACGCCGCGAAATCAGCTGGCAGCCAAAAATTTTGGCAGTGAGAAGATCTCCATAAATGAGTTTACATGGTACTCTGCATCTAACGCCCTGTTTTTGAAAGCGGCAAGTTCAACGCCACAGGCAGTAGCCTGCATCCTGTCAACAATGGAATCTCCGACAAAAAGCGTCTCCTCCGGAATACATTGTAACGCGTCGAGAATTTCCTGCAAGCCGTCAGGCGCTGGTTTGGGGCGTTTTGCGGTAAGCGCCGTCATCACCTTGAGGAAATAGTGGCTCAGATCATGCTCCTTGAGCAGGGGAAGCATTGTATTGCCGCGATTGGTGGAAATTGCCATCTTATATTTTTTCTCGACAGCCTGTGCCAGAAAATCGGGCAGGTCAGGTTCCATCCGCATATAGCGGGCATAATCATCGTAGTTTAACTCTGTCGCAATCATCTTTTTTATCTCCCGCAGTCCCTCTTGGTAATTGCGGAAAATATGTGTCAATGCTTCATCGACTGTCGCCATATGGCTGTATGTTTCCTCCTCTTCGGTCATCGGCGGGTGGCCAAAAATTCTCAATGTATCATTATAATAGCGAATATTTGCCTCTTTTGAATCAAACATCACGCCATCACAGTCAAGAACGATAAGGCGGATCATTTTCCTCCCCGTTTCACGCAGAGCAAGGGGCTCGCGATAAATATGGAGGAGTATGTCCCAACAAAAATCCCTGTCAGCAGCGCGAAGGTAAATCCGTGGATAACCTGGCCGCCAAGAAAAAAGAGGGAAAAAAGAACAAGGGCCGTGGTAATGGACGTTACAATCGTTCGGCTCAACACCTCATTAATACTCGTATTGATGGTATCGGTAAAGGATTTTGCTGCTGCTTTTGTCATATTCTCGCGAATACGGTCAAAAACAACCACCGAGTCGTTGAGGGAGTAGCCCGCCAGGGTCAGCAGCGCCGTTACAATGAGCAGGGTTATCTCAACGTTTGCCAGCCAGCAGATACCGAGTACAACCAGTACATCATGAAATGTTGCCGCCGCTGCCGCCAACCCGAAACGGAGATCGAAGCGGAAGGCGAGATAGATAATAACGCCTGCCAGCGAGATCAGGATCGCCTCAATCGCCTTGTTGCGCAGTACTGAACTGATGGAAGAGCCAATTTCCGACTGACTCTCCAGTATAAAGCCCTTCTCCGGCAGCCCGGAGGCAAGGATAGTACTCACCTGTTCGCTGATATCGCCAATAACCGCGTCGGCCTTTTTGATCTTGACGATCAGGCGGCGCTCGTTCTCCACCTCCTGCAGGTTGACATCCTCCATCCTGTTTTCTGTAAAGATGGCCCGTACTTCCTGCATGGTAAAATCCTGATTCGCCTTATACTCAAGCATTGAGCCACCAGTGAAATCAACCCCCAGATTGGCCTTGCCCAGCCCGATCTCCACTACCGAGACAATACCAATGATAACAAGTACTCCTGAGAGAACATAGGTGAAACGGGTCATCTTCATATAGTCGATATTCGGCTTTTTCACCAGTGTCATAAAGTGCAGTTTTCTTATCGGAGATACGGCACCGATGGTGTTGAACATCAACCGGCTGAAGAAGAGGGCGGCGAACAGGTTGAAGATAATCCCCAGCGACAGGGTAACGGCAAAACCCTTGATCGGGCCGGTACCAAACAGAAAGAGGGCCAGAGCGGTAATCAGGGTGGTGACCTGGGAGTCAACGATAGTGAGAAAGGCCTTGCTGAAGCCTCCCTCAATACTGGAGCGTACCGTCTTGCCGAGGGAATACTCCTCCCGCATCCGTTCAAAAATAAGGACATTGGCATCCACTGCCATCCCCACGGTAAGGATAATTCCGGCAATACCGGGCAGGGTGAGGGTCGCGTTAAACACTGCCAGCCCGGAGAACAGAAGAAGAATATTGACGAAAAGCGCCGCATCGGCAATAAACCCGGAGAGGCGATAGTAGATAAACATAAACAGCAGTACAACCAGCGTACCGATGATTCCCGAATTGAGGCCCTGGCGAATGGAGTCCTGACCAAGGCTGGCGCCGACGGTAACGTTCTGGATAATATCCACCGGTGCGGGCAGGGCCCCCACCCGCAGAACAATGGCCAGATCCTTGGCTTCGTCAGAGGTGAATTTGCCGGTGATCTGCGCCGAACCGCCCAGGATCCTCTCTCTGATTACCGGAGCAGAGCGGACAACATTATCCAGGACAATAGCCATTCTTCTGCCCACATTATCCTCGGTTATCTGGGCAAAGACCTTGCCTCCATGGTTGGTGAGATCAAGACCGACATGAGGTTCATTAAAATTGCCGCCAAAACGCATCTGGGCGTTCTTCACCATATCGCCGGTCATCAGAACCCGGTTCTCCAGCAGCAGAGGGATATCCCTGACAAGACCTGTCGTCTTGTCGATCTCCTTTTCAAAATAGACGGAAGTCCCTTCCGGCAGCAGGCTCTGCAGTGCCCTGTTCAGTTTTTTTACCGGTTCACCTTGCTGCCATTGGCCGGAATCGGTGGCCTGGGTGATAAGGCCACCGAGGTCAATACCGGCACTGTCGGCGACCATCTTGAACTCAAGCTGGGCGGTATCGCCAAGGAGTTTCAGCGCCCGTTTCGGATCTTTTACTCCAGGCAGCTGGATAACGATCTCATCTTCCCCCTGACGGATAATTAACGGTTCGGCAACACCAAACTGGTCGATACGATTGCGCAGAATCTCAAGGGACTGGTCAACCGCGTTTTTTTTCAGATCCTGCCGGGCGCTGTCGCTGAGCCGCAGCACGATTCTGGGGAAGCTCCCTGCCTCGCTTATATCTTTGCCTTTGATATCAGGGAAATCCTCTTTGATCGTCTGCAGCACCTTATTCACCGCGGAGCTGTTGGGCAGGGTAAAGACAACGGTGTCTGCTGTGGTGCTCTTTGTCTGCACAGCGGTGATTGACTGCTCGGCAAGGGTGTCCTTGAGGTCATTTGCGGTAAATTCCAGGGTATTTTCTTCCGCCTTTTTCAGGTTTACCTTTAAGACAAGATGCATTCCGCCCTGCAGGTCAAGGCCAAGGCGCAGTCCCTCGGGAGCCATATATTTCTTCCACCAGTCGGGAGTCTGCTGGTAGAAAGAGGGAACAACGGTAACTACTGCCATCGTCAGTATGGCAAAAAGAAGAAAAAGTTTAATCTTGAGAGACCTGTTCATTGTTGTCTTGCTTGCAAAATGGGAAAAAGTATTCAGAAAGTATCGCAGACTGGGCTGTTATACTTTCCTCTCCAACCAACTGATATGGCTGTGGCAGATAGCCTGCAGCCACAAGAAAAATATGATCCTACTGGGCTGCAGCGGCAGCCTTACCTCCCTTCTCTTTTTTGGTGAAAAAACCAGCGCCTGGAATGGAGAAGAAGGATTTTTCCGATTTTTCGCCTTTCTCCAGCTGTTCGAGAAGCTGGCGGCCTTTTTTGGCGACCGCTGATTGTGGGTATGTCGCCAGCAGATAACGCAGCCTTGTCTTGGCCTGGGGAATTTTTTTTGTTCTGATATAGAACCTGGCGATGGAGAGCTCATGGCCTGCCAGAAAATCGGTGGCAAGACCAATTTTTTCCTGGGCATCAGCCGTATAGGGAGATTCGGGAAAAGCCCTGACCAGCTGTTTGAAATAGCGCACCGCCTTCTCCGCACCGGCAGGATCGCGATCGATCCGGTCAATCTGCCGGTAATTGCACATCCCTTTCTGATACAGGACATAGGAGATCATCTCGTTTGTCGGGTGGTTGTTTTCAAAACTTTCATAGAGGCTCTCCGCCTCTTTATACTGCTTCATATGGTAGCTGCAGTCGGCGGCTTTCAACTCTGCGACTGTCGCCTGCGGACTGAAGGGATAACGGTTGATAATCTCTTCAAAATCCTTGACCGCGGTGTAGTATTTCCCATAGCGATAATCTTCCATCCCTTTGGTGAGCAGCTTCTGTGCCGGATTCTCCTTTTTCGGAAGAACCTTGCCGCTGGCCTTACCGTTTCCCTTGGCTACTGTGTTTTCTGTTTCATTGCCAAACATCGAGCAGCCGCCTCCCAGAAAAAGCACGATGGCGACAGCGCAAAGCAGGTGTTTCTTTCCGGTCATCACTCTACTCCCTGCAAGAGTTGATAAATGCCTCAGCGGCAAGAACCGCCTCTGCTCCTTCCCCGGCGGCATTGACCACTTGCCGGACGTTTTTACTGCAGATATCCCCTGCGGCCAGGACTCCGGGGATATTGGTTCTTGTCTCCCTGTCTGCCTCTATAAAGCCCCACTTATCGGCTTTAAGCGCGTCCAGAGGGAGTTCCGCATTATTTGGCGATACCCCGACGAGGATAAAGACTCCCTCTACCTCAAGGTATGATTCGCCGCCATCCTTATGCTGCAGCTTCAGCCGCTCCACCTCCTTGTCTCCTTCAATGGCGACCACCTGAGAGTTCCAGATAAACTCAATCTTGTCGTTGGCAAAAGCGTGTTCCTGGATGATTTTGGTTGCCCGCAGTTCATCCCGGCGGTGAATGACACTCACCTTGCTGGCAAATCTGGTGAGATAAATCGCCTCTTCCACCGCGGTATTACCGCCGCCGACAACCGCGACATGCATATTGCGGTAGAACGGGGCATCGCAGGTGCCACAGTAGGAGACACCTTTACCGGCAAGCTCTTCTTCACCGGGGATGTTCAGTTTGTTGGGGCTGGCACCGGTGCAGATGATCAGTGCGGTACAGCTTATCTGCCTGCCGTCATCAAGAAAGAGAATCTTGTTCTTCTCATTGGCGAGATCAATGCTGGTAACCGTTGCTGTTGTCATGTTGAGATCAAATCTCCTGGCATGGGCAATCATTTTCTCTGCCAGATCAAAACCGCTGATGCCGTCGGGGAAACCGGGGTAGTTGTCAATCCAGTCGGTCTGCATAATCTGGCCACCTGGAGCAACTTTTTCCAGCAAGACATGGTCGATACGTGCCCGGGCAGCGTAAAGACCGGCACTAAGTCCGGCAGGGCCGCCACCAAGGATGACAAGTTCGTAATGTGATTTCATTATCTCTTTAAATATTGAATAAAAACTGCTCCCGAATTGTCTCTGGACGACGCAAAAAAGGACAGTTTTTTAAAAATAACAGGGGTCGTAAAGGGTTTCGTCTTGTTCTTTACTTGCCGTTCGCTTAAAAATCACCCGGCTTTACCAAGCAGCTCAACAAGCTGGGGCTTGGCGACAGAACCGGTGATCTGATCAACAACCTCACCATTTTGAAAGAGAATCATGGTGGGGATAGCACGGATCCCAAATTTTCCGGGGGTTTCCGCATTTTCATCGACATTCATCTTGGCGATGGTGATCTTGCCGTCATACTCTGCTGCAAGTTCATCAATGATCGGGCCGATAGCCTTGCAGGGGCCACACCACGGCGCCCAGAAATCGACCAGGGTCGCTTTGCTTTCCTTGATGGTCTCGTCAAAATCCGCGTCGGTGAGGTGGACAACTTTGTCACTGGCCATAGTTTACTCCTTTGTGTTGTGGTTTTTTTTGCTGTATCATCATGCGGGGATCAGCAACATTCCCCGACAGGAGACGACAATCCTGTCCATTTCCTTTTGTAAACAAAACGCTTGCTTACATTGTTCATAAACAGGAAAAAATCAAGGGTGGTAAATTGACACCTGTAGCCGGGCCGTGCTATATTACCGCATTTCCGGTACAGATGTGCTGCCTGCCGCCTGAATTTTGTGCGCTCTGTTTTAGAATCTTCAGATAGTACAATATTTCACTGTAATATAAAACAGAATATCTGAAACCTGCAAAGTTATGGGTGCTGAAAAGTGAAAAATGGCTAAAATGGATAGGGGATATCGCATTGTTCCCGGAAGGCTGTATAATTGCGCTTATCGGGCATGATATATTTTTGAAAAAAGGAAATTGTTATGGAAAACAGAGTCTCGACAGCGTTGTTTTCATCTGCGAAAACCGTTATCCCGGGAGGGGTGAACAGTCCGGTACGGGCCTGCCGGTCTGTTGGTTGTGATCCCCTTTTTATCGCCAGTGGTGCAGGGGCAGAGCTGCAGGATGCCGATGGTAACACCTTTATCGATTTTGTCGGCTCCTGGGGGCCGATGATTGTCGGCCATGCCCACCCGGAGATTGTCGCCGCGGTGCAGCAGGCGGCAGCCCTGGGCACCAGTTTCGGTGCCCCCACACGGGCGGAGGTTGAGCTGGCAGAGATGGTGGTTGCCGCCGTTCCGTCAATAGAGAAGGTGCGCTTTGTTAATTCCGGAACAGAGGCGACGATGAGTGCTGTACGGCTGGCCCGCGGCTATACCGGCCGGAGTGTGGTGGTGAAATTTGACGGCTGTTATCATGGCCATGCCGACTCCTTTCTGGTTAAGGCCGGTTCCGGGGTATTGACCCTTGGAATCCCCGGTAGTCCCGGTGTGCCTGAAGATATCGTCAAAAATACCGTCTCCATCCCCTATAACGATATTACGGTACTGGAGAGGACGCTTACAGAGAGGGCCCCTGATATTGCCTGTGTTATTGTCGAACCGGTGGCGGGAAACATGGGCTGCGTACCACCGGTTCCGGGTTTTCTTGAGACGTTGCGTCGTCTTACCTCCGAACTTGGCATTGTGCTTATCTTTGATGAGGTTATTACTGGTTTCCGTCTCGCTTATGGTGGCGCGCAGGAATATTTTGGTATCACGCCGGATCTCTGTTGTCTGGGCAAGATTATCGGCGGTGGCCTGCCGGTTGGCGCTTACGGCGGCAAAAGGGAGATAATGGATTGTATTGCTCCGGATGGAGATGTTTATCAGGCAGGCACGCTTTCCGGTAATCCACTGGCAATGGCGGCCGGTATCGCCGCCCTGAAGCTGTTAAAGGAGCCGGGTTTTTATACCAGACTACAGCAGAAGGCCGAGGCGTATGGTGCCGGTCTCAAGGAGATTGCCGGACGGGTTGGGCTACCGGTACAGCTGAATCAGGTTGGCAGTCTGCTTACCGGTTTTTTCGCCGCAGATCCCGTTGTTGATTTTACGTCGGCGATGAAGGCGGATACAAACCGTTATGCCAGCCACTACCGGCAGATGCTGTCGCGGGGAATCTATCTTGCGCCATCACAGTTTGAAGTGGCGTTTATCTCTGCGGCACATACCAGAGAACAGCTTGATACCGCTCTTGAAATCACTGAATGGTCATTCAAAAAAGTTAGTGAAATTTGATTTGATATGGGCTATAGATGGGGCTGACGGGTTGCAAATTGGTTTTCAGTCAGGAAGACAACGGTTGCCGGGTGAAGAGATGTCGGAGGTGAGAAGAGAGTTTGTCCGTCTTGTTGCCAATTATGGTAATGCTGGCTTTACTTTTGGTTCGGCAATTATTGTCGGTTTTGTTGGTGGGCTTCTGTTTGACCAGAAAGTTTTTGCCGGCCGGACGGCGCCTTGGTTTACCTTTATCGGGCTTGCCTTTGGTATTGCCGCTGGCTATAAAACATTGTTTGACCTGATTCGGCAGGTAAAAACCGATGGAAAAGAGCAGCAAAAAGATAGATGCAGGCATAAACAGGACGAACAGCATAACGATAATGAATCGGCTCTCCGTTGAAATGGTGCAGAAGGCAGCTCTGCTGGTGCTGGTTGTTCTCACTGTTACCGCAGCAGGTTTTTTCTCTTTTTTTATCGCCTGGTCGGTTCTTGCCGGAGGAATGATAGTACTGGTAAATCTCTGGTTCTCCAGAGAGGGGATTGTGCAGATGGCAGATACCGTTGCTTCTGCGGCGGCAACCATGAGTACTGATGCGCAGCAGGTCTTTGCCGGCAGCAAGCGGCGTGGCTATCTGCTCAGATTCTGGCTGAGAATAGTGGTTACAGGTATTGCCCTGTTTGTCCTGATTCGCTGGCAGCTGGTCGATATTTTTGGTCTTTTGGTGGGGTTATCAACTATTTTTATAACGGCTATGGGCTTATCTTTTGCTACGGTCGTTTACTACCTGATTCAGCGTAATCAGGGAAGGAGGTAACAGCTGATGGAACATCCGATACTTTTTATCTCTCTCGTTCTGCAGACATTGGGGCTGCCTGTTCCTCACGGGGCGGTAGGCGATGGTTTGATAGCACAACTTTGCGCGCCCTATATGACCTATACCTGGTTTGTGATGGCCTTTCTGCTGTTTGTTGTCAAGCTGACACTGGGTGATATGGAGCTTATCCCGGGCAGGGGGCAGAATTTCTGGGAACTGGTTGTCGGCGGGCTTGATGATTTTTTTGCTGAGAATATGGGACGAGAGTTGACAGACCGTTTCTTTCCGATGATCGCCACCTTTGCCCTGTTTATCGCTGTTGCCAATCTTATCGGTTTGATTCCGGGCTTTATGTCACCTACAGCTTCAATTAACACGACCCTTGCCCTTACTTTTATTGTCTGGGTTACTCATCATATTATCGGTTTCAAGGCACATGGCAGGGACTATTACAAACACTTTATTGGTCCGGTCTGGTGGTTGATTCCGTTGATGCTTCCCATCGAACTTATTAGCAATTTTGCCCGGCTGCTTTCTCTCTCCATTCGTCTTTTCGGAAATATCATGGCCAAAGAGACTCTGCTGGGTATTCTGTTTATGCTGGCAGGTGGCTTTTTGGCGCCGCTGCCGATTATGATCCTTGGTGTACTGGTTTCTCTGGTACAGGCGATGGTTTTCGTGCTGCTGACGGTGGTCTATTTCAGTCAGGCGGCGGAACATGCTCATTAACATGCGCATTAAATATTGATATGCTGTAGTCCGGATTGGCTGGATTGCATCATTTTACAAGAAGAAGGCCAGAATAATATTCTAACAAAAGGAGTACTTATGGAAAGCATTCACATTGCACTTATTTGTATTGGCGCTGCTCTCTCTATAGGGCTGGCAGGAATGGGCGCCGGAATCGGCATTGGCTCTATCGGTAACGCTGCATGTCAGGGGCTTGCCCGTAATCCTGAAGTTCAGCCCAAATTGATGGTATTTATGATTCTGGGAATGGCGCTTGCCGAGTCTGTTGCCATTTACGGTCTGGTTGTTTCGCTGATTCTGCTTTTCGCTAATCCGTTTCTTTAAGTAGCCTGCGGTAAGCAGGATATTATGTTTGGGGGTGTGGAGAATTTCTGCGCCCCCTATTTTTATGGTAAATCTTAGTAAAATCATTGTCTGGCCCGAGGAGAGAGATGGCCGTTATTGAACCTGTCCGGGGAAAGAAGGAGCGTCCGATTCCCGCTTATGGGCTCCTGCTTGTCAATCCGACAGAAGCGCGAGCATGCAGGGAGAGGCTGCTGGCTGCAGGAGGACGGCGACAATATCTTTTCAACAGTGAGCTTGTTATCGATGACAGCAAGGAGTTTTTTATCGCCGGTCCTGCTGTTGGCGCGCCGGCGGCGGTGATGGCACTGGAAAAACTGGTTGCCCTTGGCGCCCGGCAGCTTATTCTCTGCGGCTGGTGCGGGGCAATCTCTGCTGATCTTGCCATCGGTGATATTATCGTGCCCGATTCTGCCCGTATCGGTGAGGGAACATCGCAGTATTATAACAGGCAGACAGAATCGGCGCCATCAGTGGAGTTTTCTTGC
>PDWI01007395.1_pt1 | contig 13366 bp, 13 predicted proteins | sample 1430891 | NCBI WGS metagenome assembly PDWI01 (sample SAMN01162508, study PRJNA174530) | Oral metagenome, whole genome shotgun sequencing project. | biome: Marine environment; feature: Marine mammal; material: Swab sample of the gingival sulcus; isolation source: swab sample of gingival sulcus... | reverse complement strand
AAAAATTTCTTGTCGATTGTCTATCTCATTTATGTATTTTCTTATTTCTTGGGGATTTAATGAATTATTTTTATCTATTAATATTTGATTTATCTGTTCGTGAAGTTCTGTTTTAAACATTGTAAAATTTTATAGCCAATATTTCATTAAGTCAATACCTTTCATCACTTCACTTTTTATTCTCATTCTTTCTTTAAACTAGCTATTTATCAACAATAAAAAGGTTTTTAGATTGCCCAACAATTCTTTTTCTTTCTGTTATGAAAGTTAATGAATTGTAAAAGGCTTTAATATTTTAATATTTTTCTCAACTCTCTTTATATTTTTAATGCTTAGGAAGTCAATATGATATCCATATAATGTGTCAGTATTTGAGAATGTTAAAAGAAAAATTATTTGATTAATATTTGGTAGTAAATTATAATTTAAAGTAGCTGATTTTTTATAGATTTAGGGGATAGAGAATTATGAAAAGAACAATAAAAAAAGAGGAGAAAGTATTTGTTCCTACTTTGCTAAGTGGTGATATAGGCTTGAAAACAACATGGACACCGCTTATAGACAATAAATATCTAAAAAAAATCAATAATTTTTCAATATATGAATTTAAGATTATAAACCACTCAAGAGCAGAGTTTCAGGTTAGAAAATTTTTCTTCTTTATATCTATTTTATTTTCTTTTGGTCTTTTGATAGTTCCTATTATTAGTTACTCATTATCAATAATCAGAAAGAATATGAGCTTAATTTCAGCAGTATTCCCTATTTTGTCAGTTGTTCCCTTAGTTGTGTTTTTTATGAATATTGTTTTTTTCTTTAAAAAATATAACATCCCTATTATTTTTGACCGTGCTATGGGATATTACTGGAAGAGTAAAGATAAACCAAATTTTGGAGATTTTAAAGATATTAAAGAACATTGTTTTATTAAAGATATTTATGCCGTGCAATTAATTAAGGGAAAACAAAAAAGTGGTATCTATGAGATTAATCTGGTTTTAAGAAAAACAGGTGAAAGATTAAATGTTTTAATTCAAGGTAATGAGAAAAGGGCTAGAAAAATGGGTCAAGAGTTAGCCGATTTCTTAGAAGTTCCTTTTTGGATTGGTTTACCTTAAATAATAATTGAGAATTTATATACTAAACATTTCTAATAAAACAAATATCGTAGAAAGATAAGTTATGGTAATAAATAAAAAAAAGAGAAATAAAGGAAATTATATGTTAATTTTGTTTTACTTTATATTTCCATTGTTTTAAAATCTATTTAGGAGGGTTATTATGGAAAGAAATTTAATTGAAATTAAAACAACGGTAAAAACAAAAGAAATTGCGACAAAAATATCCAGTCTTTTGTTGAAAGAAAAATTGGCTGCTTGTGTTCAAGTCTTTGGACCTATACAAAGTGATTTTATCTGGGAGGGAGAGATTCAGAGTGAAGAAGAGTGGTTTATTATGATAAAAACTAATGCTGATTTATATCAAAAAATTGAAGATTGCATTAAAAAAGTTCACCATTATGAAGTGCCGGAAATATATTCTGTGCCTATTTCCAATGCTTCCTCAGATTATCTTTCATGGGTAAATAACACTACTATCTAAGTTAAAAAATCATTAATTTTAACAGAGGTAATTTATGAATTTTAAAATAATAGGGCTAACAGGAGTGATGGCAAGTGGTAAAGGTGAGGTTGTCAAGCTACTTGTTAATAGAGGATTTAAATATATTTCATTATCCGATATTGTTAGGCGTGAAGTGGCGTTAAGAGGGGTTGAGGTAAACAGGAGTGAGATGCAGGATATAGGAAATTCTCTTAGGGCTAAAGGTGGAGCAGGTGTACTCGGTTCTATGGTAAGAGAAGAGATTTTGTCTTCATCAGTTTCTCACTGGGTTGTTGACGGGATAAGAAATCCTGCCGAAGTTGAAGAATTAAAAAAGATAAAAGGATTTCAACTTTGGGCTGTTGAAGTTAAAAATATAGGAATTTTGATTGATAGGATTAAACTGAGACGTAGGCAAGGAGATTCTGAGGACGAAAATGTATTAAAAGAGAGGATAATGAGAGAATTGGGAAAGAATGAACCTCCTGACGGTCAGCAGGTAGAAAAGAGTATGGCTATGGCAGATTGGAGTTTAGATAATAGTTCAAGCTTGGAAGAATTACATAAAGTTGTTGAAAAAAAATTGAAAGAAATAGTGTAAAAAATAAATTGTATATTGACAAGCTCCAATGCTTTTGATAAGATAGTCTCGATTTTGGTTTCCCCGATAGCTCAATCGGCAGAGCGGGTGGCTGTTAACCACTAGGTTCGCGGTTCAAATCCGTGTCGGGGAGCCATTATTTCTTTTCATCTTGTTTTGATAAATTCCAAATTTCTTCCATCCTGTTAAGGTCTGTTTCGTTTATATTTTCGTCTCTTTCTTTTAAATATTTTTCAATAAAGCGAAATCTTTTTGTAAATTTTTTATTGCATTTTTTTAAGGCTGATTCAGGGTCTATTTCGCAATGCCTTGCAAGGTTACATACGGCAAAGAGTAAATCACCTATTTCTTCTTCACAATTTTTCCTGTCGTCATTTTTTATAGCTTCCTGCACCTCATTAAATTCTTCTTCTATCTTGTTTATGATATCTTTTTTTTCATCCCAATCAAATCCTGTATTGGCGGCTTGTTCCGAAATTCTTAGAGCGGTGCTTAAAGCAGGCATGGAAGAGGGATAATCTGAGATGACACTTTCTCTTTTTTTACTTTTATTTTTTATATTTTCCCAGTTCTTTTTTACCTCTTTTGCATCTTTGACTTTAACATTTCCAAATATATGAGGATGACGAATTATTAGTTTTTCCATTAATGTATCTAAGACTTCTTTTATGTTAAATATCCCTTCCTCTTCATGGATTTGAGAGAGAAAAATTGTTTGTAAGAGGTGGTCTCCCGCTTCTTCCATAATTTTAGAACTATCTTTTTTTCAATTGCATCCACTAGTTCATAAGCTTCTTCTAATATATGTTTCTTTAGACTTTCAGGAGTTTGTTTAATGTCCCAAGGGCAACCTTTTTGGGGATCTCTTAATTTTTTCATTAATTCTAATAATTTATCAAATTCTTTCACTTTTATCCTCTTTACTTTTTTTGTTATTTTTTTTGTTTTTAAAATAATTAAATTAATGTTATTATATAGCAATGAATAAAGATATCAAGTCTATTGTGGTCTTATTGGCGGCTCAAGCTTCGATTAATTTAGGGCAGATAGCCGATCCTATAAAAGGGGAGAAGAGTGTTGATTTGGGGAAAGCAGAGACATTTATAGATCTTCTTGATGTTTTAAATATTAAAACAAAGGGGAATCTAAATAATGAAGAGGAAGCATTTTTGAAAGATGTTATAGAAAATTTAAAAGAATTGAGATTAAAAATTCATTGAGGTATTAATGAGGTATTTTATCGCTTTTTTTATTTCTTTATTTCTGTGTACTGGAATAATTGTTGGGGAAAGTGTTAATAAAAAAGGTGCTGAAGAGATAAGAATTCTTCTTTCTAAGGGAAGTTTAAAAGAAGCAGATAAGCTTATAGATGAGTGTCGTGTTAATAGTTGGAGTTCAGAAGAGAGGGCTTCTTTTTACAGATCGTTGGTTAATATTGCTGATGGATTTTATACGTCGGGAAATATTAATAAAGCTTTGGGTATAAAGCAACTAATTAAAGAAAAATCTCCTAATACATGGGAGGTTTATTCAAGAGTTAGAGAACCTAAATTTGCTTTATCTTTAGAGTTCTTGAATGATTCATTGAAACAAATAAAAAGTATAAGCGGTAACTTTTTTTCTCTATATTTTTTATTAAGGGGATTGCATAAAACATTCTATATCTCTTTTTTATTAGTATTTTTCTTTTGGTCATTATTTTTATTGACGAGATATTTTAATTTACCTTGTCATGATTTGATTTTGGAAAGAGAAGGAGACTATAGCAAGAAAAAGTTATTATTTATAGTAGCGGTTATTCTTTTTCCTTTAATATATCTTGGAGGTTGGGCTTTTTATATATTACCCATTGTGGGTTTTTTATACGTTTATCTTGATAACAAAGAAATAAAGTTGACAACAGTATTATTATTTATTTTAGTTCTATTCTTAATGGTAGATGTTTTTTTCTCTCTTGTCGATAGAGAATTGCAGTATCCTAAGTTAAAGGCGTATTTATCTCTTTATCAAGGTAAAGTACAAAGAAGCAAAGAAAGCAATAAAGATAATGAATATCTTGTTAGGAAAGCTTTATTTATTTATAATAATAGTAAAAAAGAACAGAAAGATTTGGAAAAAGTAAGAACTTTATTATCTAAAGTTTCTCCTGATTATAAATCTTATGTAAAATCCACTTTGTTGGGAGATTTAGCTCGCTTGGAAGGTAATTACAATGAAGCAATAGTCAAGTATAACGATGCAATGCAATTTGGTAAGGAAAGAGCGAAGCTTGGTTCAAGGATTTTGTCTGTTATTGCTTCTATGCCGAATCAAGAAGATAAAGAAAGTATGTATAAAGCATTTATAAATGGATATCCTGATCTTGCTAAATTAAAAAGTGATTTGGGAGAATTAGAAAATTTACAGCCCAGAAAGGCACAAATCTGGAGCTATATTTTATCTTTTAATAAAGACAGCTTTACTTTTGGTAATTTCTTTAAATTTTATTTTAAAGAATTTCTTTCAGAGCCATTAACCTGGATGTTAGTCATTTTTATTTCTTATATTTTGTTCTTTAATTTATTCTTGGCTAATTATGGGATGAGTGTTAATTGTTCACGATGTGGTAGGGCAGTGAAATCAAAGAGAACAGAGAATCTTTTATGTGATGATTGTGCCCAGCTTTTTATGATGAAAGATATGGCTTTCCTTGAAGCCAAGAGAGCAAAACAAAATGAACTTAACAAAAAGAGTTACCAATCTTATTTAATTCATTTAACCTTGGGTATTGTAGTACCGGGCTTTGCTTTAATTCACAGAGGTTTGTATAAATTATACGTCTTTGGTGCTTGGCTTACTCTTTCAATGATGCTAAGTAATTATTATATAGGCTCTATATTTCTAAAGTTATTTGGTGTAAAGCCTTTATTCTTAAATATCTTTACTGTTTTGGGTATTATTTTCTATCTGATTTTTAATTTAATTTCATTGACAGGGCAAGATTATGAGTTTTAAAGGCACATTAAAAGAATTTAAGGTTCCGGATATTTTACAAATTATTTCAATGCAGCAAAAAAGCGGTTTATTAACCTTTACAAGAGAGGATGCTTTTGTTTCTCTATCTTTTGATAAAGGTAATATAGTAAGTGTTGATGCTTTTCCAAAAGAGATTTCCATGAGAGTGGGTAATGTTTTAGTTAAACGAGGGGAAATAAGTCAAGATATTTTAGAGCAAGCATTGGTAATACAGAGGAAAACTGGACAAAGGATTGGAGAAATATTATTTCTCATGAAAGTTATTGATAAGGAAGCTATAAAAAAAGCTTTAAGAACTCAAGCTGTAGAAATAGTATTATCGCTTTTTAAGTGGAAAAAAGGCGAATATAAATTTGTGATTAAAGATATACTTGGAGGAACTCTTCATTATTTGAAACCTCCTATTGTTACTGATGGTTTGATTATGGAAGGTGTTCAGATGATGGATGAATGGCCTGCCATAGAGAGTGTTGTAAATGATTCGTCCTTAGTCTTTTATCCTGTTACAGATATTCATAAAACAGTTGTTATTATAGATGAAGAAGAAGAAAAACAAGATAGTGAAGAGAAAATTTTTATTAGTGAATCTGAAACTGAGATTTTAAAGTATATAAACGGGAAAAATAAAGTAAGCGACATCTTAGATATGGGATTTACTACTGAATATAAGCTCTATAAAACAATTTATAATCTGGAGAAGAAAAATTTAATTAAGAAGAGACATATTGCGCATATTGATAAAAAGAAAGAGGAAGAAGATGCTTTTGAATTGATGAAGGCGCAGGCAAAGTCTTCTTGTCAGTCTTTTAGAAAAGTTTCTTTAATTATTTCCTTAGTTCTTATCTTTTGGCTTATATTAAGTTTTACTAATCCTTTTTCTCCATTAAAAAAGGAGAGTAATAAGATTTCTGAATTAAATAAAAGTTATGGGTACAAATCTGGACAAGTTAATAAGAAAAGATAATTTTAATCTAATACCTTCAGAGGCAGTTTATGCAATTGGTAAATTTGATGGATTTCATAGAGGTCATGAGTTTATTATTAATAGAGTAAAAGAGTTAAGCAGATATTATCAGAGCAAAGGTGTTTTGTTAAGTTTTACACCTAATCCCAAATTATTCTTTGATAGAGAATTTAAGCCAATTATGGGTGAAGGAGAGAAATATTACTATGTGAAGAAAAGAGATATGGATTTATATTTTTTAGATTTTTATTCCTTTTTTGAAGTAGAGGGAGATGTCTTTTATAAAGATTTCTTTATGAAAATATTAAAGCCGAAAGCTTTGGTCGTGGGAGAAAATTTTCATTTTGGTAAGAATAGATCAATGGGTGTAGATTTTTTACGTACAAATTTAGATAAAGATTCTTGCAAATTGGAAGTTGCTAGGTCTGTTTTATATAAGGATAAAGTTATTGCCAGTAGCCTTATAAGAGAATATCTTACTTTGGGGGATTTAGATATAGCAAAAGAATTAATGGGTCACCCTTATTTTATAATTGAAACTGTTAAACACGGTTATAAAAAAGGCAAGGGCTTGGGGTTTCCTACAATTAATTTTGATATAGGGAATAATATCTTACCCAAAGGTATATATTTGACCAAGGTTGAATATAAGGATAAAATATATAAATCTTTAAGTTATATAGGGGAAGCACCAACTTTTAATAGAAATAAGATTATGATTGAGACTTATATATTAAATTTTGATAAAGATTTATATGGTGTTGAGGTTAAAGTGATGTTTTATAAAAGAATTAGAGAAGATAAGAAATTTTCATCAAAACATTTATTGACAGAGCAATTAAAGAAAGATTTAGAAGTTTGTAATTTGACAAAATATTAGTTTTTTGATATTGATAATAAATTATCATAAAAATTTTAGGGAATTCAAAAAGAAGAATTAAATCAAATTAAATAGGAGTAGTTATTATGTCTGAGGATTCAAAAAGAAATAAGGTAGAAGAGAAGAAACAAGATTGCACCGATAAAAATGAAGAGTGTGGATGTGGGTGTAATGAAGAAAAAAAACAGGAAAGTAATCTGATTAAATATTTGGATATTGTTGTAAAACAACAAGATTTAGACAAAGAGATAATTCAAATAGCCGGACAATATGCTTCGGAAATGAATATGCGTGGGTTTAGAAAAGGTAATATACCTGTTGATATTGTTCTAAAGAGATTTAAAAAGGAACTTGATAATGAGGCTCAATCTAAAATCTTAGAAGATGCTGTCTTTAAGGAAGTAAAGGCACAAAAATTAAAAATAGCCGATACTCCTGTTATTGAAGAGAGTAATTATAAAGAAGGAGAAGGGCTTACCGCTAAGGTTAAAGTTGAATTAATGCCAGAGATAACTCTTCCTGAATTGGAAAAGATGGAAGTTGATTTCTCACTTAAGGATATGGATGATAAAAGTTTTGAAGAAACAAAAAAAGAGTCAATAGACCGTATGCTCCAAAGTAATAGCTATGAAGTCCCTGTTGATAGAGAAGTGAAAGATATGGATATGGTAGAAATTAAGATTCAATCAACTATTCTTGCCAAAAATAAAAAAACTCCTTTTAAAAATATTTTTATTAAAATTTCCGATGACTATAAAGGAGAAATTTTGGATATTACTAAAGAGCTTATAGGAAAAAAACCGGGTGATTCATTTGTTATAGAGAGGGATTATCCTGATAATTATGAACCTAAGGCTTTTTGGAGTAATAAGAAATTATCACATTCTATAGAGATTATGGGTATAAAGGAGAAAAAAGTACCTGAATATGATGAAAAATTTGTTAAATCCATAGGTTTTGAAAGTATAGAAGAATTAGAGGAAAGATTAAAGAAAGAGTTTGAAGTTGCTAAGGAAAATAAAATTGAAAATTTAAAGTTCTTGGCATTTTATGATAAGTTAATTTCTGAATTAGAGTTTGAGTTGCCGGAATCTTTGATTCTTAAAGAGTCTTATCAAGCAGCAGGGCAAATGCAACAATTCTTAATGCAGGCTCCTGAAGAGAATAAAAAAGAGTTCTTAGAAGAGGTTAGACCTCAAGCTGAAAAGAATTTAAGAGTAAAACTTATTAAAATGAAAATCACTGAAGATGCTAAGATAAAGGTTGAGAAAAGTGATTTAGAAAAAGAATATAAAAATATTGCTGAACAAAGCAATCTTTCTGTGGCACAAGTAAAGCAATATTATGGGAAAAATCAAAGTGCTATAGAAGATATGATTTATGGCAAAAAACTAGATGAATATATTAAAAGTAAAGTGATATTTAAGGAGACTAAATAGTGGCAATTATTCCTGTAGTAGTAGAGCAAAGTGGTAATGTTGAGAGGTCTTATGATATTTATTCCCGTTTACTTAAAGACGGAATAATTTTTTTGGGTTCTGCCATTGATGATAATGTTGCTAATTTGGTAATTGCCCAATTACTTTTTTTAGCGGCTGAAGAGCCTGATAAAGATATTTCTCTTTATATTAATTCTCCCGGAGGATTAGTCTCTGCCGGAATGGCAATTTATGATACAATCCAATTTATAAAAAATGATGTGGTAACTATGTGCTTAGGTCAAGCTGCATCCATGGGAGCTGTTTTGTTGGCAGCTGGAACTAAAGGTAAGAGATTTGCTTTACCCAATGCCAGGATAATGATACATCAGCCTTTGGGTGGTTTTGAAGGTCAGGCCAGTGATATTTTTATACATGCAGAGGAAATGAAGAGAGTTAAAGATAGTCTGGTAGGTATTTTGGCACATCATACAGGACATAAAAAAGGAAAAATAGTCGAAGATATAGAACGAGATAATTTTATGGATGCTAATACAGCTTTAGATTATGGTTTGGTTGATAAGATAATATCTTCCAAAGAAGAAGCTGTTACTGAGTAGTCCTTATATTTTAGGAGATAGTTATGAAAAAGGAACCGGAGTGCAGTTTTTGCGGAGTACCGCAAAGTTTAGCAAATAAACTTATAGCCGGACCCAAGGTATATATATGTGATGATTGTATTAAAATGGCTTATAATTTGGTAGGAGCTAAAGGTAAAGTTCGCAATAAAAAGAGTGTACTTAAAGACAAAGAAAAATTTATTTTACCAAAGCCCAAGGAGATTAAAGCTTCCTTAGATCAACATGTTATATCTCAAGAGAAAGCAAAAAAAATATTAAGCGTAGCGATTTATAATCATTATAAAAGGATTGGAGAAAGTGATAAGTTAGGAGATATAGAGTTGCAAAAAAGCAATGTTTTACTCCTAGGTCCAACCGGAACGGGAAAGACTTTATTAGCAGAGAGTTTGGCAAAAACAATGAAAGTTCCTTTGGCAATAGCTGATGCTACAACATTAACAGAGGCTGGTTATGTAGGGGAAGATGTTGAGAATATTTTATTAAAACTTTACCAGGCTGCGGGGGAAGATGTTGAATTAGCAGAAAGAGGTGTTATTTATATAGATGAAATAGATAAGATTTCAAGAAAGAGTGAGAATCCTTCTATTACGAGAGATGTTTCTGGAGAAGGAGTTCAACAGGCTTTATTGAAAATTATAGAAGGTACGGTTGCAAATGTACCGCCCACTGGTGGAAGAAAACATCCTCATCAAGATTTTATTAAAATTAATACCAAAAATATCTTATTTATAGCAGGTGGTGCTTTTGTTGGTATAGAAAAAATAATTTCTCGAAGACTTAAAAAGAACAGTATAGGTTTTAAGAGTATGCAGGATAGTTCTTTTAACGGAGAGGTTAATGTTATAGATCATTTGGAATCTGAAGATTTGGTGAAATATGGTCTTATACCGGAATTAGTAGGTCGTTTACCTGTTATGGGAGTTCTTGAAGAGCTTAGCGAAGAACATTTATTTCAAATTCTTACCGAACCAAAGAATGCGATAACCAAGCAATATAAAGCTCTTCTTAAGATAGATGGTGTTGATATTGACTTTAGTGATGAAGCACTCAAAAGAATAACCAAAGAGGCTGTTGACAGAAAAGTAGGAGCCAGAGGTTTAAGGGCTATTTTTGAAAACCTTATGTTGGATTTGATGTATGAGATACCTTCAAAAACGAAGAAACAAAAAAAGATGTTAATTGACATAGATTTTGTAGAAGAAAAGTGGTCGGCGTAGAAAAATGAGAAATACTTTACCTTTAATCCCTTTAAGGGAATTAGTAGCTTTTCCTGGTACGGCTTTTCAAATTCTTGTTGGTAGAGAAAAGTCATTGCAAGCATTGCATCTTGCTGTTCACGTTCCCTCTTCAGCAGGTAAAATGGTCTTTTTATCTGTGCAAAAAGATCAAAAATCCTTAAATCCAATGCCTACAGAAATTAGTAAAGTAGGTATAGTGGCAAGAATTTTAGAAACAGGAGTCAACAGCAATGGCAGTTATCGTGTTATGTTACAAGGGCTTTTTAGAGCAAGAATAGTAAAATTTAAAGAAACAGAAACTTGCTATGAAGTAGAGTTTGAAAAACTTGTAAGTAGTGTTGAGGATAGAGAAAAGTTAAGCGAATACAACCAAAAGTTGTTACAAATGTTTGAACGATATGCTAGGTTAAGGAATTTTAGAGCTCAGAAAATTCTATCGAGGTTAAGAAATGAATTATCAGAAGAGGTTGTTGATGTAGTTTTATCATTTATTGATATACCTATATCTATCAAACAGGAGTTATTAGAAGAGTTAAATGTTAATAAAAGATTGTTAAAAGCAATCAAAATAATGAAAAATGATTTATCTGATAATTTAGATGAAGATAATTCAGGGAAGTTTCCTTATTCGTCAAAAAATGAATATGTGAACCAAGATGCTAAGATTTATTACAAGAAATTCCAAAAAGCAGATTTACCGGAGAATGTAAAAAAGAGTGCTTTTGAAGAGTTAGAAAAATATGCTATGACACCACCTTTCTCTGCGGAAAGTACGGTAAGTAGGAATTATTTGGATTGGCTGTTAAGTATTCCTTGGAAAGTTTATAAAAAAGACAAAGTAAAATTAAAAAAAGCAAAAGAAATTTTGGAAGCAGAACATTACGGTTTAAAAGAGGTTAAAGAAAGGGTATTGGACTATTTAGCTGTAAGAGAATTAAGCAAGAAAAACAGTGGGGAGATTATTTGTTTGGTAGGACCGCCGGGAGTAGGTAAGAGTTCTTTGGCAAAATCAATATCCAAAGCTGTTAATAAAGATTTTGTAAGAATATCTTTAGGAGGATTGAGAGATGAAGCGGAAATCAGAGGACACAGAAGGACTTATATTGGAGCATATCCGGGGCAAATAGTTAAGGCTTTGAAGAAAGCCGGTTCAATTAATCCTTTAATCCTTTTGGATGAAATAGATAAATTGGCTTCTGATTTTAAAGGAGACCCTTCTTCTGCTTTGTTAGAGGTTTTGGATCCTGAACAAAATAGTGATTTTGTAGATCATTATATGGATCTTGGAATAGATTTGTCAAAAGTATTTTTTATTACTACAGCCAACACAAGAGATACAATACCTATACCGCTTTTGGACAGAATGGAGATTATTGAATTACGTGCTTATACAGAGAGAGAAAAACTGGAGATTGCCAAGAAATATCTTTTACCAAGACAAGAGGTAAAAAGTGGCTTAAAGCTTGGTAGTATAGAGATTGATGATGATTTAATATTGACTATAATCAGAGAATATACAAGAGAGGCAGGTGTGAGAACTCTTGAAAGAACTCTTGGGATTTGTGTCAGAAAAACAGTCAGAAAATTGGTAGAATCGGGAATAAAGAAAAAAGAATTAAATCGTATTAAAGAGATTATAGATGAAAAAGTTCTAAGGGATTATCTTGGTATAGCCAAGTATGTCGACAGTAGTATGAATAAAGAGAGTGATATAGGAGTTGCTACAGGATTGGCATGGACTGTTGTAGGTGGAGATGTACTTCAAGTTGAATCCAGATACACCAAAGGAAGCGGTCAGGTTATATTAACAGGTCGTTTGGGAGATGTGATGAAAGAATCTTCAACTACGGCTCTGAGTTTCGTGAAATTAAAATTATATCAATTGGGATACGATATAGATGAGTTACGAAATAAAGATGTGCATATACATATCCCTGAAGGTGCTGTTCCTAAGGAAGGTCCTTCGGCAGGTATAACTCTGGCGGTAGCTTTATTATCTTTATTTACAGGAATAGCTGTCAATGCAAATTTTGCTATGACAGGAGAAATAACATTGAGAGGTAAAATTCTCGGTGTTGGAGGAATTAGAGAAAAAGTTTTGGCTGCTCATAGATACGGTATTACCAATATTATAATACCTAAAGCCAATGAGAAAGATTATCAGGAGGAGATTCCTCAAGAAGTTAAAGAGCAATTGCTTGTTTTTATGGTAGATGATATTGAAGAAATCTTGGATAAAGTTCTTGAGAAGCAATTAAAATCTGTTAATATTAAATCTCATCTGATAAAGCCTATAATAAGTAACGATATTCAATAGTAGATTTTTATATGATTATAAAAAAAGCTGAATTAAAGGAAACAGTATATGTTCCTAATAAAATAGTCCTTGATGATAAACCAAAATTTGCCTTTATAGGTAGATCTAATGTTGGTAAGTCATCTTTGATAAATTTTTTGTGCAATAGAAAAAGAATGGCAAAAACCAGCTCCACGCCTGGTAAAACTTTAAGTATTAATTATTATGAAATTAATGATAGTTTTTATTTTGTAGATTTACCTGGATATGGATATGCTAAGACTTGTAAAAAAGAAGCTTCAAGGGTTATGGGGCTATGCAATGCTTTTTTTGCAAAAACATTAAAACCTTTTGTCTTGTTTCTTCTCATAGATTCAAGAAGAGGATTTATGGAACAAGATAAGCTTATTCTTAAAAGTCTAATGGATAGTGATATTAAGATATTGACTGTCTTGACAAAAAGTGATAAAGTAAAAAATAGTTATTTAGAAAATCTATTAAAGTCTCTTTATGAAGATTATCAATTAAGAGCTTATCCGTTTAACATAAAAAGTTTAGCAAGGAAGAGTGAATTATTAACTCTCTTGTCTCAATCTATTAAGGAGTTGTAATGTATTCATTAAAGGATTTGCAAAAGATGTCACTGGCTGAGTTAAAGAAAACAGCCAAAGAGTTTAAAGTGGAGATAGAAAAAGAGATTGGCGAGAATGA
>PDWI01009011.1_pt1 | contig 13367 bp, 4 predicted proteins | sample 1430891 | NCBI WGS metagenome assembly PDWI01 (sample SAMN01162508, study PRJNA174530) | Oral metagenome, whole genome shotgun sequencing project. | biome: Marine environment; feature: Marine mammal; material: Swab sample of the gingival sulcus; isolation source: swab sample of gingival sulcus... | reverse complement strand
GGTTACGCAACAGCCATTGGGTGGTAAAGCTCAATTTGGTGGTCAGCGTTTCGGGGAAATGGAAGTTTGGGCATTACAAGCTTACGGTGCATCTTACACTTTACAAGAGCTTCTTACAGTTAAGTCAGATGATGTTGAAGGTCGTGCAAAAATTTATAAGAGTATTGTTGATGGCGATCCAACGATTCAGCCAGGAATGCCTGAGTCCTTTAACGTATTGATGAAAGAAGTACGTTCATTGGGTATTAACCTTGACTTAGAACAAGAGTAACAGCGGAGATTAGTTATGAAAGATTTATTAAATTTATTTAAATCTAAAGATGGTATTGATGATTTTGATCACATTCGCATTGGTTTAGCGTCTCCAGAGATGATTCGCTCTTGGTCTTATGGTGAAGTGAGAAAGCCTGAGACAATCAATTACCGTACTTTTAAACCGGAGCGTGATGGTTTATTTTGTGCCAAAATTTTTGGACCAATTAAAGACTATGAATGTCTTTGTGGTAAGTACAAACGATTAAAGCACCGCGGTGTAGTTTGTGAAAAATGTGGTGTGGAAGTCACTAAGGCCAAAGTTCGTCGTGAGCGTATGGGGCATATTGACTTGGCAACACCTTGTGCACATATTTGGTTCTTAAAATCACTACCTTCTCGTATTGGTTTGTTACTCGATAAGCCCTTAAAAGAAATTGAAAGCGTTTTATATTTTGAGGCCTATATTGTTCTTGACCCAGGCATGACACCTTTGACAAAAGGACAGTTATTGACTGATGAAGCTTATTTAGAGGCACTTGATGAGCATGGCAATGACTTTGTCGCTAAGATGGGGGCTGAGGCGATTCAGTATCTCTTAAAAGAGATGGATTTACAGGTTGAGATTGCCAAATTACGTGAGGAATTAGAAGAAACTAAATCAGAGACTAAAATTAAGCGTATTTCCAAGCGTCTAAAAATGGTTGAAGGTTTGATTGCCTCGGGTAATAAACCGGAGTGGATGATCTTAGAAGTGCTACCTATTCTTCCACCTGATTTACGTCCATTAGTACCTTTGGACTCAGGACGCTTTGCGACTTCAGATTTGAATGATTTGTACCGTCGTGTGATTAACCGCAACAATCGCTTACGTAAATTATTAGAACTTAATGCTCCTGATATTATTGTTCGTAACGAAAAGCGTATGTTACAAGAGTCGGTAGACTCTCTATTAGATAATGGTCGTCGTGGGCGTGCTGTAACTGGAGCGAACAAGCGTCCATTAAAATCATTGGCAGAAATGATTAAAGGTAAGCAGGGTCGTTTCCGTCAAAACTTACTCGGTAAACGTGTTGATTATTCGGGTCGTTCGGTTATCGTGGTTGGGCCGACATTGCGTTTACACCAATGTGGTTTGCCAAAAAAAATGGCACTAGAGCTATTTAAGCCTTTCGTCTTCTCGAAATTAATTAGCTATGATTATGCTAATACCATCAAAGCAGCCAAAAACTTAGTTGATCGTTCAACACCAGAAGTTTGGGATGTTTTAGAGGAAGTTATTCGTGAGCATCCGGTGTTACTAAACCGTGCACCGACACTTCACCGCTTGGGTATTCAAGGATTTGAGCCAATTTTAATTGAAGGTAAAGCTATTCAATTACACCCGCTAGTTTGTTCGGCCTTTAACGCTGACTTTGACGGTGACCAAATGGCTGTACATGTGCCGTTGTCATTGGAAGCACAAATTGAATCACGTGCTTTGATGATGTCGTCAAATAATATTTTACATCCTGCAAACGGTGAGCCAATTATTGTTCCTTCTCAAGGGTATTGTTCATATTCAAGCTAAAATTGAAGTTCGGGTTGAAACAGAAGGGAAAGTCCAGCGTGTTAAATCGACGGTAGGGCGTGCAATCTTAAATACGTTATTGCCTAAATCTCTTGATTTTAAACACTATAATCAGGTTCTTAAGAAAAAACAAATTTCTAATTTGATTAATATTTCTTACCGTGAGAATGGCTTAAAATCAACGGTATTACTTGCAGATGCTTTATTGTACGCAGGTTTCCACTATGCGACTTCATCAGGTACATCTATTGGTATTAAAGATATGGAAATACCAAAAGAGAAAACCAATATTATTAAGTCAGCAGAAAAAGAAGTTAAGGAAATTCAGCAACAATATAATTCTGGTTTGGTAACGACGGGTGAGCGTTACAACAAGGTTATTGATATTTGGTCACGTACCAATGATGAAGTTGCTAAAGCGATGATGAATCATTTAAGTCTAGACAAGACAAATGATGCTCAAGGTAATGAAGTTGATGAAGAGTCATTTAACGCCGTTTATATGATGGCTGATTCTGGGGCAAGGGGTTCGGCGGCTCAGATTCGTCAGCTTGCCGGTATGCGTGGTTTGATGGCAAAACCGGATGGTTCAATCATTGAGACACCAATTACGGCAAACTTCCGTGAGGGTCTGAATGTTGCTCAGTACTTTACGTCAACTCACGGTGCTCGCAAAGGTCTAGCAGATACTGCACTAAAAACAGCCAACTCAGGATATTTAACGCGCCGTTTAGTTGATGTTTCACAAGATTTAGTGGTTATTGACGAAGATTGTGGTACGGAAAATGGTTTGGATATGTATGCGGTTGTTGAAGGTTCTGAAGTGGTCGAATCTTTGGGAGAGCGTGTATTAGGTCGTGTTACCGTTAATGCAATTGTTAATCCAAAAACAGGTGAAGAACTTGCACCGGCAAATACGTTGTTGGATGAAGCCATTGTCCACGAAATTGGAGAGGCGGGTATTGATCACGTATTAGTGCGTTCGGTAATTACTTGTGAATCAAAATCGGGTGTTTGTTCTAACTGTTATGGTCGTGATTTAGCCCGTGGTAATTTGGTCAACAAAGGTGAGGCAGTTGGTGTTATTGCCGCCCAATCTATCGGTGAGCCGGGTACTCAGCTCACCATGCGGACTTTCCATATTGGTGGTGCGGCGTCCAGTTCAGCGGCGATTAGTCGTATCGAAGTGAAAACAAAAGGTACAGTAAAATTAACGAATGTGAAGAGTGTTGAAAATAAAGATGGACACTTGGTTACAACTGCTCGTTCTGGTGAATTATCTATTATGGATATGCACGGTCAGGAACGTGAGCGTTATAAGTTACAGTATGGTACAACATTAACCGTTAAAGATGGTGATAATACAGAGGCAGGTATGATGGTTGCTAAGTGGGATCCACACACGCGACCAATTATTGCCGAAGTTGCTGGTAAAGTAAAATTTGTTGAATTTGAAGAGGATGTAACGATTGCTCATGCAACGGATGCCGAGACGGGTTTGACGACACTAACAGTTATTGACCCAAGTCAGCGTTCGACATCAGCAAAAGATCGTCGCCCGCAGTTGCAAATTCAAGGTAAGAAGAAAGCAGATTCAACCAATTATTTCTTGCCAGCAAATGCTATTGTAAATTTAACTGATGGTGCAGAAATTGCTGTTGGTGACGTATTAGCGCGTATTCCACAAGAGTCAGGAAAAACTGGCGATATTACGGGTGGTTTGCCTCGCGTTGCGGATTTATTTGAGGCTCGTAAGCCTAAAGAGCCCGCAATTTTGGCAGAAACGACCGGTGTTGTCAGTTTTGGTAAGGAAACAAAAGGTAAGCAACGTTTGGTCATTACTAGAGAGGATGGTACGGCTCATGAGGAACTTATTCCTAAGTGGCGTCAAATTAACGTATTTGAGGGTGAACATGTTGAAATGGGTGAAACGATTTCTGAAGGTGAACCTGATTCGCATGATCTCTTGCGTTTAAAAGGCGTGAAAGAATTAGCTTCTTATATGACTAAAGAAATCCAAGACGTTTATCGTTTACAAGGTGTAAGTATCAACGATAAGCATATTGAAGTTATTGTGCGTCAAATGCTTAAGCGTGTTGAAATTACTGATGCGGGTGATACTAAGTTTATTGCCGGTGACCAAGCTAATCGTTCTCGTGTTGTTGAAGAAAACACACGTGTTGAAAGTACGGGTGGAAAACCAGCACAGTATGAATATGTGTTGATGGGTATTACTAAAGCTTCACTGGCGACAGAATCATTTATTTCAGCGGCATCGTTCCAAGAAACAACACGTGTTTTAACAGAGTCTGCAGTTAGAGGTTCTTTCGATGATTTGAAAGGTCTAAAAGAGAACGTCATTGTCGGTCGTTTGATTCCAGCAGGTACAGGGTTAGCCTATCATGAAACACGTAAAGAAAATCGACACTTAGACGAAGAGTTATTTCTACAACCATCTGATGTTGTAGAAAATGCTGAAAGTAGTGATACGGAGACAACGGATGCTGGCATATCAGAGAATATGGCTGACATGCTCTCTGGCAGAGAGGACGATCAGGTGTCAAAATCTGACGAATAAGGTTTTTATTTTCGACTAGCAATTAAAAAGACCGAGGTATTTGCCTCGGTCTTTTTTTTGTTCAGAATGACGGTACTATAGTCGGATGAATTGGTTTTTGGTAGAAAATACGTCACCGCGGATATCTTAATATTAGTGTTAATTTATGCCACTATAATGGAATTACCCTAGCGTGACACCGTAACAAGGATTAATTGACTTCACGATATATTTGAATTTAACTGATACTTTTGGTAATATTACTATAAGGAATTTAATTTATAATTTTTTATAATGTTTGCTGGATATTTTACCAATGTTACCTTACCCGCTAAACAAACTGTTTTAGCGGCTTTGCAAAATCAAGCGTCACCGCAACGTTTGCGGCGTTCTATGTCTTACCGAAAAGCCGATGATCAGGTTCGTTGCTTGCTGTCTGAGTCATTGTTAAAACGGGCATTAGCATATCAAGGTATTGCAGTAAGTAATCAACATATACAGACCACGAAATTTGGTAAGCCGGTTTTGTCGGCAAATGACAAGCAACATTTTAATATCTCCCATTCAGGAGAATGGGTTGTCTGTGCGGTTGATGACCAGCCTGTTGGTATCGATATCGAACAACAAGTTAACTTCGGTGACATTGAATTAGATAGTCTTTTTACCGCCCAAGAAATGGAATACTTACAAAACGGCAAGCAAGGCTCCTTGCGACAACGCTTTTATCGCCTGTGGACCCTAAAAGAAAGCTATTTAAAAGCACTGGGTGCAGGGTTATATCAGTCAATGCAGTCGTTTACCGTCACTGTTTTGGATAATAATCGGGCTCAGTTGTCAATTGCTGGTCGCCTGCAAAAAGATTGGTATTTTTATTCGTTTGAACTTGATGCAGCCCATGTTTGTTCTATCTGTACGAGGCAACCAATTTGTGCAGAACAATTCCATTTTATTCATGTCGATTAATCATCCTCTAATGCTACCTTTAATATGTCGACAACTATCCATTTTATAAATACAGCAACGATTATTGTAATCGCTAATCAACTTTTATTTTTTGCCAATTTAGGCAATAAGGAGACAATTAAACCGTGTCGATAAACTACACCGCATCACCTTGGATAACCTGTTATGTTCCGCGTCCTGATGCGACGACGCGTCTGATTTGTATCCCTCACGGCGGCGGCGGTCCACAGAGTTACAAGACCTGGGCAGAGCAACTGCTGGAGCATATCGAGGTGTTGGCATTGAGTTTTCCCGGACGCGGTAGTCGTTATGCCGAGGCAGCTATTCACTCGATGCCACCACTGGTCGATGAGATTACCGAGGCACTCAAACCCTACCTTAATAAGCCTTATGCGCTATTTGGTCACAGTGTTGGTGCCTTGGTAGCTTATGAGGTGGCTTGTCGCATTCAGGTAAACGGTTTAATGCAGCCCATGCGTTTAATTGTATCGGCACACGAAACGCCAGAAAACTCTTATACCGACCAGCCGATGTATACCTTATCGGATAGCGAATTACTCGACAGAATCAGCGAATTGGGACTGGTACCTGACGATGCGCTGCAAAACACCGAGTTGGTGCAATTTATCTTACCGGCACTGAGAGCAGATTTTGAACTGTCGGAAACTTATGCCTACCAAACCCGCGAAGCCCTCTCTTTACCCATAACGGCGACCCTCGGTAGTGCCGATCCGCTACTGGATAAAAACACCATGCAGTTATGGGAAGCCTATACCGCTGAGGCTTTTTCCTTGCGTTGCTACAATGGTGATCATTTCTACACCGTATCGACAGAGCAGCAGGTATTGGACGATATTGCCGCTGAATTAGCAGAGGATTTACAGCGTCAACCGGCATCGATTCTTGAAGGCGAGCGCGTTGATTATCCGCAAAAATGCCTACATGAATTATTTCGCGAGCAAGCTGAGCAATACCCACAACGTACGGCACTTGTCGATATTCATCAATCACTAACCTTTGCCGAACTGGATGAACAAACCGATTTACTGGCGCGTGAATTGCAACGCCGTGGCGTAGTGATTGACAGTATCGTCAGCATCTTTATGGAAAGTTCGGTGGAGTACGTTATCGCCTATTTGGCGATTCTTAAAGCGGGTGGGGCCTATATGCCGCTGGAAGTGGCCTATCCGAAAACACTGCTGCAAAAGGTGCTGCAAAAAACCACGCCCGTCAACGTCTTGACCACCCAGGCGTATCGGGATTTATTGCCCGATGAATGGCAGTGCGAGAGTCGAACCCTATCACTGGATAATGGCTGGGTAGCATCGTTGTCGGCCAAAGATTTACCGGTGTTGGATGCCGGAAAAACCCTGCCTCAGCCCGATAATCTGGCGTATTGTGTGATGACCTCAGGTACCACGGGCGAACCCAAAGGCATTATTTGCTCACACCGCGGTGCCGTTAATTCCTACTATTGGCGCTATCGTCACTATCCGTATCAATCAGATGAAAGAGAAGCGGCTAATGTCTTTTTTGTCTGGGAAGTCATTCGTCCCTTATTACAGGGCATACCTGCTTATGTGATACCCGATGAGGTGGTTTACGATCCGTGGCAATTGGTGGATTTCCTCGAAGAGCATGCCATTACCCGCGTGTTATTTACCCCATCGTTATTGGAACAGATACTCAATGCCACTGACGAATCGTTAAGCCAACGATTATCCAAGCTCACTATTGTCTGGCTCAACGGTGAAGTGGTGCCCACGGCACTCTGCCAACGTTTTTTTGAGCGCTTCCCCAGCACCAAGCTGCTAAACGATTACAGTATTTCCGAAACCCATGATGTCTGTACCCACGATCTGGCACAATTAAACACCGATTGTTCACCACGCTTTGCTTCACTTGGACTGCCTATGTCCAATGTACGGATTTATTTACTGGATGAACAACTCAACCCTGTGCCTCGTGGGGTTGCCGCAGAAGTTTATATTGGCGGGGATTCACTGGCACGCGGTTATCTAAAAGACCCCGAAAAAACGGCTGAACGCTTTATTGTCGATCCGTTGCGTAACGATGGTTCTTTAATATTCCGTACGGGAGATCAGGGACGTATTTTGCCCAATGGGGAATTAGAAGTGACTGGTCGCATCGAGTTTATGATTAAACTGCGTGGCTACAGTATCGTGCCCGGTGCGGTTGAGGCAGCTATCAATGATCATCCGGCAGTTGATGCTTCGGTGGTCGTGACCAAAGATGACGAGCAGACGGGGCAGCCCGAAGCCTTGGTGGCTTATATTGTCGGCAATGGTCAATTGTCTGAAGATGAACTGCAACATTCGCTACGTCAGCACCTCAAGGATAACCTGCCGCATTACGCAGTACCCGCTTACCTGACGGTGTTGGAAGCACTGCCACTGCATCCGGTCACCGGCAAGCTGGACCGCAAACAACTACCGAAACCCGAGGCAACGATTCAACCGACGAGTAGTGTATCGACTATTACGACCAGTAAAACCGAGCAGGTGATTATGGCCGCCTGGGAATCGGCTCTGAATATTCGCCCTACAGCGACTAGTGATAATTTCTTTGACCTGGGCGGGCATTCGCTACTGGCGATACAGGTGTGTCATGCCTTGTCGCAGCAGTTGGGAATGACGGTATCCGTTATCGATATTTTTGAAAATCCAACCGTACAAATGCTGGCGGCACTGATTGATACACGCAGCGATAGCGATGCGTTTGGCAGTGATGATGAGCTGGCCTCGATACAAAATACCCATCACGACCAAACGGATAATGACGATATCGCCATTATTGGTCTGGCGGGGCGCTTTCCCGGCGCTGATAACATTGATGAGTTCTGGTCTAATATTCGTGCCGGTGTCTGCTCAATCAGAGAACTCAGTACTGAGGAACTGGATAAAAACGGCGTGCCCAGAGACGTTTACAGCGATGAAAACTACCGTCGTGTCGGGGCCATTCTGGACAATGTCGATTTATTTGACCCGCAGTTTTGGCAGCTTAGCCAAAAAGAAGCCAATTTGATGGATCCTCAGCAACGCCTGTTTCTGGAAAGTTGTTGGCACGCGCTGGAACACGCCGGTTACGCCCCCAATCAGCAAGGGGCACGTACGGGTGTGTTCGGTGGTTGTTATTCACCACTTTATTTGCTGCACAATTTGGCTGGTGGTGGTTTTATGGATCCTACCGATCCGATGGGTTATCACTTAACCGAGACCGGCAACGATAAAGACTACATCACCACGCGTGTGTCTTATTTAATGAATTTACAAGGTCCCAGTGTTGCGGTGCAAAGCTCCTGCTCAACGGCACTATCAGTGGTTGCTAGCGCTTGCCAGTCGTTGCAAACACACCAGTGTGATGCGGCGTTGGCAGGGGCATCCAGCATTACTTTCCCGCAGGCTGGTTATCAATACGTCGAGGGGCATATCAACTCCAAAGACGGCAAGGTGCGCACCTTTGATGCCAAGGCCAGTGGCACGATTCTCGGTGATGGTGTTGGGGTGGTGGTATTAAAGCGGCTGCAAGATGCCATCGCCGCCAAAGACACCATTTATGCGGTGATTAAAGGCTATGCCACCAACAATGATGGCAACGAAAAAGCCGGTTACTCCGCACCCAGTGTTAGAGGTCAAAAGGCGGTCGTTAATCAGGCATTAACAGCAGCCAAGGTGTCGGCCGACAGCATCTCTTTTGTTGAGGCGCACGGTACGGGAACACTAGTGGGTGATCCTATCGAAACCACGGCACTGGCGGAGATCTTTCGCCAGTACTCACAGCGAAAAAATTACTGTGCCCTCGGTTCGGTAAAACCCAATATCGGCCACAGTAATATCGCTGCCGGTATGGCGAGTTTGATGAAAACCGCCCTGAGTTTGCATCACCGCGAAATACCGCCAACGATTCACTACGATACGCCCAATCCGGTGATGGATATTGAATCCAGTCCGTTTTATATCAACACAGAAACGATACCTTGGAACACGCCGGCAGATACGCCAAGGCGCGCGGGTGTTTCCTGTCTGGGAATTGGCGGCACCAATAATCATTTTATTTTGCAGCAGGCACCTGATACAGAACATTCAACGACAAATCCGCAAGCCGACCGAGGTCATCATTTGCTGTTACTGAGTGGCAAAACACCCGAAGCGGTGCAACGCAACCGAGCGGCGTTGGTAAGCCATCTGCAAAAACACCCTGAACTGGATTTGAACGATGTCGAATTCACCCTGCAAACGGGGCGTTGCCATTTCGATTACCGCGCGGCAGTGACCTGTACGGATCTGGAGTCGGCGATTGCCAATTTGAAAGCGTCGACCAAAGTGCAATCCGTTCAGATCGCAACGGAAAAACAGGCAGTTTCTGCCGTCAAAACCGTCTTTTTATTCCCCGGACAAGGCTCGCAGTACCAGCAAATGGGCTTTGAGCTGTATCAAACCGAGCCGGTCTTTAGACGCTATTTTGATGAGTGCTGTGATTTACTGCTGCCCGAACTGGGGATCGATTTACGCGATTTATTGTTTGCTCCGACTGGCAGTCAGAAAGCTGATAAAGCCTTTAAATACGCCTATTACACCCAGCCCGCCATTGTCGCCCATCAGATTGCCATGGCGCGTACGCTGATAGATTGGGGTATTCGTCCCGATGCGCTGGTTGGCCACAGTATCGGCGAATACACAGCGGCCTATGTCGCCGGTATTTTCAGTTTGCCGGATACGCTCAAATTAATCGCCGCCCGTGGGCGGGCGATGGAACAAGTCGGGTCAGGCCGTATGCTGTCAGTAACACTGAGTGAAGATGATGCGCGTATCTGGTTACAGGACCACCCGAAGGTTTCTCTTGGCGTGATTAATGCACCGCAGCGGGTCGTCTTTTCCGGACCGGTCGATGCCGTGGCAGCCTTGCAGTCCGATTTAGAGGCACAAGGTGTCGCAGCCCAGCCGGTCAATGTGCGTCAAGCCTTTCACTCGACTATGATGGACAAAGCTTCACAGGCACTGGTGGATGCCGTTAAACCGCTGGAGCGACATACACCAAACATTGCGCTGATGTCCAATGTCACAGGAACCTGGATGACCGAAGCACAAGTGTTCGATGACCATTACTGGGCGCAGCATATGCGCGCCACTGTGCGTTTTTCTGACAATGTGACGACACTATTACAACAGCACCCCACTACCGTACTGGAAGTGGGTGCGCACACCATACTCAGCCAGTTGCTGCGTACCTTTACCACAGCAATGGACGCCGAGGAGCGGCCATTGATTGTAGCCTGCTCGCGTCACCCCAAGGACACCAGTATCACCGACAGCATGGCTTTGGATATGGCAGTTGGACAATGGTGGGCTACGGGTCGGAGTGTTGATTGGGCGGCTTATCGCGGCCATGAATCGGGTCATCGCGTGGGATTGCCGGGCTACGCCTTTGAACCGCAGCGCTGCTGGATAGATAAGGGGCCGCTTGCTCAAGCTAGTGCTCATAGTGCACCAACAGCTGGCAATTCCATGATTGCTGACATTGCCGAGCGTGGGTTTATGCCTTCGTGGTCGCGGGCAGCTTTCCCTGCTATTAATTCTGACCTTGGCGAGCAACGCTGGCTGGTTTTTGCCAGTAAAGCGACTTCAAGGGTTGAGCAATTCAGTCAGACCATAATCCAGACATTGCAAAAAAACGGTGCGATAGTAGATGTGGTTTATGCCGCTGACTTTAAGGTGGATGACCCGCAAGCCTATGCAGAGCGATTTGATTCGCTGGCAGAAAAAGGCACCTATCCCAACCGCGTGCTGTATTTATGGAGTTTGACCGAGGCGCATAAAGCCAATGCGCCAACACTGGCCACGACTTATTATCCGGCATTCAGTTTTGCTAAGGGGCTTGCGACGCAAAGCTGTCTCGATCCTCTGCAAGTGTGGATGGTCACTGACCATACTTTTCAGGTGGATGCAGAAGATGTGACACCGATAAAATCCACCCTGTTAGGGCCAGCCATTGTCTTGCCACAAGAATGTCCGCAGATTATCTGTCGTCTTATCGATATTCTGCCCGAGTCGCTGCAGGATACGGCAACGCAGCGACGATTATTTCATGAAATCAGTACCGTCATTCCGGATACTGAACCCTTTGTGATTTTACGAGGCAGTAAGCGCTGGGTCAAACGTTATGAGCCTTTCCCTATCGCACCCATTACGACAGCCGACAGCGGTTTACGTGAGGGTGGCACTTACTTGATAACAGGCGGTTTGGGTCGCATTGCCGGTGAGCTGTGCCGTGCATTGGCTGAGCGTAAAGCCCGACTGGTGTTATCGACAACGATGAATTTTCCTGACAAGAACCAATGGGAAAATTATCTTGATCATCCAGCAGATAATCCGCGTATTGTGGCGGCGATCCGGCAAGTACAAGATTTGGAACATGCTGGTGCAGAAGTAGCTGTTGTTACCGCACACTTAAACAGTGTGGAATCAGTCAGAAAACTGGTTGATACGGCGGTGTCCCATTTTGGCGCTTTGCACGGTATTTTCCACCTGGCGGGTTTGGCCGATTTGCGTTATTTGCCGGAAATGACTGTTGAAATTTCCGAACGGGAATTTCAACCGAAAATTGATGCCGTGCTCTATCTGGAGCAAGTGCTGGGCGAGTATGCCCAATCGGGTGAAATCAAGCCGGATTTTGTCATGTTATTCTCCTCACTGGCCTCGATTCTTGGCGGTTACGGCATGACAGCTTACACCGCGGCCAACCGCTTTATGGACACCTTTGTACAAGTTGATCCGTGGCGACATGGCATTCGTTGGTATGGCGTTAATTGGGACGACTGGGATTTCGATTACGGCAAGGAGCAAGTCGGTGCCTACGAACAAACCGTGGCTAAATTTGCTATGTCGGCGGCTGATGGCGTAAAGACGGTTGAACGCATTTTGTCTTTGCCAGAACCGCAGCAAATACTGGTATCGACACGGGCATTACAACCCCGAGTAGAACAATGGCTACATCAGCATGGAACACATAACGAAATAATAGCCAATAATACTGGAACCGATACAGCACAAGCCACACCTGATGTCAGTAATTTATTATCACGAATTTGTGATGTTTATCGTGAGGTGCTGGATATGCCGGACTTATCACCTGAGGATAATTTCTTTGCTGTTGGTGGTGATAGCCTGTTAGCGAGCCAAATTTTACTGAAACTCCGCCGTGCAATCAAAGCCTACGATAGACAATTGACGCTGCCCTGTATTTTCGACTACCCGTCGGCACAGGAGCTTGCCGATTGGTTGGAGAATGACGGTAACTTTGGCAACTATTAAGCGATTTCGCTTAATAGTTGCCAATTTTAGTACCAAGCTTTGTATCGGTTTTTAATTTATTCAACTATAATGTTGAGGGTAAAACAATAAAACAATTGATTTGCTTGACAATGTGTTAATTAAAAGGTATCGTTACGTCCCCTTGCAACCTCATTATTGAGGGGGCAGGGTTATTTAATCTCAGTATTTATTAAATATTTTTATCTTGGAGTAAAAACTAAATGGCAACTATAAACCAGTTAGTGCGCAAGCCAAGAAAGAGCAAAGTAGAAAAGACCAATGTCCCCGCTTTGCAGGCTTGCCCACAACGTCGTGGCGTATGTACGCGTGTATATACAACGACACCGAAAAAACCTAACTCTGCAGCACGAAAAGTTGCACGTGTTAGATTAACAAGTAATTATGAAGTTTCTGCCTATATCGGCGGTGAAGGTCATAATTTGCAGGAGCACAGTTTGGTACTTATCCGTGGCGGTCGTGTTAAAGACTTGCCGGGTGTTCGTTATCATATCGTACGTGGTAGCTTAGATACCGCGGGTGTGCAAGATCGTAAACAAGGCCGTTCTAAGTACGGTGCTAAGCGACCTAAGTCGTAAATTATATAGAGGTTGAAAAATTATGCCTAGAAGAAGAGAAGTTCCTGTACGCGAAATCTTACCAGATCCGAAGTTCGGAAGTACTGTTGTTGCCAAGT
>PDWI01007394.1_pt1 | contig 13367 bp, 6 predicted proteins | sample 1430891 | NCBI WGS metagenome assembly PDWI01 (sample SAMN01162508, study PRJNA174530) | Oral metagenome, whole genome shotgun sequencing project. | biome: Marine environment; feature: Marine mammal; material: Swab sample of the gingival sulcus; isolation source: swab sample of gingival sulcus... | reverse complement strand
GTATCAGTCGCTGTCCAGCCCGGAGCCTCGCTGGCGCTGGATCGCGCCCCACGCCATCGCCTTCGATGGTTTCCGCTGGCACGCGCGGGCGTTTTGCCTGACGGACGAATGCTTCAAGGATTTTCTGTTTTCACGGATCCTCAAGCTGCGCGGGTCACGCGAGAGTGAAATCTCTGCCGGAGACGACACCGACTGGCACGCGGAAATCACACTGGAGATCGCTCCCCACCCTGCCCTTTCGGAGACACAAGCGAAGGTCATCGCGCTGGATTACGGAATGCGCGGCGGCAAAGCCAGGATCAAGGTCCGGCGTGCGTTGCTTTACTACGCGCTCAGGCGACTTGGGCTTGACATTGAACCAACCGCCCGAAACCCGCAGGATCAGCAGATCGTGCTTCTCAACCGGGAGGTAGTTCATCCTCACAATGGGAACGCAGCGCCATGACAACCACCGATCACCAGCCCTACAAAATGTCTTTCGCCACCGGTGGCCTGATGCTGAATGAAAGTGTGGAGGTAGTCCGGCTCCACGCTTCATCAAAGACATGGGACGCAACCCTGCACCGCGCCCTGGAAGCTGGCATCACCAGTCTGCCAAAGGCAGCTTCGCGCCGCCGCACGCTTCGTGAAATCGTAAATCGGGTATCCACTCTGGACGCAGAGGAACGTATGTATCTGATCGAAGGCGCTGACCGTCAGGATCAGCAAGCCTTGCTGTGGCTCGCAACCTGCCGCGCCTACCGGTTCGTACGCGAATTTGCGACCGAAGTCATTTACGAACGGTTTCTGTCATTGCAGCTGGACTTGCCACCAAGCAGTTTCGACTTGCTGTTTTCGGCAAAAGCCGAATGGGACGACACCCTCGGCAGGATCAGCCCCTCGACCCGCAAGAAACTGCGTCAGGTACTCTTTCGGATGATGCGCGAAGCAAATGTCATCTCGGAGGACAATCGGATTCTGCCCACTTGTGTTTCCCCTCATCTCGAAACGATGCTGGGCAGGAAGCATCCGCACGAGCTTGTCCTTTTCCCCGGATTGAAGCACCACGGAGGCGCAGCATGACCAGACCGACCAGCCGCAAGGAACGTGCCGAGCACCTGTTCGAGGTCATCACCAGTCGGCGTTTCCTGACCAAGCAGGGTCTCGGCAACGAGGTGCCATTCTTCATCTACCCATTCCCCAAAGAGGAAGGGCTGTCGATGACGGAAGACCGGCAGAATCTGATCACCCGCGTCACAAATGCCGGGGTCGCGGTTCTGGACCTGAGCCTCTACGATCTGTCGCTCAGCATCCTCGAAGATCGTGGTATCCTTGATCAGGTGGTCGACATCGAGCCGGAGACCGACAAGGACGAATTCCGCGAATTACTCCAAAACGTGCTGGACCCGAACAACCTGGTCCCACGGATCGGCGCGGCCATCTCGGAAAAACCGCATGACGTAATCTTTCTGTCCGGGGTTGGCGAGGTCTATCCCTACATCCGATCTCACAATGTGCTGAACAACCTGCAAAGCACGGCCAAGGACAAGCCGACCGTCCTGTTTTTTCCCGGTGACTATACCCATGCGCTTGCAACGGGAGCGTCGCTCGATCTGTTCGGACAGCTGCATGACGACAAGTATTACCGTGCGTTCAACATTCTAAACTACGAGGTTTGATCCAATGACCGACACAATGCGCGATATTTTTGCCAAACCCGTGGACCGCGCTATTGACGGCGTCATCAAGGCCGACGACGAAGCGAGCCTCCGGGTTGAGCTGGACGAATATGTAATCACCGGCGAAATCGGTCAAAAGCTTGAACAATTCCTGGATGCCTATAACAACTACGAGACGGCCAACGGGGTCTGGATTTCCGGTTTTTTCGGCTCGGGCAAATCGCACCTGTTGAAAATGCTGGCAATGTTGCTGGAGAACAGGGACGTTGACGGGATCAGAGCGCTCGACATCTTCCTCGAAAAGCTGGACGATGAACCGATGCTCGCCGGCGCTTTGCGCAAGGCCGTTTCGATCCCGTCGAAGTCGATCCTGTTCAATATCGACCAGAAAGCAGACGTGATCTCGAAAACCGGCATCGACGCACTGCTTTCGGTGTTCCAGAAGGTGTTTGACGAAATGTGCGGCTATTACGGCAAGCAACCGCATATTGCCCGGTTTGAACGTCAACTTGACGAGCGGGGTCAATTCGACGCCTTCAAGGCAGCATTTTTCAACCTCTCCGGAAAGCCCTGGGAGACGCGTGGCCGCGAGGAATCTGCTCTCGAAAGGGACAATATCGATAAAGCTGTCGCGCAGGCGACCAACATGAATGCTGCCGACATTCTCGCCCAATACCGGAAGGACACGCATATCTCGATCGAGGATTTCGCCAATGAGGTAAAAGCCTGGATCGACCGGCAGGCACCTGGTTTCCGGCTGAATTTCTTCGTCGACGAGGTCGGCCAATACATCGCCGACAACGTCAAGCTGATGACCAACCTCCAGACCATCGCCGAGAGTTTGAACACGAAATGCAAGGGACAGGCGTGGATCATCGTGACCGCGCAGCAGGCTATCACCGATGTTGTCGGCGACATGACGGCAAAGCAAGAAAACGACTTCTCCAAGATTCAGGCACGTTTCGCCAACCGCATGCCGTTGAATTCGGCGGATGTGGCCGAGGTCATCCAGCGCCGTCTGTTGTCGAAGACCGACACGGCACAGATCACGCTCGGCAACCTGTACGACAGGGAAGAAAACAACCTCAAGACCCTGTTCGACTTCACGGATGGCTCCATCCGTCTGAAGACCTATCGTGATCGCGCTCATTTCATCGCCAGCTATCCCTTTCCTCCCTATCAATACACGCTCTTCCAGATGGCGATTACCTCGCTGTCGGAGCACAACGCCTTCGAAGGCAAGCACAGTTCGGTCGGTGAACGATCAATGCTGGGTGTGTTCCAGGAGGTGGCCAAGGCGCTGGCGAACTGCCCCGTTGGCGGGCTGGCCACTTTCGACCTGATGTTCGAGGGGATCCGCACAGCGCTCAAGTCCTCGGTGCAGCAATCCATCCAGATCGCAGAGCGCAACCTTGGCGATCCTTTCGCCGTTCGTGTGCTCAAGGCGCTGTTTCTGGTCAAATATGTCAAGGGCTTCAAGCCAACCGTGCGCAATATCGGCATTCTGCTGCTGGCGAATTTCGAGGCAGACCAGACCGAACAACGTCGCGCAATCGAAAACGCTCTGTCGCGGTTGGAACGCGAAACCTACATCCAACGCAACGGCGAGATCTACGAATTTCTGACCAACGAGGAAAAGGATGTCGAGGCCGAGATCAAGGCACTTGATATCGATATGGCCGAAATCAGCAAGGAACTCGAAACACTTGTCTTTGAACACATCCTGAAACAGCGCAAGATCAAGCACCAGAGCAGCGGCTATGAGTATCCCTTCAGCCGCAAGCTGGACGATCAGCTCTTTGGACGGGAATACGATCTGGCGATCAATTTTGTTTCGCCCCTGAATTTCAACGCCGATAACATCAATGCCTATCAAATGGCCACAATGGCAAAGGATGAGCTTGCCATCTGCACTGGAGCAAACGCCAACTTCTACAAGGATCTGGAGCTATTCAGACAGACTGACAAATACATCCGCCAGGCGCGCAGTGGATCTCCCCAGCCGGACCGCGAACGGATCATTGTGGAAAAGGGAGAACAAAACCGGCGGCGCCGCAAAGAACTGGAATTTCGGTTGGGCGAACTGATCGCGTCGGCACAGATGGTCGTGCGCGGCCGCAAGCTCGACATCGGTGGAGACGAGCCCCAGGAACGAATTTCCAAGGCATTCCAAACGCTTGTCGATAAGGTCTATACAAACCTGCCGATGCTGCGCGGTGTGAATTATGTCGAGGCCGACATCGTCAAAGCTGCAAGCCCCACATCCTCCCTGTTTGGCAAAGCCGGCACCGGCCTGACTGAGGCCGAACGTGACGTACTAAGCCATATTCAGGCCCAAGGCCGCAACGGGGTGAAAACCTCTGCAAAATATCTGGCTGAACACTTCGCGACAAAGCCCTACGGCTGGCCGGACATCGCAACGCTTTGCATTGTCGCCAGCCTGTCGGGCAAAGGCAAATGCGAAGCCCGCTCTGACGGTGTGCTTCTGGAAGGCGACAAACTCGCCAGCGCGCTCAAGAACAGCCGCATATTGCGCAATATCCTGCTGACCCCTCAACAGGAGTTCACCGCTTCCCAGATCCGGACGGCCAGGAATCTCTACAAGGATCTCTTCGATCTGCCAGCCGAAGGCACCGATGCGCGTATGCTCGGAGATGAATGGGCAAAAAGCCTCCGCGCGTTGGCCGAAGAGATCAGCCGGCACCTCGCGGCGCGCGACAAATACCCCTTCGTGGCGGCGCTCGACCCGCTGTACGCACTGATCACCGACATGCTCGACAAGCCGGCAACCTGGTATATCACCGGGCCGGGCAAACAGGCAAACGCGCTGCTCGGCGACAAGGAAAACAAACTTGACAAGATCCGCAGCTTCATGAATGGCGCACAGAAGGGTATCTACGACGACATCCACGCTTTCTTGCAGGCAGAAAACACCAATATAGGCTATGTCGATATGGACGCGGGAATGGCGTTACGCGCCGCGCTACAAAGCCCGGACTGCTACAAGGGAAGCGCGATCCAATCCTTGAAGACCGATATGTTTGAACTGAAGACCAAAGTCGAGCTGACGGTTCTCGCAGAACGCAAGGCGGCGATTGCAGAACTGGAAAAGGCCCGGATCAAGGTCACGGAGGTTCCAGAGTTTCAGGCGCTCGACGACCAAAATCGGGCCCGCATCGTCGCCCGGATCGACAACCACAAGGCTGATCTCGACAGGATCACGCTGATCCCCGAACTGCGCGACCGTACCCGCAGCGCCCGCACCGACCTGCTGCCAGATGTGATCAGCGAACTGGACCGGCTTGCGCATCCGGAACCAGCGACCGAACCGCGCCCCGGCACACCGGGCCAGCCTGCACCGCCCCCCACGACGGTCCACGTTTCAACCTTGAACGTCAAAGCCCCCAAGACGTTGCTGACCAATGAGACCGACATCGACCAATACCTTGACAAAATGAAGCGGACACTGATGGCCGAAATCCACGCGGGCAGGAAGGTGATCGTCTGATGGACACCAACGCGCTCAAGAAATTCGCCCAGTCCGCGCGCAACCTGCTAATCGCTCAGGTCGGTGCAAAGCTGGCGGAGGTGGTCGACCCGGCATCGGCCGCCCGCCGTGAAAACGCCGGCGCAATGAAGAAGCTGGATGCCACCATAGCGCGGACTGGCACGCAACAGGTCATCGAACAGGTCGCCTATACGTGGTTCAACCGCTTCACCGCCCTGCGTTTCATGGATGTGAACGGTTATACGCAGGTGCGCACCGTTTCCCCCGCCGACGGGGCCACGCGGCCCGAGCTGCTGTCCGAGGCGATGGCGGGCAACATCCCCGACAAAGCCCCCGCCACCATCCAGTCCCTCCTCGACGGGCGCACGCCATCGCATGATCCGCAGGCCGAGGCTTACCGCCTCCTGCTTGTCCATACCTGCAACCAGTGGCACGGCCCCATGCCATTCCTGTTTGAGCAGATCGACGACTACACCGAACTGCTGATGCCCGAGGATCTGCTGTCCCCAACCTCCATCCTCGCCGAACTCCGCAAGGTCATGACCGAGGACGCCTGTCAGGACGTCGAGATCATCGGCTGGCTCTACCAGTTCTACATCTCGGAGAAGAAGGATCAGGTCTTCGCGGGCCTCAAGAAGAACGTCAAGATCACGCCCGAGAACATCCCCGCCGCAACGCAGCTGTTCACCCCGCACTGGATCGTCCGCTATCTGGTCGAAAACTCGCTGGGGCGGCTCTGGCTGTTGAACAACCCGCAGAGCGGGCTGGCGGACAAGATGGACTATTACATCGCTCCCGAAGAGCCTGAGACCGATTTCCTGAAAATCACCAAGCCGGAAGAGATCCGCATCTGCGATCCCGCCGCAGGATCGGGGCACATGCTGACCTATGCCTTCGACCTGCTCTACGCCATTTACGAGGAAGAGGGATATGACGCGACAGAGATCCCCGCGCTGATCCTGACGCACAACCTGACGGGGGTGGAGATTGACGACCGCGCGGGGGCGCTCGCGGCTTTTGCGCTGGCGATGAAGGCGGCGGCAAAGCTGGGGCGGCGGCGGTTTTTGCGGATGGAGGCGAAGCCCGACATCTGCGTGTTGCAGAATGTGGCCTTTACGGAAGCCGATGCGAGGGACGTGGCCGCCGTGGTTGGCAAGGATCTGTTCACCGATGAGCTGCGCGAGACGCTGGGACAGTTCGAGCAGGCCAAGAACTTCGGCTCGCTGATCGTGCCGAAACTGCGCGACCCGGCCGAGACGCTGCGGGTGGTCGAGGCGCAAAACTTTGGCGGCAATCTGCTGCTGAAGGAGGTGCAGGAACGCGTCGTGGCTGTGCTGCGCATGGCCGAGGCGCTGTCGCCAAAGTATCACGTGGTGGTGGCCAACCCGCCCTATATGAGTGGGAGAGGGATGAATGGAATACTTCAAGACTACCTGAAGGATAACTTTGCCGACGTGAAATCGGATCTTTTCTCGGCCTTCATGGTGCGGAACTCGCAACTTACTCTCCCAAAGGGGCAGTTGGGGTTTATGACTCCCTTCGTTTGGATGTTCATTTCGTCTTTTGAAAAACTGCGACTATTTATTTTGGAGCGGAAGTCTATCACAAGCCTTATTCAGTTAGAGTACTCTGGGTTTGATGGCGCCACGGTGCCGATCTGCGCTTTTACTCTTGAGAATTCATTTCGCCCAGAATTGGGCGGCGGCTACATACGGCTGTCGGCCTTCCGAGGAGCTGCGAACCAAGCCCCTCGGACCTTGGAAGCAATTCGCGACCCAAAATGTGGCTGGTTTCATCGTGCATGTGCCAACGACTTCAAAAATATTCCGGGAAGCCCTATTGCCTATTGGCTCACAGATAACCTCATCAAATCGTTCGCAGACAACTCAAAGATGGTTGATTATTGCCCAGGCTCATTCGGAATGTCTGCTGGTGATCCGAGCATAATCCACCAGTGGCATGAAGCCTCCCTCAGTAGAATTCTGTTTAAGGCAGAAAACTCAAAGTCATTCGACACGGTTACTCCGTTTGCGCCCTATGACAAGGGCGGAGAGTTCCGCAGATGGTATGGAAACAAATGCCATGTCATAAATTGGAAAAATGATGGAGCCGCTGTAAAGGCTAACAAGAAAGCAGCTGTGAGAAATGCAAGAAAGTTCTGCCAACCCCACGTTTCTTGGACGCTGGTCACGTCAGGGTTGTTTTCAAGCCGGCGTTTCGAAAAAGGATACCTTCTCGATACGGCTTCAAACGCAATTTATGATGTACCATCCATCTCGCCGGGAATCGTTTCTGGCATCCTGAACTCCTGCTACATGAAGCATATTTCACCGATAATTAATCCTACACTGAATTTTAGTTGCGGTGTGATCGACAACGTACCAGTTGCGGATCTGGCATCAGCCGAAGAAACAACAGTAGCAAAGAATGTGAAGATACTTGAGGGGCTCTCCAAATCCGACTGGGACGCCTACGAAACCTCCTGGGATTTCACCACGCTTCCGCTGCTTTCGCCCGATCACCGTGGCGACACGCTGGAGGACAGCTACGCCACCCTCCGCACCCATTGGCAGTCCATGACGGATGAGATGAAAGCCTTGGAGGAAGAGAACAACCGCATCTTCATCGACGCCTATGGTCTGCAAGACGAGCTGACCCCCGAGGTTCCGATCGAGGAAATCACCCTCACCTGCAACCCCGCCTATCGCTATGGCGTGAAGGGCTCCGAGGCCGAGCGCGAGGCCCGGCTGCGCGCCGACACCATGGCCGAATTCCTGCATTATGCCGTGGGCTGCATGTTTGGCCGCTACAGCCTCGATGCCCCCGGCCTGATCCTCGCCAATCAGGGCGAAACGCTGGCGGACTACCTCTTGCGCGTGCCTGCCCCTTCTTTCACGCCCGACGAAGACAATGTCATCCCCGTGCTCGCCGGCGACTGGTTCCCCGACGACATCTCTGAGCGCTTCCGCAAATTCCTGCGCGTGACCTTCGGCGAGGCGCATTTCCGCGAGAACCTGCGTTTTATTGAAGACGCGCTGGGCAAGGACATTCGCAAGTATTTCACCCGGGATTTCTATCCCACCCATGTGAAACGCTACAAGAAACGCCCGATCTACTGGATGTTCTCCAGCCCAAAGGGCACGTTTCAGGCGCTGATCTACATGCATCGGTATCGCGGCGACACGGTGTCGGTGCTGCTCAACGACTACCTGCGCGAGTTCATCACCAAGCTGGAGGGCGAACGCGCCCGGCTGGAAAAGCTGGCCGATGATGCGACCGCGACGCAGGGCCAGAAGACCAGGGCGATGAAGGATGTGGCCAAAGTTGCCAGACAGATCGACGAGCTGAACGAATGGGAACGCGAGGTGATCTTTCCGCTGGCGCAGCAGAAGATCGAGATTGATCTGGATGACGGGGTGAAGGCCAACTATCCGAAGTTCGGGCCTGCCCTGAAGAAGATTGCGGGGCTGTCATGACGGACCGGATCAAAGCGGGCCTGGAGCGGCTATTTGACGAGCACCGTATCGTCTTCTGGTATGACGCCGACCGCGACATGCGGGACGAATATGAGGCCGTGGACCTGCCGGATGTGGAAAAGGTCGAGATCGCCAATAACGAGTTCGGGCTGAAATACCGGATGTTGCGGCAAGAGCCAAAGCAGAAGTTTCTGGTATTCCATGATGGCCCCGCGCCCGAGATGGCGAATAACTGGCTGCTGGACCTCTATTTCGCCTGCGGCGTCTTCAATGCCGATCAGGCTGCGATCTGGCTGGCTGAACTCGGCCTGCCGCTGCAGTTCGAAGACGTGGTGCGCGACCACATGGAGTTCTTCCGCGCCAAGGGCCGCATCGAGGCGCTGAAGCAGATGATCACCCCGTCCGACACCAAGACCGATGTGCTGCGCCGTATGCTGGCCATCTGCGCGCGGGCCGAGGGCGGGCTGGATACGGTCATCGAAGCGTTGCTGGGCGAGCGTGCCAAGGGCAAGGATGACGCCCTGCGCCTGATCAAACGCGCAGGGCTGTCTGACTTCCTATGGAAACAGAGCGCCCAAGCCTATGGCTACACGTCAAACACGCCCGGTATCGAAGACTTTGCCCTCGCGATGTTCAAATCGGCCTATACCCGCGCTTTAGGGGAAGACGGGCTGCTAAACGCAGAGGCGTTGCTGGTTTTCCGCCGCTGGAAAAACAACCGTCATTGCACAGATGCGTTCGAGGTCCTGTCCAGACAATATCAGGTTCAGCTGGAAATCCCTGCCAATCTCTCGACGCGCGACTTTCGCACCGTGGTCGCAATCGATCATTTCGAAGAGATCGACCGCCATATCATCCGTGAGATCGTTCAGGAGATGTCCAACCAAACGGTCAGTGCTTCGGAGGTGTTGGGATGGGTCCGCGAACGGCGACAGAGCCATTGGTATCCCGCCTACGAGCACATCTACCAAGCGATCGGTTTCGCCGCCGAGTTCCAGCAAGCGCTGGCCGAGGCCAACCTTGGCATGACAAACCCGACCGAAGGGGTGAAACGCTATGTGACCGCGTGGTACCGGCTGGACCAGTTCTATCGCAAGTTCATCTATCATATGCAGAAAAGCGGCCAGGCATCGCTGCTGGGCGATCTCTGGGACACAGTTGAAAACCGCTATACCAACAGCTTCGTGCTGGCTGTAAACGATGCATGGCAAGACCAGATTGCGACCCTGAAAAAGTGGAAGATTCCCGGTTACGCCGCGCAAACCGATTTTTTCCATGAACAAGCGGCCGAATACCGGCGCAAGGATCAGAAAGTCGCTGTAATCATCTCGGATGCGCTGCGCTTTGAAGTTGCTGAGGAATGCCTACGCCGCATTCGTGCTCTGGATCGGTTCGACGCTGATCTGCAACCGATGATCGGTGCCTTGCCCAGCTATACTCAACTCGGCATGGCCGCACTCTTGCCACATGGCAAGCTTGCCATGGCCGCGGATGGCAGTGGCGACATTCTCGTGGACGGGGAAAACACAAAAGGGCTTGCCGCGCGGCAAAAACGACTTGTCGCCGGACGCCCGGGCGACAATGCCAAGGCCCTCAGGTCCGACGACGTGATGACCATGCGCGTTGAAGACTGCAAGGCTCTCTTCCGCGAATACCATATCGTTTATATCTATCACAACCGAATCGACGCCATCGGCGACAAGCTGCAAACCGAAGACAAACTGCCCGAGGCAGCCGAAGACACTATCGAAGAACTGACCAAGCTTGTGCGCAAGCTGACCTCGGCCAATTTCTCGAATATCCTGATTACCGCAGACCACGGGTTCCTTTACCAGCATCGCGCACTCAATGAGAGCGACTTCGCCATCGCCGACCCTCAGGGCGCCGAGATCCTGTTTCGTAACCGCCGCTTCGTGATTGGACGTGGGCTCGCAAAAACGGCCGGGATGAAGCGGTTCAGCGCGTCGGATCTGGGACTTGACGGAGACCTAGAAGTCCTGATCCCTAACTCGATCAACCGGATGCGCCGCAAGGGTTCGGGTAGCCGGTTCGTGCATGGCGGCGCCAGTCTGCAAGAGGTCGTCATCCCGGTAATCCGCGTTGGCAAGCGGCGCGAAGCGGATCTCGGTCAGGTCGAGGTGCAGATCATCGTCAGCGGCCGCAGCCTGATCTCTTCAGGCCAGACCGCCGTGACGTTTTATCAGGCCCAGCCCGTCTCGGAAAAAATGCAGTCTCGCGAACTTCTGGCGGGAATATATGCTGCGGATGGAACGCTGATTTCCGACGAGCACCGACTGCTGTTTGATTTTGTCTCTGACAACGCCCGCGAGCGGGAAATGCCGTGCAAATTCCTTCTGTCGCGCGAAGCCAATCGGTTCAACAATCAGGACGTGAACCTGAAACTGCGTGAGCGGATCAAGAAAACCAGCCACTACCGGGACCATGCCACCCATCGTTTCCAGCTTCGGCGCGGCATGACCACCGACTTTGACTTCTGAGGAGCCTGCGGATGAGTGACCTCGACGCCAAGATCAATGAACATTTCGCGGGCTTTGTCGTTCGAAAAGACCTTGTGAAAACGGTCAAGGGCAATGCGATCGTGCCCACCTACGTTCTGGAGTACCTTCTCGGCCAGTATTGCGCGACGGATGACGACGCTTCGATTCAGACCGGAATCGAAACGGTCAAGGAAATCCTGCGCAAGCATTACGTTCACCGCAGCGAAGCAAGGCTGATCCAGTCGAAAATCAAGGAGAAGGGCCGTTTCAAGGTCATTGATCAGATCAGTGTTGCCCTCAATGAAAAAACCGACAGCTACGAGGCGGTCTTCGACAATCTCGGGATCAAGAAGGTCGCCGTCGATAGCGTCACGGTGAAAGCACACCCAAAGCTGCTGGTCACCGGGATCTGGTGCATCGCCGATGTACAATACGAATTCACCGAGGATGCACGGGTTTCACCCTGGATACTCGAAACCATCAAGCCGATTCAAATCGCCCGGGTCGACTACGACCAATACCGCACGTTGCGCTCGGCCTTCACCACGCAAGAATGGATCGATCTGCTGATGCAAAGCATCGGTTTCAAGCCTGATACTCTTGGTCGACGTAGCAAGCTCTTGCAACTTCTACGACTGATTCCCTACGTCGAAAGGAACTACAACCTGATCGAGCTCGGCCCCAAGGGAACCGGTAAATCGCACATATACTCGGAGTTTTCACCGCACGGACAGCTGATTTCCGGCGGCGAGATCACCATCCCCAAGCTCTTCGTCAACAACTCCAATGGCCGCATCGGGCTGGTCGGATACTGGGATGTCGTGGCATTCGACGAATTTGCCGGGCGCGAGAAAACCGCGAACAAGGCCCTTGTCGATATCATGAAGAACTACATGGCCAACAAGTCGTTCTCGCGCGGGGTCAACCCGATGGGAGCCGAAGCCAGTTTTTCCTTCGTAGGCAATACGGATCATAACGTACCCTTCATGCTCAAGAACAGCGACCTCTTCGAGGCGCTGCCCCGCCAGTTCCACGACTCTGCCTTCATCGACCGCTTGCATGCCTATCTGCCGGGGTGGGAGGTCGATGTGATCCGCGGTGAGATGTTCACCACGGGCTATGGCTTCATTGTCGACTATCTGGCCGAGATCCTGCGACACCTGCGCGCGGAGGATTTTTCCAATCGGCTCGACCAGTATTTCAAAATCAGCGAAAAAATTTCAACGCGCGACCGAGACGCAATCTACAAGACCATGTCAGGCTTGCTAAAACTAGTCTTCCCCGATGGCAGCCAGACCGAAGCCGAAGTCGAGGAGCTTTTACGCCTTGCAATGGAAAGCCGCAAGCGCGTGAAGGATCAGCTTGCCCGGATCGACAACACCTATCCCGACGTCGACTTCCACTATGTCAGTTCAGATGGGGCCAAAACCCGTGTGACCACTCTCGAGGAAGAAGAATATCCGCAGTTTTATTGTCTCAAGCCTGGGCTTGACCCCAAAGGGCAGGAAGACACTGCTCTTGTTGAGGCGGCAACCGAACCGCAAGCTGTTTCCCATGCCGCCGGGCCAAATGCCACCACACCGCCACAGACCAGAGAAAATCCCGCCCCCCAACCCTCCGAGGGGCATCTTGTTTTCGCGGAAAATCGGAAGGGTGTCAGCTACGAAAAACTCTTCGGCCCGTATATCGAAGGGGCAAACCGTATCATCGTAACCGACCCCTACATTCGCTTTTTTTACCAGATCCGCAACATGATGGAATTCGTCGAGATGGTGATCCGACGCACTCCGCCTGAGAACCAGGTGCGAGTCCACCTCGTCACCGGGCCGGATGAGGGCAACATCTCACGGCAGCGCGAATTGCTCGAGTCGATCACCACGGCCTGCACCGGCACAGCTGTCACGTTCAGCTGGGCGTTCGACACGTCCGGCACCGCCCATGCCCGCGACATCGTCACGGACACGGGCTGGAAAATCGTCCTCGATCGCGGTCTCGACATTTTCCAGGCACCAATAAAGACTGAAGGCTTCTCCCTTGGTGATCGCTTGCAGGAGCACCGGATGCTAAAGAGTTTCTACGTTACCTATGTCCGGGCGGACAATCCCGCTACCGCGAATGGCAGTTAACCTTAAAGCGCTTCCATCTTACGTTGAATCGCGCGGGGTTCACATTTGGTCTGATTTCTGATTCATCCTGTTCAGGAGGATCAGTTCATGCCCAACCCGCT
>PDWI01007393.1_pt1 | contig 13367 bp, 6 predicted proteins | sample 1430891 | NCBI WGS metagenome assembly PDWI01 (sample SAMN01162508, study PRJNA174530) | Oral metagenome, whole genome shotgun sequencing project. | biome: Marine environment; feature: Marine mammal; material: Swab sample of the gingival sulcus; isolation source: swab sample of gingival sulcus... | reverse complement strand
AAGTCTCCTTTTACAGCACTTGTTGGAAAGATGTTACCTTATACATTATTGTTTGTGTTTTTAGGGGTATTAAGTAACATTTTACTTTATGGTTATCTGCATTACCCTATGAATGGTAATTTCTTTAAGTTATCTATTGCTACAGTTTTATATGTGTTAGCATCACAGGCGATAGGATTATTTATTATTGGTTTATTTACGGATATAAAAAATGCCATTAGTTTGGGAGCATTTTATTCTATCTTTTCATTGACTTTTGCAGGATTTACTTTTCCAATAGAAGCAATGCCTTATAGAGTACAAATTTTTGCTAATTTCTTCCCTATTCGATACTACTTTAAGATATATATTAATGAAGCATTAAATGGAACTCCGATAAATTATTCATTAATTTATTATGGATTCTTAATGTTGTTTATGTTTTTGCCATTTTTGGTTTATGGAAATCTTGCTAGAAAAATTAAGGGTTAGAAAAATAAAATAATTGGAAGCCAAAATAAAAATACTTAAATACCTAAAATTAAAATTAGATGAAAGAGAGAAAAACAATTTTTTCCTATTTGCTCAAAGAAATAAGACGAGTAATATATATAATGGTAGATGAATATCGTTTTGTTTTTCGTGATTCAGGATTAGTGGCTATTTTTCTTTTGGCTACTATTGTGTATCCTATACTCTATTCTTCTATCTATAAGAATGAAACTGTATATGATATGCCAATAGCAGTTATTGACAAATCAAATAGTGTACAATCTAGAAAACTGATTGCAGGAATAAATGCAACTCCACATTTAGAGGTTGCAGAAAGATGTAATAATTTAGAACAGGTAAAAGAGTCTTTTTATCGTAGAAATGTGCATGGAGCAATTTTTATTCCTAAAGATTTTGATATTAAAATAAATAGAAATGAACAGACACATATCTCTATTTATTCTGATATGAGTAGTTTCCTTTATTATCGTGCAATGCTTTTAGGAACAAATTTAACGGTTCTTAATGCTAATAAAAATATAAAGTTAAAAAAACTTAATGCTATGGGAAAAGTAGGTCAATTGGCTGAAACTTCCATTAAACCTTATCAATACAAAGGAACAATATTTTATAATAACTCAATGGGATTTGCAAGTTTCTTACTTCCTGCTCTTTTGATTTTAATAATTCATCAAACGCTCTTTTTTGGTATAACAATGGGTGCAGGAATAGTTAGAGGAAGTAGAAATGTGTTAGAAAGTAAGCATCCCAAAAAGTTTTATCCAATGTTATTAGGGAAGGCTCTTTGTTATTTAAGTCTTTATCTTGTCATTACTCCTTATATTTTATTATTCATTCCTTATGTTTTCAAATTACCTCATCTTGGAAGTCCTATGGATGTGATGAGATTAATGATACCTTTTCTTTTTGCGGTAATATTTTTCTCTATTGCTGTGGCTGTTTTTATCAAAACAAGAGAAGCAGGAATGGTTGTGTTATTGTCATCAACAGTAATTTTGCTCTTTTTAAGTGGAGTTTCTTGGCCTCAATCTAATATTACTGGATTCTGGAAAGTCTTTTCAATGCTTTTCCCAAGTACTTTTGGAGTACAAGGGTACCTAAAAATAAATTCAACAGGTGCTACAATACAGCAAGTTGCTTTTGAAACCACAGGTTTATGGATACAGGCTATTGTTTATTTTATAATTGCAGTTATCTCTTATCGTTTTCAGTGGAAATATGATGAGAAGAAAGAAAAAAAGAGGCTAGAAGAACAATAAAAGATTTAGAAATAACGAACTCATATTTATTAAGGTCTATTCTTTTGAGAAATAGTTAAAAATCTTAAATATTATTGCTCTTTTTTTGATGTATTTTTAGGTTACAAACTTTTTTTTGTAAAAAATTATAAAAATATTTGGATTTATAATAAAATATTGTAATTTTGTTGAGAAATATTTATAATAACTCTATTAAAATACCAAATTATGGAAAAATTAGTAAATGAAATTAATGCAAAAATTGCAGATTTTCAAGAAAATGCACAACAACAAGTAGAAAAAGGTAATAAAGCGGCTGGTGCACGTGCACGTAAAGCATCTTTAGAACTAGAAAAAATGTTAAAGCAATTCCGTAAAGATTCAATTGCTGCAACAAAATAAGTATTTTTTTATTTGAAATTAATTAAAAATCGTTTAAGAGTATTTCCTAAACGATTTTTTTTTATTTTATCTTTAAGTTACGGTTTAACAATATATTCTATTTGTAGGTACACTAGAAATAGAATAGTTGATAGAGTATAGATAAATTATTTAATCATTCTTTTTGGGGTGATTACTCTATCCATCTTAATGTCTGTTTTTTCTGTTGGAACTCTTTTTAGTACTTGAAAATCAAAACAAACTCCGTAGGTAGGAACATCAATATTAGACAGAAAGCGGTCGTAATATCCCTTTCCTCGTCCCATTCTATTTCTTCTTTTATCAAAAGCAACTCCGGGAATAATTGCTAAATCAACTTTTCCTGTATATTTTTCTGTTTGGGGTTCTTTGATTTTTCGTTCTCCTTCAATTAAATTTTCATACGAGATAAACTTCTTCATATTCATTTTTCTACCATGTATAGATGGAAGAAGAAACGTTTTTTCATGCTTCCATTTTTGTATAAATTCATGAGTTGGAAGTTCTTTGCGAGTTGACCAATAGAGTAATATAACTTCTGCTTTAACAAATGCTGACATCTGTTCTATTTGCTTAAAAACAGCCTTACCTGCTTTTCGTCTATCTTCTCTTGTAAGGTCTCTTTTCTTTTTGCGGATGATATCTCTAATTTTTCTTTTTTTGTGTCTAATTCTTTTTTTAGAGGATAAAAAATTAAATAATGACATATCTTTTGGTTTTATTGGTAATAAATAGTTGAATATTTTTACAAAATTAATAAAAATATTTAAAAGAATAATCCCCATAAGTAATTCACTAATGAGGATTATTTATTTTCTTAAAAATAAGAAATTAAGAATTTGCTTTTTTTGCTTTTTTCTTAGTTTTACTACCTTTTATTGGTCGTGATTTGTCTGGGAGGACTAAATTTAATATTACTCCTACTAATGAAGCCAATCCAATACCTGCTAGTGAGAAGTTACCATAAGAAATTTGAGCACCACCAATTCCAATTGTTAGTACGATTGATATAATTACTTGGTTTCTTGTTTTGTTGAGATTTGTTTTAGCATCAATAAGTGTTTTGACACCTACACTAGCAATCATTCCAAATAGCAATAGCATGACTCCCCCAAGAACTGCTTGTGGAATCGTTTTTAAGAAAGCACTAATTTTTCCAATTAAAGAAAAAACGATACCCGTAATAGCAGCAATACGTAGAACTCTTGGGTCTGTAACTTTTGTTAAAGCAATCGCTCCAGTAACTTCTGAGTAAGTTGTGTTAGGAGGACCACCGAAGAAACTTGCAAATGCAGTTGCAATTCCATCTCCTAATAGTGTTCTGTGTAATCCTGGCTCTTTGACGAATTTTTTATCAGCAACTCCACCAATAGCATACATATCTCCAATATGTTCAATTATAGGTGCTACTGCAACAGGAATCATGTATATGATTGCATGCCAATTAAATTCAGGAAAAACAAACTTAGGTAAACTAAACCAAGAGGCTTCTTGAATAGGAGTAAAATTAACTTCTCCCATAAAGATAGATACGATATATCCTACGAGTATAGCCACAAAAATAGGAATAAGTTTGATTAATCCTTTTCCAAGAATAACGACAATAACAGCCGTTAATAAGGCAATAATAGATATAATCCAATTGCTTTTAGCCATATCAACTGCTACATTAGCCAATGATAATCCAATTAGCATAATAACAGGACCTACCACTATTGATGGAAATATTTTTTCAATAATGCGAAGTCCCCAAATTTTAACTACAGCAGAAACGATACCATAAACAACTCCTACTGCAATTAAGCCTGATAGTGTTCCAGGTAAACCATATAGTTCTGTCGCTGCAATAATAGGGGCAATAAAAGCAAAACTACTACCTAAAAAAACAGGAACAATACCTTTTGTTATAATGTGAAAAAGTAGAGTTCCTATTCCTGCTGTAAATAATGCAACTGCGGGGTCAATCCCGACTAATAGTGGTACTAAAACCGTTGCTCCAAAGGCAACAAATAAAAATTGAATTCCCAGTAATGTCCGTTTGACTGGACTTTCTAAATGGGAGTTCATCTTTTCTAATGAAGATTCCATAAACAAAATAAATTATTAATAATATAAACTAGGCAAAGATATATTTTTTTTGTTTATTTCTAAAATAAAATAGAATATTTTTGTTTATTAATTTACTTTGATAATTTTGTCTAATCCTACGTAATAAAGAAAACCCTCTACTTTGTAGTTCATTTGGCTTATTATTTCCATATAGTTTTGTACTTGCTTTTTGTGCTGATTACTTTGTTTCTCTCCAAATTTGTAATCAATAACAATCGCTTTTTCTCCTTTTAAGACTACTTTGTCTGGGCGATAATTATTACCATTAGGTAGCAAAATAGAAGTTTCGTTTAGTGTTTTTACATCTTTTCCAAACCATTCGTTAGTTTCTTGGTGTTTCCAGAAATTTTTTAATTCTTCTAAAACCAAATCTTTTTCTTCTTTGCGAATTCTTCCTTTGCGTATCATTTGGTCTATGAGTTGTTTTTGTTGCTCTTTGTTTTGTGTGTCACACAAAATTTCGTGCATCAAGACTCCTAATTTCACTTTACTATTTTCTATGGTTTTGTTTTCAAACCAAGTTTTTGAATAGGCGTGTTTTATTGATACTCGGTTGCCTATTTTATGAATTGGATATTGTGTTAGTTTGGCAGATAAGGTGTTGCTTTTTTCTTCTGATTGAGATAAACAGTTTGTTGGTTCACCTATATGAAAAATATTTGGTGAAATCCAATGCTTCTGTTCATAATTTTGGGTTAAATATTGTAGCATCAATTCAGAAATTTTAATACTTCTTTCAAATTTTATTTTCTCAACTTCTTTGTCCTTGGGCATTAAACATATAAATTCATTTCTTGCTCTTGTAAAAGCCACGTACATTAAATTCAGATTATCAACATACTGATACATTTTTTCTTCAAAATAACTATCTTGGAAGAAAGTGTCTTTGAGTAAAGATGAGTAATATACAGGTAGGATATTTAATTGATTAAAAGGTTTTTGATTAATATTTAGCCACAATAACGAACGATTTCGTGTCTCTTCAAATTCCCATTCCAAAAATGGCATAATAACTACTTTAAAATCCAATCCTTTTGATTTGTGTATCGTCATAACTTTCATTGCCTCTTGGTCTTCGGGAAGTTGAATATATTTTTTGTGGTTGTTTTTATCCCACCATTTAATAAAAGAGTATAAATCTCCTGTTCGGTTGGTTGTGTAGCGAAAAACTTCATCTTGTAAAGCATTGATAAATACCAATTCATCGTACCATTTTGTTAATTTGAATGCGTCTATAATATTTTCTATTGCCTCGTATATGGGCAGATGGCGTATTTGAAGAATGGCATCATTCTCTTCTTTTGTGAAAAGTAGTGAAGTGGCTTCTGTATGTTTTTGTTCCTTATGTGCTTCAAAATCAATTGTATCTGTTTCTGATAATCTGTTTTTGGCTTTGAGATATTCAATAATCATATTGGCACGACAAATATCATCAGTAGGATTTAAGCAGAGTTTTAATAAATCAATTATAAAACGAACTGTTGCAGAAGAAGTTAATAGTAATCCTTCACTACCTACTAATTCGTAATTGATGTTTGGATTGGCATTTTCATTGTTCTTATATTTTAGCATAAAATCGGTCAGCATACTTGCATCTCCTTTTGTTCTTACTAAAAAAGCAATATCCGAAGTGGAATAACCTCTTTCTACTAACGATTCTATGATTGTTGGAATACGATTTAGTACGTTTTCTTTCCATGTTTTTTCGCTATTGTCCACGAATTCAAAATGCAGATGTCCTTGTTCTTTTGAAGTTACTTTTTGAGAAACATCTTGATATGCAGTTGTTATTTTTTTAGGAAGTTCAAACAGTGAACTCTTTTTATTTGCTACTGATTCGTTTAATCTTTCTGTTAAAAAGTTACTTAAAAATTGTGCATTTTTTTCAAAGAACTGATTGTTAAACTCAACGATATTTTTGTCACTTCTCCAGTTTGAAACGAGTGTTTCTCTCTTCAAACTATCGGGGCGTATATCTTTCTCCACTTGCTCTTGCATGAGTTTCCAATCTGAATTTCGCCAACGATAAATACTCTGTTTTACATCGCCTACAAGTAGATTAAATTTGTTTTCTGCAATACTATTTTCTATTAAAGGTTTGAAATTCTTCCATTGTAATACCGAAGTATCTTGAAACTCATCTATCATAAAATGGTGTGTTTTCAATCCTGTTCGTTCATAAACAAAAGGAGTCTCATTATCATCTATTATTGTATTTAATAGTGAATTGACGTTAGAAAGTAGCATGAGATTTTGCTCATCGGTAATGTTGCGTATTTCTTCTGCTAAATCGGATAAAAGTCCTAATGTATAGATGTTTTTTAGTACGACATTGGCTGTATTATATTCTATTATTTCATTGTCAATGAGGTTGATAATTGTTTGTAAATGTTGTTGGATTATTGAATAATTGTTTGAAATTATTGAAACAACTTCCGTTTTGGCTGTTTTGGTGTAGCAATTTTCGGGCATTTCTGCATATGCTCTAAAAGTGGTAGTTAATTCGTATTTTCCATTTTTCAAACTTTCTAACTTGTTGAAAAGATTTCTTCTCTTAAAAACATCTTCAATAATTCCAATTTGCGCTAAATACTTTTGAAAATCATTAACGCTATTTTCTACTTTATTTTCAAACTTTTTCTTTATGGCAGTTAGTTGCTGTTTGTATTCTTTTAATAGTTTCTTATCGTGCAATTTTTCATAGACTTCTTCTGCTAATGTTTGATAATTCTCTTTGAATAGTTCCTTTCCGAGTTCTGCTATTTCGTTACTTACTTTCCAACTTTTTTGTTCTTGTAATTTCTCTTCCATAAATTGCCTTAGCCATTCCATAGAACTTTTATTCTCTTTTGTTAATTTCAAAAAGAAGTTATCTACGGCTTGTTGCAAAATATCTTCTGTGTCTAAGAAAACATTTTGATTTCCTGCTAATCCTAATTCTCTTCCGAATGTTCTAACTATTTGCAGAAAGAACTTATCAATAGTACTAATTGAAAATGAGGCGTAATCAAAAAGTAGATTAACTAAAATTGTTCTTGCTCTATTGGTTATCTGACTGTTAGAAAGTTGCGTCTCTTTTTGTAATATATCTATGTAAACCGATTTTTTTTCATCAGACAGTAGAAACAGTTCTTCCAATATTCTTTGTTTCATCTCGTCTGTTGCCTTATTGGTGAATGTTACTGCAAGGATTCTTCGGTGTGGTGTTTTTTCTTCTTTGTAAAGGTGGAAGAGTTGTAATATATACTCTTGAGTTAATTGATATGTCTTTCCAGAACCTGCCGAAGCACTATAAATTGTAAGCATGTTTGTCTTGTTTTTTTATAGTACAAATATAGTAGAAAGTTTATACATTTGAAAAGTTTTTCCAAAATCAATTTAATATTTGACTGTAAATTTATTTTTATCTATTTTTGTAAAAAGAAACTATTTAGAAGAAAAATAGTTAAAAATAGATTAAGGATTAAATGAAAAAACGAGTATTCTTTCTGATAATTTTATTTTTTCACGTAGTGTGTGGAGTGGGGCAAATATCTCACAATTACACTGCAAAGGTGGTAGATAGTCAGAAAAAACCTTTAAATAATGTCGCTGTTTTCTTGAAAGACAAAAAGGTGACAACCGCTGATTCTAAAGGTGTTTTTTCTTTAACTTATAAACAGATTAAATCCATTTCACGAATTCAACTTTATAAAGAGAAGTATAGAGTAAAAACGATTAAATTTCCTGTTTCCAATTTACAAAAAAAACATTTAATAGTTTTAGAAAAATTGGAGTACCAACTTTCTGAGGTGGTTATACGCAAGGAAAATACCCAACTAAGAAATTTTCGTACGTTAAGAGATGTAGAGGGAATGACAATCAATGCAGGACGCAAAAGTGAGGTCGTTCTTTTGAATGATATGACTATCAATAAAGTAACCAATAATGCACGACAAATATTTTCGAAAGTAGTTGGAGTAACAATTAACGAGAGTAGTGAGGGTGGTTTGCAACTCAATATCGGTGGTAGGGGGCTTAATCCTAATCGTACAGCCAATTTTAATACACGTCAAAATGGTTATGATATAAGTGCAGATGTACTCGGTTATCCCGAAAGTTATTATACTCCACCAACAGAAGCACTAGAAGAGATACAAGTTATTCGTGGAGCAGCCTCTTTGCAATATGGTACTCAGTTTGGTGGAATGGTCAATTTTAAGATGGAGCGTCCTTATAAAAAGCCATTTCATATAAGTCAAAGAACTTCTTATGGTAGTTATAATCTGTTTTCTTCTTTTTCTAAAATAAGTGGAACTCTCGGAAATTTTAGTTATTATACCTATTATAATTACAAACAAGGGGATGGGTTTCGTTCCAATTCAAGATATCGTTCACAGAATGCTTTTATTAATTTAAATTATCATTGGGGCGGAAAAAACTCTATTCATTTTGATTGGGTAAAATATCACTATTTGGCAAAGCAACCAGGAGGATTAACCAATTATATGTTTTACGATAATCCTTTGCAAAGTAATAGGAAAAGAAATTGGTTTAGAGTAGATTGGAATGTGTTGAATCTAAAATATATGCATGATTTTTCTCATACAATGCGTTTTTCTATACAAGGATTTGGACTTATGGCGGAACGTACTGCCTTGGGCTATCGGAGTTATCGTGTTTCACAACCTGATGATGAAAATTTACCTCGTGACTTGCTTGTTGGAAAGTTTAGAAATTGGGGAATAGAATCTCGACTGATAAAACATTACTCTATTTATAATCAGAATAATACCTTGTTGGCAGGAATTAAATATTATCAATCTGAAAATAGTAGCCAACAAGGAGTAGGAAGTGCAAAAAGTGATGCAGATTTTGATTTTGCCACAAAAGAGTTTCCTTATTATGAACAACAATCTCGTTTTACTTATCCTAACTTGAATTTAGCATTTTTTGCCGAAAATATTTTTAAATTAAATAAAAAAACAACATTAACTCCTGGAATTAGATTTGAAAAAATAAAAACAGAGAGTAAAGGAAATTATCGTATGATTGCAAAAGTTCCTTATACTGATATCATTGTGAGTGATACTACAATTAATGATAATGTAACAAAGGATAGGTATGTTTTTTTAGCAGGTTTGGCACTGTCACATAAATTTAACCAAATGGAGTTGTATGGGAATTTTTCTCGTAATTATCGCTCTGTAACTTTTAATGATATTCATTCTAATATGCCGGGTTTTGCTATTGCTCCTAATATTAGTGATGAGAAGGGATTTTCTTCTGATATAGGATTAAAAGGAAAATGGAAAGATATTTTATATTTTGATTGTAGTATTTATGGACTCTATTATGGTGATAAAATAGGTGAGTATTATCATGTGAATAGTAATTCAGGAGCAGTAGAGCGTTATCGTGATAATGTTGGAACTGCCTTGACTTATGGTTTTGAAAGTTTGTTGAATTGGGATATGAATGAAACATGGTGGAAAAAAGAGAATTTAAAATTGAACTTTTTTATAAATACTTCTTTTACAGGCTCTTCATATTTATCTTCGGATATTCCTAATATAAAAGGAAATCAAGTTGAGTTTGTTCCTTTGGTTAACTTGAAAAGTGGACTAGAGTTTGGATATAAAAATTTTCTTTTGACTGCACAACTCTCTTATGTTAGTTCGCAGTTTGCTGATGCGACTAATCAAGATACTCCTAAAAAAGAAAATTTATATGGAGTTTTTGGGAAAATACCTGCTTATTACGTGATTGACATATCCACTTCCTACAAAATTAATCAACACATTAAACTGGAAAGTACTATTCAAAATTTAACAGATAATTACTATTTTACTCAAAGAGCAACGGGTTATCCTGGACCAGGGATTATTCCATCTATGCCATTCAATTATGTGGTAACTTTATCCTTAGAAATGTAATATACAGGCTTATATTTTTTTGTTTGGAAAATAAAAAAAGGAGATAATTTCTCTGTAAAAAGTGGAAATAAGTATTGTTTTATAGTTAAAAAATGTTAATATATACTGTTTGGCATACAATATGCATCTTCTTGTTAATAATTATATTATTTTTGTCCTTAAGTAGTTTGCTTTTTTCTGTCTGTAAGTAAGTGAATGCCCCATATTGGGTCTTGATTTTTATATATTAAGCACTCCTACTTTTACAAAATAAAAAAAGAAATTTATGAAAAAAAGAATACTATTAATATTATTGAGTTTAGGGTTGATGATTGCTGGCGTAAAATCTCAAGTTTACGAATTTGATGGTTCTACTTTACAGGGTACTGATGCTACAATGACCATTTCAGACACTCCACAAGGCTGGAGTACAGGGTTAACTCTTGACGGAAAAGAAAATGTTTTTAAGGGGTCAGATACTGGTAACATGTCTTCTATTTTAACAAAAAAGGCTGATTATGACCTTGTCAATAATGATATTGTGCTAACAGCCTACTATTATGAGTTGACAAATGCCTCTTTTAATCCAGATTATAATTCAAATTACTTCTTTTTTGCATTTGCACCTGCAGTTTGTGAAAATCCTCAAATTCAAAACAATCCTTTTGGGGATTTTGCTACAAATGTATATGAAGGGTTTAGTGTGGGATTTGATAGTAAAACCAACAATGTTTTTATTTCAAATTGTCGTAAAGCAAGTGAAAATGTTTATCTCGTTACATTAGATCATAGTTTTTCTATTCCTCTAGGAACTTGGCACAAAATGGAAATAAGAATAGGGCTTGATGACCAAAATGACATTATTATACACTATTTTAATATAGATAATACGCCGATTATCCGTAATAAATATTTAATGGAAAATCAGACCACTAAGTCTAATTCTACCTTACATTCTTGGGTTAATGGTCAGATAAGAGTAGGTATGAAGCATGCGGGATATACGGCTCATTTTACAGCACAAGAGGTAGATCGATTTCAAACAAAGGATTCTGATAATGATGGTATTGGTGATATTACTGACCTTGATAATGATAACGATGGCATATTAGATATTAATGAAAATAGTTGTTATACTTCGCATACAGTAGATGCAGCGACTATTAATGATACTATTAACTTTCAGCATAAAAACACATTAGTCTATGTTGTTACGGGAGCCAATTATGATGGAAAAGGACATGGGAAATCTGGATTCCAACAAGCATTAATAGATAGAAGAATGGAATATAATCATTTAATCGGTATTACAGAGTTTTTTGAAGTTGATGCTGTTCCTGGAACTACTGGGGGGGAAATGTGTAGTCGTATTGATTTTGGTAATAGTCCATCTGATATAGTGGGAAATGTTACTACAGAAGAAACAGGAGTTTTTAAAGTTTCCAATGCAATTACTATGTTTGATGTTCATACTAATCATCCTACCTGTTCGGATAACTACGGTAAGACAGTGCGTTCAGAGATTAAAAGGACTGTTGGACCAGGTGAAGGTACTTATTCTGATATCGTCAAATTTAATAAGAGTGTAAGAGCATTTGGATTTGATATTAATGATGTCTTTGACCCTAGTGACGAAGGAGCAGGTATAGAAGCAACTTTAAGAATATATCTTGATGGCGAATTAAAATTTTATTTTAAAGGGCAAACTACGGCTGGGGCTAATTCGGCATTTAAAGTATATGATAGTGAGGGTAATAACTTATCGCAAGATCCAAAACATGATCAAGTAATAACTTTCGGTGATCAGCGTGAAGTAAGTATTGGGATTATATCTGCAGAACCTTTTTCTACTGTGAAAATAGAAAGTTATTTTAATTTTTCTTCGTCTACTTATTTTTGGGACTGGACAGGACTTGATAATTTTATTTATAGCATTGAATGTGATTATGATAATGATGGAATTCCTAATTATTTAGATTTGGATAGTGATGGTGATGGTTGTCCTGATGCTTTGGAAGGAGGAGATGTTATAAATAGTTCTGATTTGGTCGCTTCTTCAATGGCAGGAGGAAGTACTAGCGTTCAAGAAAATCTTGGAACAACAGTTGGTACGACAGTAGGAGTTGATAACGGAGTTCCTAAGATAGTGAATTTTGGACAGAAAGATACAAATGGAGAAGTTGGTCAATCTGTTCATTACTCTCAAAATGATACGAAAAATAGTTGTAAAAACTATTGGCACGGTGGGGTCACTGGTTCTGAAAATGATTGGAATTTAAGTCAAAACTGGACACAAGAAGAAATTCCTATGGTAGGAGAAGATATTAAGTTTGCTACCAATGAAAATAATGATAACAACCCTGCCTCTGATAATTTAATAGTACCTGGTGATGCTAATAATCCTACTATAATAGGAGATTTAATTAATGAATCAGATAAGGCTTTGGTTGTTCCTGCTAACAGATATATCGTTATTAATGGTCTGGTAACAGGCAGTGAAACAGCAGAGAAAGATAATAAAATTAAGGTGTTAGCAGAGGCAAATAAGCCGAATGGAACCATTATTTTCAAGGGGCAGCCTTGTGATAGTCCTATTTATGGAATTGTTCAGATGTATGCCAAAGGTAAGAAAAAAGCAAAGCAGGAATGGACAGATAATATTGAAGGTAGTCCTACTTATAATAAGAAATTTGTTTCAAGTTATGAGTGGCAACATTTTGGTGTTCCGGTAGCAAGTGTTGTTGCAAATCCAGCGTTACATGGTGCTTTCTTACGAGAATATGATGAAACCTATAATGCCCCTGATAGTTACTATAACAAATGGCATACATTAAATAATGCTAGTTCACTTACTGCATTTAAAGGTTATGAAATTACACAAAATATTTCTCGTACCTATGAAATGTCAGGTGCTTTCCAATTTTGTGATAAAACAGTAACAATGACTCGTAAAGCCCCAGAAGTTCAAGGAAGTACTGATACTAATGTAGGGAATCGTCATTATGGATTAGGACAAAATATTTTTGGGAATTCTTATACTGCTTCTATCAATGTAGATAAAATAGTATTCCCTGATGAAGTAGAAAAAACGGTGTATCTTTATAATACAGGTCGTTTTTATGATTGGGCTACTGATGGTGGTATTAATGATGGTAATTCGCTTACTGCAGGACAATATACTGCTATTCCTAAAAATGCTTCTCCTGTTCTTGAA
>PDWI01012722.1_pt1 | contig 13369 bp, 14 predicted proteins | sample 1430891 | NCBI WGS metagenome assembly PDWI01 (sample SAMN01162508, study PRJNA174530) | Oral metagenome, whole genome shotgun sequencing project. | biome: Marine environment; feature: Marine mammal; material: Swab sample of the gingival sulcus; isolation source: swab sample of gingival sulcus... | reverse complement strand
AATAATTTGTGCAGGTTTTGGTGGTCAAGGTGTTATGTCAATGGGTCAAATGATTACATATGCTGGTATGGTTGAAGAAAAACAAGTTTCTTGGCTTCCATCATATGGACCTGAGATGCGTGGTGGTACAGCAAACTGTAATGTTATTGTTTCTGATCATCTTATAGGTTCTCCGATTATTTCTCATGATGCAACATGTGCTATTGTTATGAATAAACCTTCTTTAGTAAAATTTGAAAAAGAAATCGCTGCAGGTGGAAAACTTATCATTAATAGTTCATTAATTGAAGATAAAGCTTCAAGAGATGACTTAGATGTTTACTACATTCCTGCAAATGAAATAGCAGTAGAAATGGGTAATTCAAGAATAGCTAATATGGTTATGTTAGGAGCTTACTTAGAGCTTACTCACTGTGTAACTCCAGAGAGTATTGAAAAAGCATTCTTAAAAGTGTTTGGTGAAAACAAAGCTCATTTAATTGATATTAATAGACAGGCACTTGAAAGAGGAGCTGTATTAGTAAGAAAATAAATATATTTTTAGTATGCTGGGAGATTTTTTATCTCTCAGTATTTTTATTTGTAAAATTTCTTCTTATATGCTAGTATTTAATTATGGATGATATAATTAAAAAACAGATTAATTCAGATAGACAAATCTGGAAGTTTTCATTATATGGGTTTCTTAAGAATTTAAAATTCTTTGAACCGTATTTGGTATTATTTTTATTATCAGGAAATTTAAATTTATTGCAAATAGGACTCTTATATTCTATAAGAGAAGTTATTGTGTATATCTTTGAAATTCCATCAGGAATAATAGCGGATTATTATGGAAGAAAAAAAGAATTATATTTATGTTTTATCTTCTATATCATCTCTTTTATTTTCTTCTTTTTAACAAGAACATTTTCTATGGCAATACTTGCAATGATTTTTTTTGGACTAGGAGAAGCCTTTCGTTCAGGTACTCATAAAGCCATGATATATAGCTATTTAGAAGAAAAAGAGTGGAAGCAGTATAAAACATACGTATATGGTAGAACCAGATCCTTTTCGCTGATAGGGTCTGCTATTTCATCGCTTTTAGGAATTCTTCTTATTTTACATATTCCTAGGTCAAATTATATTTTTCTTTATTCCATTCTTCCATTTATTTTAGATCTTATTTTAATATATACCTATCCATTATCACTGGATACGGTGGATAAAAAGAAGGATGCTAAATTGAAAGATATGATTCAGTTTAATATTTCCAGTATAAAAAACAAGGTGAATCTTAGAAGAATACTACTTAGTTCATCCATATTTGAAGGAATATTTAAATCCATAAAGGATTTAATTCAGCCAGTACTTAAAATGATTATATTATCTTCTGGAGTTATTATAATCAGTAAATTATCTCCTGATGATAATATAAAAGTAGTACTCGGCATCAGTTATTTTATCATCTTTATCTTTAGTTCTTTTGTATCGAAGAAAGTGTATATTTTAAAACATAAATTTAGTTTAGAATATTTGATGAATACAAGTTTTTTGTTATTTGCCATTTTATTATTTATATTAGGATTAATGATAAAAATGAAGTTAATGATAGCAATCATTATATTATTTGTATTGATAACAGTTTTAAAAGATGGAAGAAAGCCGCTCTTTGTAGATATTTGTGATGATCATATGGAAACATATCAAAGAGCAACTGTACTCAGTATTGAATCGCAATTTAAATCGATGTTTTCAGTGATATTAGCGCCTATTATAGGTTTTCTATCAGATGTGTATGGTATAGAAATCGTGATGTTTATGCTTTCTATAGTATTACTATGTATATATTATTTTATTAAAATAGAGGAGAAAAAATGAGAAAATTATTTGGAACAGATGGTGTAAGAGGTGTAGCAAATAAAGAATTAACACCAGAACTTGCATATAAACTTGGACGATATGCAGCATATGTTATAAAACATAAAGAAAATAGTAGAGTAGTCATAGGGAAAGATACTAGGATTTCTGGTGATTTATTAGAACATGCTTTAATTGCAGGAATTCTTTCTGTTGGATGCGATGCTTTTTCTGCAGGAATTATTCCAACACCAGGAATATCTTATATCACAAGACAGATGGATTTTGATTTAGGAATTGTTATTTCTGCTTCTCATAATCCACTGGAGTTTAATGGAATCAAATTCTTCAATCATGATGGCTTTAAATTAACGGATGAGCAGGAACTGGAGATAGAAGATTATATTTTTGAAAGAAAAACCATTGATAAAGAATATATTAATGAGAATATTGGAAGGCATTCTATTTTAGAAGGTGCTGTAAATATGTATGCAGACTTTTTAATCAGTACAGTGGAAGGCGATTTATCAGGAATAAAAATAGGCGTGGATGCAGCAAATGGTGCTGCATATAAGGCATGTGAAGAGGTATTTAGTAGATTAAGTGCGGATGTTAGTATGATTCATCATAAGCCTAATGGACTGAATATTAATAAAAACTGTGGCTCGACGCATTTAGAGGATTTAATTAAGTATGTAAAAGAAACAGATCTTGATATGGGTATTGCATTTGATGGAGATGCTGATAGGCTTCTTGCTGTGGATGAAGATGGAAATATTGTAGATGGAGATAAGATTATAGCAATATGTGCTTCTTATCTTAAAGAGGAAAATAAACTTAAAAATAATACAGCAGTAGTTACTGTAATGAGTAATATGGGTTTTGATAAATGCCTTGAAGAAAGAGATATAAAGGTTTCTAAAACGAAGGTTGGCGACCGATATGTTTTGGAAGAAATGAGAAAAAATGACTATAGTATAGGTGGAGAGCAGTCTGGTCATATTATCTTTTTTGATTATAATACAACAGGCGATGGAATACTTTCTGCTTTAAAATTATTAGAGATTGTAAAAAAATCTGGAAAGAAATTATCAGAGCTTGCTTCTATTATGACAGTATATCCTCAAGTTCTTGTGAATGTCAAAGTTTCGAATGAAAATAAAATGAAGTATTTAGAAGATGATGTAATCAAAGAGAAAATACATGATGTGGAAAAAATGATAGAAGGAAAAGGTAGAGTGCTTATTAGACCATCTGGTACAGAGCCTTTAATCAGAGTCATGCTAGAAGGAGAGAGTATAGAGCTTATTGAAAATTATGCAAGTGAAATAGCAGATATTATAAAAGAAAGATTAAATTAAAGAAGAAATCCCATTGGGATTTCTTTAAAATTTTCCGCTACTTCCGCCATATCCAGAAGATGATACTGTGCTACCGCCACCTGAAGATCCAGAAGAATCTGATTTTTGTATTTTTGTTCTACTTACATGACTATATAGATAGCGATCATATTTTTTATGTAGATTAAACGATCCATCTTTTACATAGTCCATTGCATAAGTCTCTCTTTTTGCTGTTTTCATTGAAAGAGTGAAAGTAAAAGGTACAAAGATAGCAATAACTAAACTAATCACTACAATAGCAGCTTCTGCCTTCATTCTAGATTTTTTAGAGCGGTATGTATGATTGACATCATATGCTTTTCCCTTTTCATATTCTGTAAAAAATTCATCATTTAAAGCTATAAATTCAGAAAATCCTTTATAAAATTTATCATCACTTAAATAGCCTAAAAATCCTTCTTCTATTTGATTCAGACCATAATCCGTTAATGCATTTATTGCGGAGCCTTTTGTTACAATAGCATAGTCTCTATCTGCCATAGCTAGCATTAGAAGCACATACCATAGATTATTTCAGCTGTTTCACGAGATGTTTTACCATCATATAAATTAGAGCGTACAATGATATATAAATTGGCTTTATGCTTTTCTCTAAATTCTAATGTCATTTCCTTTAAATCATTTATTTCATTTGAAGAAAGAATATTTTCATTATCTACAATATATTCTTCCTTATTATAACTATCTTCTGCAAAAATAAAGCTAGAGCTAATCAGGATAAGAAGGAAGATTATAAAACTTATTTTTTTCATACGACCTCCTTATAATATAAAGAAATTAATAGCGCTTCCAATAGCGATAAGAGGTAGTGATATTCCTAAGAAATATTTTAAGAATTTACCTTTATCAATTGGAAGATTTCCTACTAATTCTCCAGTTTGTCCATTCATTGCAAAAGTATATGGTTTATCTTTATACTTTGTAGTTAAAATCCATACTGGAAGAAGAACATATTCGATATCTTGTCCTTCAATATTTACATCAGAAAATCTAGGAGATACCGTTGCATAGCCTCTTACGGTATTTTTAAATGTTGCATCCATACTAGCTTTTATTCTTTCATTGATTCTAGGAGTACATTCTTTTGATTCTACATCGTATTTATCTGATAGATAACCAGCTAAATATCCTAAATCAAATTTTTTAAAATCACTATAATCAAAGGGTTCTATAGCCTCCATATATTCATCTGGCATCTTTGTAGAGCCATCAGCAGGAATTCTAATAAACTCCATATCTCCTGCTCTTTCTACATCATAAAAGCTTGTTCTTGTATAATTATAATCGCCATCACTCCACGCACTAACTGTTGTGCAGGAATAATTGATATCCGCTTTTCCTTTACAGTTAAAAAGCCAAAATGGGACGTATAGCCCTTGTATGCTATCAATTCTATTTTCTGATTTAAAATTATTTGGCAAAAGCCTTTTGCCCTTATAAAAGTTTCTAAGCGCTTCTTTGGCTGCTTTTTTATCAAATTTAAACGGAATAATATAATCCGGTTTAAACATACCTTGTGCTGTCTTAGGAATAATCTGTGGATTACCACAGTATACACATTCTGTTGATGTTGTATTTTCATCACAAATAACTTTTGCACCACAGGAAGGGCAGTTGTATTCTTTAAAAGACTCATCAATATGTTCTGGATTTTTATCAGACCATTTGATATCTTCTTTGGAATCTTCAAGCCCCTTTTTCTTCATATACTCATGTATTTCTTCAATCGTAAAATTACTCTCGCAAGAATTACAATGAATGTGCTGACTTTCTGAACTAAATTCAAGCGGTGCAGAGCAGTTGGGACACGTATAATTTAGAACGTCACTCATAGTTACCTCTTATTCCCGCAATTAGAGCAGAAATTGCCTTTGTTTACCTGTCCGCACTGACAAGTCCACTCAGCATCTGGCTTTTTATTCCCGCAATTAGAGCAGAAATTACCTGTGTTTTGAGTTCCGCAGCCACATGTCCAGTTATTTATTACTGGCTTTTTATTTCCGCAGTTTGCGCAGAAATTACCAGTATTTTCAGTCCCACAATTACATGTCCAAGAAGCACCAGCATTATATGAATTATTTTCTGTTGTATTGGTATTATTTTTTTCACCCATTTCATATAATTTATTTGGATTCATTCCACCTGCATTATTTGCCATATTCATTCCAGCGAAAGCCATAAATGCTCCGCCGCCACCTTCATTCTTAGCAGCGTCCTGCATTGCTGCAGCTTGTGCTCCAGTTAAGTGAGCAGCAGCCATACTTGGATTTCTAAATACTGCATTTCTTTGAAGCTCTTTAATCATTGCTTCATCTTCTTCAGGAGCAGTAACTGAACTAACTCCAAATGAGAATACTTCAATACCTCTTTTTTCAGCCCAGTCTTCTGATAATACTTCATTAAGAGCATCTGCTATTTCAGTAGTATGTGCAGGAAGTGCACTATATCTAATACCACTTGCTGATATTTTAGCAAAGGCAGGTTGTAAAGATGTCATTAACTCACTTTTAAGCTGACTATCAATTTCACTTCTATCATAAGTAGATTCTATATTTCCACATACATTAGTGTAGAATAAAATTGGATTTGTAATCTTATAAGAGTATTCTCCAAAACATTTAATCGATATATCAATATCCAGTCCAATATTTTTATCGACTACTCTAAAAGGAACAGGACTAGGCGTTCCATATTTATTTCCATAGATTTCTTTAATATTTATATAATAAACGCGTTGATCCTTTGCAGGACTTCCACCAAAAGTAAATCTCTTTCCAATTTCTTTAAAGGTATTTTTAATCCCTTCTCCTAAACCACCAGTAAATATACTTGGCTCTAAATCTGTTTTAAATGTATATTCTCCAGGTTCTGCACAAATCTCAGCAACTTTTCCTTGCTCTACGATAATCATACACTGACCATCATTTACTGTAATAAGGCTACCATTTGATATAACATTATCCTCACCTTTTTTATTTGAACTTCTCTTTCCTATTCTTTTTTCACCTTTTGCAACAAGTGTATCTTTATCCAATGAATCACAGTAGAAAAATTCTTTCCACTGATCAGCAAACGTACCACCTGCTGCACCAAGTGCTGCTTTAATTAAACCCATATTGTCTCCTTTCTATACATCATTATTTTATCACATATAGTAGAATATTAAAAATATATTTCTTATTGTATTTTTATTTAAATATTTGTTAAATATGATATAATTATTTAGACGATAAAGGAGAGGTTACTATGTGTGGAGTAGTTGGATATATAGGGAAAAATAAGGCATTACCTGTTTTATTAGATGGATTATCAAAGCTAGAGTATAGAGGCTATGATTCTGCAGGTATAGCGCTTGTTGATGAAAAGCTTTTTATAAAGAAGAAAAAAGGACGATTAGAAGGTTTAAAAAATGAATTGAATTCTGAGGAATATACAGCTAATATTGGAATAGGGCATACTAGATGGGCAACACATGGAGCGCCTACTGAAGTGAATGCACATCCTCATTTAGATAATAAAAATTCTATTGCAGTGATTCATAATGGAATTATTGAAAATTATATTAAAATAAAAGAGTGGCTTATGGAAGTGAGTGATATTAAATTTGTATCAGAGACAGATTCTGAGGTAATAGCTCATTTGATTAGTTATTTTTATGAAGGAGATCTTTTAGATGCAGTGTATAAGGCTGTTGATAGAATGGAAGGGGCCTATGCGATATCGGTTGTATCTACGAATGAACCAGATAAAATTGTTGCGGTTAGAAAAGATAGCCCTTTGATTATAGGAATAGGGGAAGGAGAAAATTTCTTAGCTTCTGATATTCCTGCGCTTTTAAAATATACGAAAAATGTTTTATTTGTTGAAAATGATGAATTTGTTGTGATAACAAAAGATAAAGTAACGCTTTTAGATGCGTTTAAACAAGAAGTAATAAGAGATATTTTTAAGGTTACTTGGGATGAAAAAGCGGCTGAAAAAGAAGGCTATCCTCATTTTACGTTAAAAGAAATTCATGAACAGCCTAAGTGCTTTAAAGAAATTCTCAGTAGAAGAATAAAAGAAGATATTTATTTAGAAGGACTTAATATTTCTTATGATAAGTTTAAAGAGTTTAATAAGGTCTATATTGTAGCTTGTGGAACGGCTTATCATGCAGGGCTTATTGGGAAATACGCCATAGAGAAATATGCAAAGGTGCCAGTAGAAGTAGATATTGCCTCTGAGTTTAGATACAGAGATCCTTTTATTGATGAAAATACTTTATTTATAGCAGTTTCTCAGTCAGGAGAGACTTTAGATACGCTTCAGTCCTTAAGAGAAGCGAAAAGAAAGGGAGCGACTATTTTATCGGTTGTGAATGTAGTGGGTTCTTCTGTAGCAAGAGAATCAGATGGCGTTTTATATACTTGGGCAGGGCCTGAAATAGGTGTTGCTAGTACAAAAGCATATACTTCTCAGATTTTAATGTTCTATTTATTTGCTTTAAAGCTCGCGAAAGAAACCAATCGAATAGAAGAAAAAGAATATAAAAAATTAATAGAGGAATTATATCATTTTCCAGGGTATATTGAAGGGATATTAAAACATTCTTCTAAAATACAGGAATTTGCAGATAGCCAGTTTAATAATGATAGTGTATTTTTTATTGGTAGAGGAGTAGATGTCTATTCTTCTTTAGAAGCCTCTTTAAAATTTAAGGAGATATCATATATTAATTCCTTTGCAATTGCAGCTGGAGAGTTAAAACATGGTACCATTGCTCTTATAGAAGAAGGCACTTTAGTTGTTGCCTTTGCAACGCAGAAAAAATTATATGATAAGATGCTTTCGAATATTAAAGAAGTAAAGGCAAGAGGAGCACATGTTCTATGTATTGCAAAAGAGGGAGATGAAGATGTATTAAAAGTAGCAGATGAAGTGATATTTATACCAGATTCTTTTGAAGATTTACTTCCTCTTATTGATGTAATACCAATGCAGCTCTTTGCTTATTATGTATCAGTAGCAAGAGGAAATGATGTCGATAAACCAAGAAATTTAGCGAAATCAGTAACTGTTGAATAAAAAACTACTCTTATGGAGTAGCTTTTTTTACATCAAAACATAGAATCGTCTTTAGTTTTTCTATTTCTGTTTTTCTTGGATCGCTAATATATATTTCTCTATGAGAAAAAGAAGTTCTTTGATAGCCTTGTTCTTTGGTAAAGTCCATCATCTTTTTAAAGGTAGCTGGTTCATTATCATAAGATCCTAAATGAAGAAAAATGCAGCTTTCTCTTTCTTTATACGACACTAGATTTATATCTTTAATATATTCATTCTTTTTCTTTTTAAAGGAAATTTCTTTCGCCTTTTCTAAAACCTCTTCTGTTACAAAAGAGGGCATAGCAATCATAATAGTATACTTTAATTCATCCTTATTACCAGTATATTCTTTATGATTTATGGTATCCCAAACCCCTTCTAGAGGAGGAACAACAAATTGGAAGAAATCTTTTATAGTAAAATCTTCTTTTTTATAGCTCATACTAATAGCATAAGCAGTAGCATATAATGCTTCTACTTTACTTGAAAATATATTGGAATTTGGATTTCCAGTTCCTTTCAGTGAGAGATACTGAAGGGAACTGGAAAGTTGATAATATTTAATTTCTTTGCTTTATAAATCTCTTTTTGCTCTTTTTTTAAATCATATTTAGTCATACTACCTCCCTATATATTTACTTGCTTCTCTTATACTAAGTTTTGACATGCTATTTTTATTTTCTTTAATAAAATTTTGAACCCATATAGGATTGGTTTTAGAATAATCTCTAAGCGCCCATCCAATGGCTTTATTAATAAAAAATTCATCAGAATTTAAATTGTTTTTTAAAATTTTTTCTAAAAGCTCTGTATTTGTTCTATCCTTTCTTAGAAGCTGATGGTCAATAGAAAGCCTTCTAAGCCAAAAATCTTCATCCGTCGATAATAAGAGCATTAAATCATCCACCCTAGAATCTAAAAGACCAATATCTCCGATGATTTGGTCAAAATTATCAATGGTATCCCACCACTGCTTTATTTTAGCATACTTTAATATCTTAGGAATATCCTCATAGAAAATATATTTTTTCATTGATTTTAAATAGTCGATAACAATGTACTGACACTCTCTATAATCATCCTTATAAAGCGCATCAAGGAGATTCCAATCAATTGTTTTCTTCTTCTTTTCTTCTTTTAAAAACTCTTTAAATAGCTTTTTTCTTAGAGGCGTCTTGATGCCATAGAATAAAAATTTGTTTTTCATATATTTTTCCATATGAACTTTATTTTTATCATTTCTATTTTTTTCTAAGAGTTTTTTAATCTCTAAGTAGTTCATTGATATATCTCCTAACATTTTTAGCAATTATTTCATGTCCCTTTTGATTTGGATGAAGGCCATCTGAAAGGTAGAATGTCTTATTTAGATTTGTATTAAAATCAAGATAAGGAATTTCTGTTTCTTTACAGAATAAAATCAGTTTTTCTCTTAATTTATCTATTTGTTTATCAATTTCTACTTTTTCACCGCATAGAATAAATTCTTCATTCATATAGGATTTTGTAGGAATGCCAATAAAGTATTTAATCTTATTTTTTTCTGCTATTTTAGTCATGGAATAGATATTAGATAGAATAAATTTAATATCTGTTTGAAAGAAAATATCATTGCTACCTGCCATAATAATTACATAATCTGGTTTTTGTAAAATAACATCAGAGTAGAATCTTGAAAGGATTCCTGTACTGGTATCTCCGCCAATTCCTTTATTAATAAATTCATGCTCTAAATCAATGAGTTCAACCCAGCTTTTTTCTATTTCATAGCCTTCTGTTAGGCTATCTCCTAAACATATAAATTTCATCTAATCACCTCTATTTTATTCTATCATTATTTACATTGTTTTAAAATACTATTATATGGTATAATAAAGAAAATAAGGAGGCGTATGAATACATTAGAAATTAAAAATCTTAAAAAATATTATGGAAAAGCAAGGGGCGTTGAAGATGTTAGTTTTTCTGTGAAAAAAGGTGAAATATTTGGGTTTATTGGACCAAATGGAAGTGGAAAGAGTACAACAATTAGAACCGCACTCTCTCTTATTTTTCCAACATCTGGAGAGATTAAAATATTTGGACTGGATAGTATAAAAGATAGAAGCTGCATTGCAGAAAAAATAGGCTATTTACCAGCAGAAGTGTTTTATTATGATAATATGAAAGTAAAAGATTTATTAGAGTATTCAGCATCTTTTTATAAAGTAGATTCTTCTGAAAAAAGAAAAATGCTCTGTGATAAATTAGAACTTGATATTAATAAGAAAATAGAGGATTTATCTCTAGGTAATAAAAAGAAAGTAGGTATTATTCAGGGCCTTCAGCATAGTCCAGAGTTTATTATATTAGATGAGCCAACGAGTGGGCTGGATCCATTAATGCAGCAGGTCTTTTTTGATATTATCGAAGCAGAGAATAAAAAGGGTGCAACAGTATTGTTTTCATCTCATATTCTAAATGAAGTCAAAAGGCTTAGTGATAGAATTGGGATAATAAAAGATGGAAAGATGGTTGATATTGGAACGCTTGATTCGCTGAAATTAAATAATTATAAGGAAGTGATGATTACAGCAAAAGAGGATATGCTAAATAAAATCAATCAGTTGAATGTAGCTTCTGATTTCATCAGAGGAAAAAATACCATTAAATTTCATTATGAGGATGATATTAATAAATTAATCCATGTCTTATCTACTATAGATATTAAAGATATTAGTATTAATCAACCATCAATTGAAAAACTGTTTATGGATTATTTTAAGGAGTAAGTATGAATGTATTTAAATTTGAACTTCGATTAAAAAGAAAATCGTTTATTATATGGACAGGAAGTCTTTCATTACTTCTTTTATTATTTTTCATAGAATTTCCTAGTTTTAAAGATTCAATGGGTGATTTAATGAAGATGTTTGATGCTTTTCCAAGTTGGTTTTTAAAGGCATTTGGTGTGGATTTAAATATTTTTTCTAGCTATATCGGTTTTTTAGCCTATGCTATTATGTATATTATTTTAGCAGCATCTATCTTTTCTATGCAAAACGGACTTTTAATATCTAGCTATGAAAAAACAATAGGAATGAGTGATTTTCTACTCACAAAACCGATGAGTAGAACAAGCATATTACTGTATAAGTATTTAGCAGCTTTTGTAAAGTCTTTGATGCTTACTGTAGTATTATTTATAGCTGCTTATCTCTCTAATATGATCTTAGATGGCTCCTATGTAAAAGAACTGATGTATATGTTTCTTTCATTATTACTGATTCAAATTTTTTTTATAAATTTTGGAACCTTTTTATCAAGTCTTATGTCTAAGAATAAGTCAATTATATCATTATCTATTATTATAGTATTTTCTTTTTATATTATAACAATGATAGAAAGGGTATTGGATTATAAATTCTTAGAGCTTATAAGTCCTTTTTCACATTTGGATGCCTCGAGTATTGTGTTAAAAAGAGGGTTTGATACTAAATTATTAATTTTAAATATTGCATTGAGTATTATATTTTTTATCGTATCAATCATAATATACAATAGAGAAAATGTGAGGAAGTAAGATGAATATTTACAAAAGAGAATTACAAATTAAATATAAAGGTACGATTGTTTTTACTGTACTTATGATGTTTCTAGTTAAAATTTCTTTTATGAAATATGGCTCCATTATAAAATTAGGTGGAAATAGTATTAATGAAATGATGGATAAACTCCCTCGTATTGTAAAAGCGATGTATGGTATGGAAGGTCTTGATGTATCAACACTTTCTGGTTATGCAGCTGTAGTAATTAATTTTCTTGTATTAATTTTAGCGCTTCATGGGCTATTTTTAGGAATATCTCATATAGGAAATGAAGTGAAGAATAAAACAGTGGACTTTTTATTTGTAAAACCAGTGTTAAAAAAACATATATTATTACAGAAAATAGCTTCAGGGATGACGATTATCATCGTTTTAAATCTTATTATTTCTTCTGTGCTTTTTATGACATTAAGGGCAGAAGGAGATATTGAAGGGATGTTTATTATCAGAAGTATTGTAGTGTTATTATTAGCAGATATTTTGTTTTATGCATTGGGAATACTACTTTCTACCTTATCCAATAAGAATTCTTCTAAGTATGGAATGATTGTATTTTTTATACTTTATTTTCTAAGTATACTGTCGAAATTACTAAGTAATATAAGCGTTTTAAAAATGATTAGTCCACTTGATATACTGTCTGGTTATAGTATAATAAAAGATTTTAATATGTTGTCATTTATCATAGTATGTATTATGTCTGCTTTGATGATTGCATTTTCAGTTTTTAAAATAGAAAGGAGCATTCCTGTATAATAAAAAGTGAAAAGAATCAAAAAAATACTTAAAAAAAAGAATACCTCAATGTAAAATGTAATAAAAACAGAACGCATTGAACAAGGAGGTATTCACATGAATTATAACCAAAATAATAAAATAAGTCAAATAACAGAAAAATCATTAATTATAGGATTAGATATAGGTAGTAAAACACATTATGCAAGAGCTTTTGATTATAGGGGGATGGAATTAACAAAGAAAGCTCATAAAGTACAAAATACGAGAGAAGGATTTGAAGAATTTCTTCTATGGATAGATGAGCTTTCAGATAAAAATAAGAAAGAGAAAGTAATCATAGGAATTGAACCGACAGGGCATTATTGGTTCACAATATATGATTTTATCCATTCAGAAGATAAGAAATTTGTCATGGTCAATCCATTTCATGTAAAACGAAGCAAAGAACTGGATGATAATAACCAAACAAAAAGTGATTTAAAAGATCCTAAGGTGATTGCTAAATTAGTAATAGCAGGAAGATATAGCATACCATATGTACCAGATGAAATGTATTCGGATTTAAGAATTCTAATGAATGTAAGAGAATCTGAATCCAATCAGATGATAGCAATAAAGAACAAATTGCATCGCTGGATAGATATTTATTTTCCAGAATATAAATCAGTATATTCAAATGTGACAGCTATCAGTGGATTGATGATTTTAAAA
>PDWI01007392.1_pt1 | contig 13369 bp, 9 predicted proteins | sample 1430891 | NCBI WGS metagenome assembly PDWI01 (sample SAMN01162508, study PRJNA174530) | Oral metagenome, whole genome shotgun sequencing project. | biome: Marine environment; feature: Marine mammal; material: Swab sample of the gingival sulcus; isolation source: swab sample of gingival sulcus... | reverse complement strand
TGAAAGACAGCATGCCTATGGCTGTGACATTACCTATGGAACCAACAATGAGTTTGGCTTTGACTATCTCAGGGATAATATGGTAGAGCACAATAGTCTCAAAGTACAGAGGGAGCTTAATTTCTGTATCGTTGACGAGGTTGACTCCATTCTCATAGACGAGGCAAGAACTCCTCTCATCATCTCCGGTTCCGTGGAAGAATCCACCAAGAAATACTATGAAATCAACAAGGTTATTCCCCGTCTAAAGGAGGGAGTTGATTATGAAGTCAATGAGAAAGACAAAAATGCAATCCTCACCGAAGAGGGTGTTTCCCATATAGAGAAGATTTTGAAAATTGATAATCTCTATGATAATAATCACATTGAAATGGTTCATCATATCAATCAGGCCTTGAAGGCACATACTGTTTTTCAAATAGACATTGATTACATTGTAAAAGACGGTCAGGTCATCATTGTTGACGAGTTTACCGGACGTCTAATGCCCGGTAGGCGTTTTAGCGATGGACTCCATCAGGCACTTGAAGCAAAGGAAAATGTTACCATTGCTCAAGAAAGTCAAACTCTTGCATCCATAACATTCCAGAACTTTTTTAGAATGTATAATAAGCTTTCGGGTATGACCGGTACGGCAGAGACGGAATCCGTGGAGTTTAAAAAGATATACGGACTTGATGTTGCCGTTATTCCAACCAATAAGCCCCTCATAAGGGCCGACCATTCGGATAAAATATACAAGACCGAAAAGGAAAAGTTCAATGCCATTGCCGAGGAAATCAAGGAGTACAGCTCCCAGGGGCGTCCCATTCTCGTAGGAACCGTTTCAATTGAAAAATCGGAAAAGCTTTCCGGACTTTTGAAAAACCGGGGGGTCATTCACAATGTTCTCAACGCCAAGTACCATGAAAGGGAGGCACAGATTGTTGCCGATGCAGGTTTCCCCGGAGCTGTGACCATTGCCACGAACATGGCAGGTCGTGGTACTGATATTGTTTTGGGCGGTCACAAAAAGTTTGTTGAGATGCTGGAGAAGTATGACCCCGTTCATGATTTGGAACTCTGGGAGCGATTTAAGTCTGAAATTGTTCTTTTAAATTTTGATGCGGCCAAGACTCTCATGGAAGAGATGGAAGGTAAGGACCTGAAAATGGCCGGAGAGATTATTCAGAAGGGCCGGGAGTGGGTTGAAAGCCACAATAAAGTTCTTGAGGCAGGAGGACTTCATATTCTGGGAACCGAGAGGCACGAGTCAAGGCGTATTGATAATCAGCTCAGGGGGCGTTCCGGTCGTCAGGGAGATGCCGGTTCATCACGATTTTTTCTTTCCCTTGACGATGACTTGATGCGATTGTTCGGTTCCGAGCGAATTAAAAGTGTCATGGACAGGCTTGGAATGGAAGAGGGGCAGGAGATTGAGAGCCCCATGGTTTCCAAGGCAATTGCAGGAGCCCAGAAAAGGGTTGAGGGGCGTAACTTTGAGATAAGGAAGCACCTCCTTGAGTATGACGATGTCATGAATACTCAGCGAGAGTTCATCTATAAAGAGAGAAATGAAATTTTGCAAGGAGCTGATATCTCAGAGAAGATAAAATCCTATTTCCACGATGTTGCAGCTGAACGAATTGAGTACTTCACCATGGGAGAACGCCATCCCGACCAGTGGGATTTAGATGGAATAAAAAACTGGCTGATGCAAAAGTTTTTAGTTGAGATAGATGACGAGTCTATCAGTCCCTTTGAGCTGTCCTATGATGAATATGTTGAGGCAGTTGCCGAGAGTCTCATTGCGGTTTATAATAGCAAAGAGAACAGGGGAGATCCCGAAGACATGCGTGTTTTGGAGAGGTTGATTTCTCTTCAGGTTATTGACAACAAATGGAGAGAGCATCTCCTTGAAATGGACCAGCTCCGGGAGGGAATCTGGACCGTTGGCTATGGGGAAAAGAATCCTCTTGTGGAATACAAAATAGAAGGTTCCAGGCTTTTTACCGTAATGATGGCAGCTCTGAAAGAGGAAATTCTGGAATATATGATGAAGGTGGAAATAGAGAAGGTGGTGGAGGAGATTCCCCATGAGTTTATTCCCGTTGGAGATGAATTTCACCAGGAACTTGAGCACTTCGGCACCGGTGGTATTCCCACGCAAATGGGGGGGGCTAAAAAGAAGGGGCGTGATCGTGTAACCGAAGGTGGAGTTAAGAGAAAGAAAACCAGAAGGAGCAGGAGATAGTCATGGCAGAAGTTCTGATGAAAAGCATATCCGGTATAAGGGGACATGTGGGAAATGGCTTGGACCTCTCTTTGATAAATCAGGTCGCAGGTGCCATGGCCAACTTTACCAAGCGAGGAACCATTATAATTGGCAGGGATTCCCGTCCATCGGGGGAAAGCATCTCCATGAACCTGGCCTCCTCCTTGAATCTTTTGGGATGTGATGTGGTAGATCTGGGCATCGTCCCCACTCCAACTGTACAAATGATGGTGGAGGAGTTTGGAGCCGATGCCGGCATCATTGTTTCAGCATCGCATAATCCCATTGAGTGGAACGCCTTTAAACTGGTTAACAGCCATGGAACTTTTTTTGTTCCGACGCAGATAAAGCGATTCCTTAAACTAATGGATAAAAAAGAAAAGACTCAAAAGTGGAATGGAATAGGCAAATACCGCATGGATAAGAGTGCAGGGGAAGTTCATATTGCAGCTGTACTTGACATGGTTGATGTGAAAAGAATCAGAAAGTCCAAGTTCAAGGTTGTACTTGATTCGGTCAATGGTGCCGGCTCTGTCATAACCCGGGAGCTGTTGGAGCGGCTGGGGTGCAAGGTGGAAACTATACACTGCACTCCCAATGGTCTCTTCCCCCGTGGAGCAGAGCCTCTTCCTGAAAATCTCAACGACCTTTCCGAGACGGTAAAAAAAGCCGGAGCTCACATTGGTTTTGCTCAGGACCCGGATGCAGATCGTCTGGCAATTGTGGATGAAATGGGAACCCCCCTGGGGGAGGAATACACCGTGGTGCTTGCTGTTGAGCACATTCTCTCCACAAAGAAGGGGCCCGTGGTTGTGAATCTTTCCACAACAAAGGCCGTGGAAGATATTGCCTTAAAATACTCAGCACCTTTTTCAAGAACCCCCGTGGGAGAAATTCATGTAGTTGAGGGCATGAAGAAAAATGATGCTCTCATTGGAGGCGAGGGTAATGGAGGAGTTATCTTTCCCACAGTTCATGGGGGCAGGGACAGTCTCGTGGGTATTGCCCTTGTTTTAGAGATGATGGCTCATGGAAAATCTTCAATTTCCGAAATCAGGGCTTCAATGCCAAACTATTTTATGAAGAAGGGAAAGCTAAAAATAAAAAAGGGCCAGTCCCTTGATAAAATTTTGAAACAAGTTCAGGGTGTTTTTGCAGGAGAAAAGTTCAGCCGAATTGATGGACTTAGAATTGATATATCAAAAAATGAAGAGTTTCCAAACTCCTGGGTACACCTTCGGGCATCAAATACGGAACCTATTTTCAGAATCATGGTAGAGGCCGACAGCAGAGAGAAGGCTGAACGACTTTATAAATATGTTTTAAAGGTAGCTAGATAGGTTTCCCCAACCGGATATGATGATAACATAGCTTGCCAAACTGAGGAGTACCAGTATGATGCCCTCTCTTCGGGATATGCGAAACTTGGTTTTTGCCATTACCAGCAGAACAACTGCAAGCACGCATAGTATTATGAGAGAGACCAGAGCCTCTTTTTTCAGGGTCAGGTCTCTTATTGCTCCCGCCAGGCCCAGAACTCCCAGGATATTGAAGAGATTGCTTCCAATGAGATTCCCTGCGGACATTCCGTCCTTGCCCTTTAGTACGGCAGTGAGAGAGGTTGCCATTTCCGGAGCCGATGTTCCCATTGCCACAATGGTCACTCCGATTATCCAGTCCGAAACACCTGCGGCTCTGGCTATAAAGGAGGCGGAATCGACTAAAAAATGTCCCCCTGAAACAACTGCAGCAATACTGGCGGGAAGAATGAAATAGTCAACCACTCTCACTTCATGTTTAACTATGTTCTCCTCAAGGGTCTCTTTCTTCACAAAGAGATAGGCCAGATATAGCCCCAGCATGACTAAAAAAATGAGGGATTCGTAAAATTCAAGTTTTAGATCGCGGAGAAAGAATAGAAGCAACAAGGACACAAGGAGCATGAAAAGTCCATCCCGATAGATCATGGTGCGGGTGGTCTTTACCCCCGCAATCATTGCTATGGAGCCCAGAATGAAACCGGTGTTAAAAATGTTTGAACCCACAATATTTCCTATGGAAATGGCGGCTTGGTTGTTAAGGGAGGCTGAAACGGTAACCGCCATTTCCGGAGCCGAGGTGCCCAGGGCTACCACGGTGAGTCCAATTACAAGATCTGAAATTCCGAACTTTGCCGCAATGGCAGATGCCGATTCCACAAGATAGTCCGCTCCCTTCCAGAGCAGAGCTATGGAAAGGAGGAGCAGAAATATGTTCAATATTAGCTCTGTGGCAGACATTTTTTTAATCGATTTTCTCGGGAATTCCCGTTTTCAGGGACTTATAGGCCCCCTGGACAATTTTAAATTCAGTTATTATCTGCTCAAGAGATGGAGTCCAGGGGCGGTTGTTCATGTAGTCCTCCACAAAGGCCTTTGACATGGCTTTGAATCCGAGAAAATCGGAAAATTTTGTGAGGAATTTCTTCTTCTTGTTACCGTAAATTGATGTGAAAAGTCCATTGCTCTCAAAGGTTATTACTCCCTCTGTTCCAAAAACTTTGGAAAGTCCCATGCCCTTGAAGCGGTTCTTTATATGCCACGAGTGGAGCAACTTGCCAACCACTCCATTTTCAAAATTCACCACTGTCATAATGGAATCTTCAAATGGAACATTGCTTTTATACTCCACCTTGGGTTTGTATGCCATGACGCTAAGGGGGGTTGAATTGGCCAGATTAACCAGGAGGTTTATCCAGTGAACGCCTCCTTCAAGGAGAGCTCCTCCTCCCATTAAATCTTCATCGCTGCGCCAACCTGATATTTTATCCCGATTATACTTGGTGATTTCAATGAACATGGGCTGACCTATGACACCCTCTTTGATAGCTTTTTTAATCTTTCCAACAAAGGGTTTGTAGAGATAGTTTTCAGCCACGGTGCAGCGCACATTGTATTTGCGGACAGCTTCGTGAATTTTCTTAACCTCATTTATGTTTCTTGCAATGGGTTTTTCGATTATTATATCCTTTCCTGCCTTTGCAGCAGCAACTGCCACTTCCTGGTGAAAGGCATGGGGAGTTGTTATGAAAACAATGTCAACTTCAGGAGCATCAAGGGCAAAGTCAATTTGAGGAAAGGCACGCTTTCCATGAAACTTTGTCTTTAGTTCAAGTGCTTTGCGATTATTGCTATCATGAAAAAAGAGGTCCATGTTTTTAAATGATTTTCTCAGATTTTGGGCATGTCTTGAGGCAATATTTCCGCATCCCACGAAACAAATTCCCGGTAACTTTTCGTTCATAATTCTCTCCTTTGCTAACAACAACAGTCAGGATCTCCACAGCCACCGCCATGGTGATCGTCGCATCCACATGAACAGCTCTCTTGGAGCATGGCAGAGATCTCTTCCTCGGTGGCTTCCCTTGCCTCGGATATTTCCACATCAAAGTGAAGGCGTTCTCCTGCCAAGGGGTGGTTTCCGTCAAGGACTACATTTTCATCGTCAAGGGAGGTCACTGTGAGAATATAGTTGTTTCCTCCATTTTGGGCTTCTAACTGCATTCCAACCTCCAGGTTTGGAATATGCTGCAATTCGCTGCGACTCATTTTTGTTATCATTTCTTCGTTTCTCACACCATAGGCATCTTCCGGCTCAATTGATGCGGTGAACTTATCGCCCTGGGAGTGTTTTGCCATCTCCGCTTCAAGTCCGGGTATAATATGGCCCATCCCCTGAATATAGGTCAATGGTCCATTGCCCCTGGAGCTGTCTAAGACCTCTCCGGAATCATTTTTCAGCGTATATTCAAAGGTTACCACCATGTTTTCTTTAATCTGTGGCATTTATTTCTCCTAAATGTTTTATAATGACAGTTGAAAATTGCTGTCCTGTCAAATTCTGTGCCATTGCCCATATATAGCAAGCCTATTATGTATATTTGTCATTGATTGATGAAAAATTCAAGAAAATTTAAAAAAAATTGACCATTATGGGCAGATTAATATAATGCTTCTGATAGCCTGTAACTTTATTGAGAAAAATTGTAGACAGAAAGATCATTTTTCTTTAACCAAAGTTTACAAAGAATGGAGTCAATATGTCAGAGAAAAACATTGCAAATTTGAGAATAGAGGTTTTCTATAAAAAAAATGATCCCCGCTGTGAAGCCCTTTCCGTGAAATTGAACAATTTGGGCTTTCCCCTTGGAAAGATCTATATGTCCGATAACTATCTCATAAATACTCCCCTGGAGGAAGGAGATTCGGAAAAAATAGCGGATATGCTTTCCAACCCCGTAATTCAGGATTTCAGGGTAAATCTCAGCTATGTTCCTGAAAACTTTTCCCATGCCGTTGAAATTGGCTTTTTGCCCGGAGTTACGGACAATGTGGCCCATACCGTTCGGGAGTCAATAGAGGACCTTCTGGGCCAGGAACTCCATAGAGAAAGGTCGGTCTTTTCCAGCCGTTCCTATTTTTTCTGTGATATTGATGATGAGGTTGCAAGAGGAGTTGTTGCCGAGCTTCACAATCCCCTCATTGAGAGAGCCCGCATTGTGACGGCACCGGAGTTTTCGGGTTTTGGAAATGAAATTCCCATTGTTCAAATTTCGACCTCAACCATTGCAGATGAGGTAAATCTGAACATTCCTCCCGAAGAACTGGCTGTCATTGGAAAGGAGGGCATTGCAAACAGCGACGGAACCCGCAGAGGCCCCTTGGCTCTTGATATGGAGTCAATGAATGCCATAAAGGAATACTTTGACAGTGTTGAAAAGAGAAAACCCACAGATGTGGAAATTGAGTCAATTGCCCAAACCTGGAGTGAACACTGCAAGCATACCATCTTTGCCTCCTCCATTGATGATGATGTGCCAAGGGGCATATACAAGACATATATTCGCGAGGCAACTAATAAAATCAGAGAAGCCAAGGGCGAAGGGGATTTCTGTGTTTCCGTCTTTACCGACAATGCAGGGGGAATCATCTTCGATGAGAACTATATAATTTCCGACAAGGTGGAGACTCATAACAGCCCCAGTGCCCTTGACCCCTTTGGAGGTTCAATCACGGGCATAGTGGGGGTTAATCGCGATGAAATAGGTTTTGGCATGGGAGCCAAGCCCGTGGCAAATAGGTATGGTTTTTGTTTTGCCGACCCCGGAGATGAAAGCCCCCTCTATAAGGATAGTGCCGGAGATGTACCCATGCTATCTCCCAGAAGAATAATGGAAGGAGTGGTTCAGGGCGTGAACTCCGGTGGAAATACATCGGGAATTCCCACGCCCCAGGGTTTTGTTTACTTTGATGAACGTTATAAGGGCAAACCCCTTGTTTTTGTGGGCACAGTGGGTCTCATCCCCCATAAAGTGGGGCTTAAGTCTTCCGTTGAAAAGAGTGCCATGCCGGGCGATGCCATTGTAATGGTTGGAGGACGCGTGGGACGGGACGGCATTCACGGAGCTACTTTTTCTTCCGAGGCTCTTTCGGCATTTAGTCCGGCAACAGCCGTTCAGATTGGAGACCCAATTACCCAGAAGAAGTTTTCCGATGCAATTGTAAAGGAGGCACGGGATAGAAATCTTTATAATTCAATCACGGATAATGGTGCAGGAGGTCTTTCCTGCTCTGTATCCGAAATGGCAAAGGAGTGTGGGGGATTTACAGTTGACCTGGAAAAGGTTCCGCTGAAGTATCCCGGACTTGCTCCATGGCAGGTTTGGGTCAGCGAGTCACAGGAGCGCATGACTCTTGCCGTTTGTCAGGAAAAGGTCCATGAATTCATTGAGTTGATGAAAAAGCGAGGAGTTGAAGCCACTGTAATCGGAGAGTTTAACTCCACTTCGAGGGCCATTGTTCGTTTTAAAGGAAAGGAAATATTTAATTTGGACATGGATTTTCTCCATGACGGACTTCCCCATAGGAATCTCAAGACTCGTGAGTTTCCCTATTCCATTGGCAAGGTTAACTTTGAAGAGCCCGAAGACTACCTTAAAGTTTTGAAAGATATGCTTGCACGGCTCAATATCTGTAGCTATGAATTCATCTCCAACCAATATGACTCCGAGGTTCAGGCAGGCTCCGTTATCAAACCCCTACAGGGACGGGGCAGGGTCAATGGAAATGTCTCCGTCTTTAAACCGGTTCTCAACTCTAAAAGGGGAGTGGTGCTCTCACAGGGAATTTATCCCTCATATAGCGATATAGATACATATAACATGGCAGCCTGCTCCATAGATACTGCCATTCGAAATGCCATATCCGCAGGAGGAAGCCTGGACTATTTGGCAATCCTGGACAATTTCTGCTGGTGTGATTCCAACAACCCTGAGCGTTTGGGCCAGCTCAAGAGTGCAGGGCAGGCATGCTACCACTTCTCCATTGCCTATGGCACTCCTTTTATTTCGGGTAAGGACAGCATGTTCAACGATTTTCGCGGATATGACGAAAACTTGGAAGAAGTTGAAATTTCCATTCCTCCCACACTGCTCATCTCGTCCATTGGAGTTGTAGAGGATGTTCATATTTGTCAGACCATGGATTTTAAGTTTGGAGGAGATTTAATCTACATTGTGGGAGAGACTTCTCGCGAAATGGGGGGCTCTGAGTATTTTCTATACCAAAGTGCAAAGAGCAAGGGGAAAGTGCTTCAAGATGAGACCGTGCCCGGGGTTAATGCAGAGCAAAACAAGAAGGCATATCTTGCAGTGGAGCAAGCCATTAGAAGCGGTGTTGTCTCTTCATCTGTCAGTGTGGAGCATGGAGGAGTTGCTGTTGCATTGGCTAAGTCTGCCATTGCGGGTAAATTGGGAGCCAGAATAAACCTGTCTGACTTTCCCCTTTGCCAAGAAATGCGAGATGATGAAATTCTCTATTCCGAATCTCAGGGGCGTATCATATTGACCGTGCGCCCTGAAAAGCAGGAGGAGTTCGAGAGCTTTTTTACAGGAGTTCCCCTGGGACTCGTTGGAAATGTTGCCCCTGACGGTGCCTTTGTGGTCAATGGACAGGGGGGGAATGCAATCATCGCCGGAGATGTGGAAACACTGGGCAGTGAATATAGAAAAACATTGGAAAATTATTAATTATTGAGGTAATATGACAATAGCGAAACCTAAAATATTAGTTCTAACGGGATTTGGAATTAACTGCGATGAGGAAAGTGCATATGCCTTTCAGGTCTGTGGAGGAGATTCATACATAATACACATAAATGACCTCATAGAAAACAGGTCCATACTTGAACAGTTTCAGATGATAATGTTTCCCGGCGGCTTCTCCTATGGAGATGACACTGGAAGCGGTAAGGCCTTTGCCAATAGAATAAAGAACAATTTAATGGAGGAGGTTCTTGCCTTCATTGAAAGAGATACTTTGGTCTTGGGAATATGCAATGGCTTTCAGGTACTTGCCAACCTGGGACTTGTCCCCAATTTAACAGGAGACTCCAAGGCTTCCGTTGCTCTGGAACACAATTGCAGCTCAAGATATGAGTGTCGCTGGGTTGACTTGGCTGTGAATGCCCATTCACCCTCTGTTTTTACAAAGGGCTTGGAGTCTCTCCATGTTCCCATTGCCCATGGCGAGGGAAACTTTGTGGCAGAACCTGAAGTTTTGGAAAAGCTGGAAGAGATGAATCTGGTTACAATGCGGTATTCTGATTCTCAGGGAGAACCTGCAAAGGGTAAGTTCCCTGAAAATCCCAATGGTTCCCTGAATGATATTGCCGGGATATGCAGCCCAAATGGCAGGGTGATGGGAATTATGCCCCATCCTGAAAGGGGGATGTTCTTCACTCAAAGAGATGACTGGACCCTTCTCAGGGAAAAATATGTGAGAGCGGGAGAGGAAATCCCGGAATTCAGCGATGGCATTAAAATTTTTCAAAATGCCATTGATTACTTTAAATAAATAGGCGGAATCTTATGAAAAAAACCACTCTGGCTTTCTTTATAATTCTTTCCATGGTTTCCTGTTCCCAATGGCAGGTAAATGAAATTAAGTTTAAAGAACTTGCTAAAATTAAAAATGGCAATGAACCGGGAGATGTGGAAATTCTTAGGGATGACTATTCTCTCAATGAGCTCACCTTCAGTGTCCATGTTTTGAATGACAGGATAATAACAACGGATAATTCTCTGAAACGCATACAGGTCTTGGATAAGGCGGGGAAGCCTGAACTCATAATCGGGAATATTTCAAATACCGATAAGGCTAAAATTCCCGTTGCGGAATTTAACTTCAGTGTTTTGGGCTCATGTACCGTTGATGACGATGATAGCATCTATGTTCAAAATCGAATAGTTGGAAAGTCGGGCAAAAAAAAGAACTACGGGAATTCCGATTTTCTGCCCTCCTATATTCTTGTATTTAATAAATCCGGGCAGCTTCAATATACCCTGGGTAAGACGGGTATTCCCGATATTCCATTTTTTTACATCGAAAATCTTTTTGTTGATAGCAAAAACAGGCTCTTTGTAATTTCAAAGACCTTCAATACCTGGGAACTCTACAGGTTTAAAAACAAGACCAGGGAACGCTATATTGATTTTTCAAAAATTAAGTTCAAAGAGGAGGAGGGGAACAAGGTTTTTAAGGGCAAGATTGAAAATATGAAAGTTTTTTCTTCCGGGGAATCCGTTCTCATCTCTGTGGCCTATTATCACGGACTTCGTTTTAAATACAGAAAGATTTATGAATACTCCATGGAAAAAGGAAGTATCATTCGAACAATCGCCACCATACCTGACCCGAAGAATGTACTCTTTAACATTGTGGACGATAAGATTATATACTTTTGGAATGTTGACAATGGAGATGTGAAGTTCATGATTGTTAATATGGAAGGTAATGTTATGAGCAATGTTCGCATCAACTTTGACAATAGAAATTTCTTTTCCAAGATAATTCACGACAATGAAGGCAATATCTATTCATACCATGCAGACGGTAAATTTATAAAAATTCTTGAATGGGAATAATATGAAGGTTGTCACTGCCCGGGAAATGTCTCACATTGACAGAACTACCATTGAGGAGTTCGCCCTGCCGGGAAGTGTTTTGATGAACAATGCCGGGCGAGCCATTGCCAATGTTGTTTTCGAAAGGGGTTGTTGTGACAATGTTTTAATATTCTGCGGAGCGGGCAACAATGGAGGAGATGGCCTCATTGCAGCTTACTATCTCCATTCCCGGGGCTTGAAAGTCACCATTGTTATTCCCGAAGATTGTGAAAGCTATGAGCAGAGACTTTCCCCGGATTCTCTTCTCTACTACAATGTCTGTGTAAAAAATTCCATTGAAATTGTTCGGTTTCGTGACTTCAAGCCCGGTGAATCTTACGGTGTGGTAATTGATGCCATTTTCGGAACGGGATTCAGGGGGCAACCCCATGGTGTGGGAGCGGAAATGATTGATTGTATCAATGGACTGAATTGTTTTACCATTTCCGCTGACATTCCAAGTGGCATGGAGTGCGACGGGAAGGTTTACCATGACAGAATTGTAAGGGCAAATCACACTGTAACCATGGGTTTGCCCAAGGTTTCCATGGTTACTTGGCCGGGTAAGGGGTTCTGTGGTCAGGTCGATGTCGCTCCCCTTGGTTTCCCCGAAACTCTTCTCTCTTCGGATTCCATTAAGAGGGAAACCACTGAGGCGAGTTTAATTGGTAAAATACTTCAAGGCAGCTTTCTGAGAGAATGCAATATACACAAGGGGGAGCGGGGGCGCCATCTCTTCGTAGGAGGCTTTCCCGGAATGGAAGGGGCCATCATGCTTTCCGTTGGGGCTGCATTTAAGTCAGGTGCCGGGCTGGTTACCATTCTCACCCACCATGAGTCAAGGTCGGTAATTGCGGGGAAAATTCCCGAAGCCATGACCAAGGCTACTGGTTTTGGTGAGGGGAATGAGATAGCCTCCTACATGAATGAGAAAAAAATAAATTCCATTGTAATTGGTCCAGGTTTGGGCAGGAGTGATGAGGCCGGGGAGCTCTTTTATTCTATTTTAAATTCTCTGGACGAACTTGACCCCGGTTCCATTGTCATTGACGGTGACGGTCTCTTTTTCTATGCGAACTATTTGAGAGAGAATAAGCCTCCGAAAAACTGGTCTGTTGTTCTCACTCCCCATCTCATGGAGGCTTCCCGATTTTTTACTGATGTTTCTGTTCATGACATTGAGGGGAACAGAATTTTTTATGCCGAGGAGCTGGCAAGGTTCACCGGTGCCTCCGTGGTTTTAAAGGGACCCTGTTCAATTTCAAGTGACGGCGAGAGGTCCTTTATCAATGTTACGGGAAACTCAGCCATGGCAACTGCAGGTTCGGGAGATGTTCTTTCGGGAATATGTGCATCCTTTCTCAGTCGATTCAGGGGAAATGCAACGGTTGCCCTGGCTGCCGCTGTTTTTGTCCATGGCATGGCAGGGGATATTCTATTGGATAAAAGGGGACTGGATAGTTTTTCTGCCGGCGAGATGCTTCATGAGATTTCAGGGGCCATGGCAAATATTTCACAGGGCGGTATTAAATGGAGCTGATGAATAAACCTCCCTGTCATGAATGCGGCGGGAGTTGCTGTAAATATGTTGCCCTTGAGATAGATAAGCCTGTGAACAAGACAGACTATGACAATATCAGGTGGTACCTTTTGCATCGTAATGTGAATGTCTTCATTGACCATGAGAGGAAGTGGTTCGTGGAGTTCAGGTCTCCCTGTGAGGCTCTCTCGGAAACGGGAGCCTGTGAGGTCTATGAGGAGAGGCCTAAAATATGCAGGGAACATGGCAACTACGAGGGAGAGTGTGAGTACTATTCAAGTCCCTATGCGGAGTATTTTTCTTCTGAGCAAGAATTTCTGGCATATCTGGGAAATCGAAAAATTGACTGGAAGTTTAAGAAGTTGAGGAGCTAAGACGAGTTTGAGTTTCTGCGTGCCGCTCCTGCATGAAGATTTTAGAAAAATTTTATTTTAAGGTTTTTGGTAGATGCAAATATGCCCCATTGAGGAACACCACTGGAGGTCCATTGTTGAAATTCAGAGTGAGGCCTATGTGGATATTGAGCCTGAGTCAGAGGCTGTTCTGAGGCGGAAGTGGTTGCTTTCGCCCCAAAGTTGTGCGGTAGCTTTGG
>PDWI01019498.1_pt1 | contig 13371 bp, 12 predicted proteins | sample 1430891 | NCBI WGS metagenome assembly PDWI01 (sample SAMN01162508, study PRJNA174530) | Oral metagenome, whole genome shotgun sequencing project. | biome: Marine environment; feature: Marine mammal; material: Swab sample of the gingival sulcus; isolation source: swab sample of gingival sulcus... | reverse complement strand
CATTTTTATGAAATTTCGAGTTAGTTATCCGGGCTATAGCTGACCAGGGCAGCGGTTTCACCCATGAGCTTGTGCGCCTGATACCGTTTCAGGTTAAAGGGCTTGAGTATCTCAGGGCATTCGTTGGTGGCAATGAACTGTGCCATGTATTTGCCAGCGGCAGAGCATGATTTAAAACCAAAGTATCCCCAGCCGCAGTCCATGAAGAACCCTTCAATCGGGTCATTACCGTCCATAATGGGTGCCATATCCGGCGTCATGTCGGCCAGGCCGCCCCAGATCCGCATAAATCTTAACCCCCGCAATGCCGGCAGAAATTCAGACAAGGCTTCTGCCTGGTGCTTGATATAATGGGCGGTATTCAAGGTGGTGTAGTTGGGCCATGGGTCCATGTGAGCGCCGGTGGCAATTTCGCCCTTCAGGGTCTGGTTGGCGTAGCAGTGATAGGCACCAGAAGAGACCACATGGTTGAGAAGGGGCTTCAGGGGCTGGGTGACCATGGCCTGAATGGTCAACACCGAGATGGGCAGTTTAATGCCCAAAAACCCATGGATCAACGACGCCGAGTACCCACCGGCAGAAACCAGCACCTGTTTGCAGTGAATGGTTCCCTGATCGGTTTCCACCCCAGTGATTTTACCGTTTTCGGTATTGATACCGGTGGCTTCGGTCTGTTGATGGATGTCAACCCCCAGTTTGGCCGCGCCTTTGGCAAGGCCCCAGACCACGGCGTCATGGCGGACCACACCGCCTGGGGGATGGAACATGGCCCCGTGGATGGGATAGGTAATGTCTTCAGAAATATTGAGCGCTGGAACCAGTTCCTTGGCTTCCTTGGCGTCGATGAGATGGGACTCAACACCGTGAAACTGGGCGGTGGCAATGTTCATCCGGGCCGCTTTCATGGCTGCCTCGGAGTGCATCAGGTTCAGGTTCCCGCAATTGTTGAACATCAGGTTATAGTCCAGCTCTTTGGTCAGGACCGGCCACAGATCCAATGCGTCTTTATACAGGGGCACATTGTACTGAGTGCGTTGATTGGCCCGGACGATGGCCGTATTGCGCCCGGCACCGCCAAAGCCGATGTAGTTTTTTTCAATGATGGCAACATCTGTGATGCCATGTTCTTTGGCCAGGTAATACGCCGTTGCCAGGCTGTGAAGCCCACCGCCGATGAGGACAACATCGTAGCTGGACTTCAGCGTTTTCTTTTCTCCCCACATGGGTTTACGTTTTCCGAACATTGGCCTTCTCTTTAGTTATTATTAAGGTTGGTATTGAATGCCTTCAATATTAGCAAATACTTTGAGAAAGAATATATGTCAAGCGTTTTCTTATAACATGAAATATTTTCTTTCGTTCCCCATTCAAAAAAAGCCTTAACTTACACCAAGCTATTTAAAAAAATTATAAAAATTAAGATCGTAAACCCATGTAACTCAAGCAATCACAACCCCGTTTTCATCAAATGCCTGGAAATACCGACACACTTCAATTTTACGGACACCAAAATACATTTATCTATCTAAAATCGTATATTTTTTTATTAATTGATAAGATCACCAATATTATAAAAGAATAAAAGCGTTCAAGATTGAATCCTGAAAAATGAGTGTTTTTCTTTCATTTTTCTTGACATTCATGGCCATTAAGATGTAATTACCTAATAAAATTAAATTATTTCTTATCAACGTGGTTTTAATCCAGGCATTTTTATATGAATGAAACACCTTCTCACCCTGTCATCACCCAGATTGCAGCCAAAATAGATTCCTTAACCCCCAAAGCCAAAACACTGGGAACGTATATCATCCACAACCCGTCCAAGGTTGTCTTCATGACCACCAAGGCGCTTTCAGAGGCCTGCAACACCAGTGAAGCCACAGTGGTGCGATTTGTCGCCACCCTGGGCTATAAAAAATATTCAGATTTTCAAGAGGCCCTCAAGGATTTCGTGAACACGGGCATGTCCCTGCCGGACCGGCTGGACATCAAGGATGCGCAACACCCTGGCATGACAAGATTGCACAGGGGGATCCTGGAAGAGCTCAACAACTTGAAGCACCTGTATGCGCACATTGACGTGGATCGTATGAACCAATTTGTGGACCATCTTGAACAGGCAGACACCATTTATTTTACCGGCTCCCGGCTCTCATATACCTTTGCCTATTATTTTGGATGGTCCATGACCAAGGTCCGGCGGGGCGTCCATATCATAAAAGGGTCTGACTCCACCGCCATGGACTTGCTCATTAATGCACCGGAAAAAAGCCTGGTGGTCCTCACCGCCACCACCCGGTATCCCAACGAGCTCATTAAATTGAGCAAAATGATCCGCCGTGCCGGCCACACCCTTCTTTCCCTCACCGACGCCAACTTGAGTCCTGTCATCCCCTTTGCTCACCTCTCCCTGGTCGTGCCGGCCAAGTCCATTCCGTTTATCGGCAATATCTCTGGCATGCTGGCGGTCATTCAGTACATGGTGCAGGAGCTGGCCAACCGTAAAGGCAAAGATCTCAGGGAATATCAGGAGCAATTGGAGCAGGTCTATCTGGAAAACGATATTTTATTTAACCTTGACCCCAAATAGAGAAACAAAAAAGGACCCTCACCATGTTGCAGACCCAAAAAGCACTTCTAACCCTACTCGACGATTTAAATATCTCTTACGTTAACCACGAGCACCCGGCCGTATTCACCGTGGAAGAAGCGGCCCAGCACAGCCAGGGCATTGAAGGGGCCCATTCAAAGAATCTATTCTTCAAAGACAAAAAAAAGAAGATGTTCCTTGTGGTCACCCTGGCGGACAAGCCCTTGCGCATCAAAGACGTGGGCAAACGTATTGGGGCCAAAAACATGTCCTTTGCCAAACCCGACCTGCTCATGGACGTTCTGGGCATGATCCCCGGTGCGGTCACCCCCTTTGCCGCCGTAAATATTAAGGAAAGAGAGGTGAAAATCGTATTGGATGAAGAACTCATGGAAAACGATCTACTCAATTTCCATCCCCTCACCAATACTGCCACCACCACCATCACCCCTAGCGACCTGGTTAAATTTCTGGAATACTGTAATCAGCCTCCTGAAATCATACGGCTTTAGGCCCATGATCAAAATTAAATCTGCTTATAGCATCTTGCATAAATATCCGAGAACGACGCATGCAACATTCAGGTTACAGGAGACAGGCCATGAAAAAATTACCCATCGGGATTCAGATCTTTTAAAAATTCGTGACAATGATTATATAATCGTTAACTATTTGAATTTTAAATGATTTAGAACTATGCATCTTTCTTAAACGGGAAGATTTTTAAAAATATCTGTGGCGTTAAGTAAGATGTTCCCAGAAATCAAGAGGCTTTCATATATAAAGGAGTGCCCGATGGGCAATCAATCGAAAATCCAATAAAAAAGAGGGGGACCAGGCTGCCTGTCCCCCTCCTTATTATTCAGGCTGATGTTTAATTATTTATTGTTTTCTTCGACCCAATCCAACAAGGCCGAGAAGGCCAGCACTCAAGAGCAAAAGGGCTGAGGGTACGGGTACGACCCGAGCTTCAACCGCGTCTACAAACAGGGCCCGGCCGTTGTTTTGTTTGCCGGTAAATGAATCAACGTAGTAACCACCGTCTCCCAGTTCGATTTTAATATACCGAGCTGTGTCAAGCCCCCCGTCTGAAAGGTCGCCCCAGATGTACTCGCCGTAGGCCCCGGGTGCGGATCCATAGTTCATGTTGGGGTTTCCATGCCAAGTGCCCGAAGCATCACGGCCGGTATATTCAGAGAGCAGCACCCACTGGCTCTCATCACCTTTAATGGTGATCTCACCCAAGGGGCCTGGGCCATCGGGATCCACAGCGCTGATGGTGGGGTTGTAATCGGCTGTGGCCGCATAGACTTTAAAGGTGCCCCGTTCATCGGAAAACGCCTTGTTAAAGGCAAATCCAAACCCGTGGACCATGAAGTCAATGCCCCCGTAGTTGCGCCCGGTGTTGCCGATGACATCATCGGTGCCGTTGACAATGTCCTGGTCAAAGGCGAAGACAATGCTGCCGCCAGAAGCGGCACCGCCCCATCCCATGGCTGCGTAATCTGGAGTGCCAATAACGTTGTCATAGGTGACCAGGCCGGGCATAATATTGGCCGTGCCGCCCCAGTTCTGGTCCATTCCCTGGATGACGGTGGTATCCACATTATGCTGGGTGCCAACAGCTACCGGGTTGCCGGTACCGTCATCTCCCCAGAGGTTGATGGTCTGGTCTTGAACATAATACCAGCTGGCACCGGCTGCGGTGGCATACTGATTGTTGTCAAAAACGGCTTCGCCATAGGCCCAAGAGGACCCCACTCCAGCCACGGCAACCATTAACAGGATGCTGATACCTATTGCCGTTATTCTTTTCATTTTAAAATTCTCCTTTAATTTAATTGTATGTGGTGCGTTAATGCAGATTAAGTACACAATGACCCGGAATATGTCTCTCCGGTGACCATAATGCTTAAAAAACAGCCTGTTAAAGTGTGTGGGAATTACATCTTTTTAATATAGCATATTGTTATGTCAGCCTAGTTCTTTCTGTATACACCTATCAACCCATTTGTCAATGTTTTTTTAAAAAACATCAGAATTTTTCCGTTTTGCTGATGGTGGACCCCATTCAGACCATGGGCCTATCAGACCATAATTTAAAGGCTCAGTTGTGGTATGTGGACATCGCGGCCCCTCCTGTAACGCCTCTCTATGTAATTTAGTTCGCAATATATTGTAAAAAATTTCACAATGATATTACATTTTTTTCACAATCTGAGCTACGCCATTTTTTACCAGATTTCATGCATCTTAAAATATATTATAATTTAAATAAGTTATAAATATGTTGGCTAAAAATAAAAAAATGGAATAATTATTGCTTAAAGCGATTTTGTCAGCTCATCAAATTGGATTTAGCTTCACTGATTCAATATTAATAGAGGATGGCTTTTTTAAATAAAACGATATTTATTTAAAATTTATTAAAAAGTTTATTGGAACTAAACTTTAATTTATTTTTTAATTCACCTGAGTTTGCGGCATGGGTTTTGGAATTGAAATTGTTTCGAGATTATACAGGATATTTCATTCGGCGTGTCACCTGGAAGGCGGGCGTCAAAGCCAAGGGGCACCACTGTCACACCCATCAAATATTGTGTTGCAGATTCAAAGTTTACTTAGGAGCGAAGACATGAAAAAAACAGTGTTATCTTTTTTGATGCTAATTTTTCTTGGGGCTACCGTCAATGCCAGTGCCGATGTGATTTTTACCGAGACCTTTGATTCGGGTATAGGAAACTGGACGGTAGAAGATTACAACGCTGACGGCTACACCTGGGAACACAACAATAATCTCTCCTGGAACTTCACCGGCGGTAGCGGCGGATTTGCCACGGCCGATTCTAATATGTCCTGGGCGAATGACTGGTATGACGCGTTGATCAGTCCGGTGATTGATGTGACCGGCTACAACAAGATTACCGTGTCTGCCAATATCAGCTATCAGCATGATGTTGACGGAGGCTATGCAGATGTCTCTTATTCCGTGGACAATGGAACCACCTGGACGCCGCTCCAGGAGTGGACCGCTACCTTCCAGGGGAAAGACGAGGGTCCCGTCTCCTGGAACATCACCCTTGACGCCGGCACTACCGATTTCATGCTTTCCTTTGAATATTACCAGCCCGCCTGGTCCTACTATGAATACCAGGTGGATAATGTCAGCGTTGATGCGTCTGCCGTACCCGTTCCTTCAGCCCTTTGGCTTTTAGGCGCTGGCCTTGCAGGGTTTGCCGGCCTGAGGCGGCGGCAGGACTAACTCAAACCAGATTAGATCACTGCGGGGCTGTTCCCCGCAGTGACAGGGAGATTGACAATGAAAAAATCATTGATGGTTCTTTGTTTCGTTTTGATGGTCATGGGAAGTATCCCGTCGGCATTTGCTGAATATACGGAAACCAATGCCAACGGGGTCATTGACTGGTACAATATTATTGACGGAGTCATCGAGAGGGATTACCGGAGTGTCTCCTCTAAATCGCATACCCCCTTTCACTTCAGTTTTAACGGATTTTTGGCGGAAGCAGGCGTGGATTATGAAATGGTGCTGCGCCATGCCGGGAATCGCGACAACAACCGGGAACAATGGGATCTCTATCTTGAAGGGGATGATGCCCGGATCCACATTGATGACCTGGTCTACTCCAATGCTTGGGTTGGGTCGAATTGGCTGTGGGTGGATCAGTCCTTTCTGATTACCGCTGAACACATCACCGCAGTGGGGGATAACTGGTATTTTTCCCTGGAACCCGGCACCACAAGATACAATGTCGTGGATCTGGATTGGGCTGAAATTTCCGCCGTTCCCGTGCCCGGGGGATTGCTCCTTTTGGCGTCAGGCCTTGTGGGTCTGGCTGCATTGAGAAAAAAATAAAAAGATAACCATAAGAAAAAAGGAAAATCACACCATGAAATCAAAAATCGTATTCTCCCTACTGGCTGCATTCTACCGATTTAAGCACCATTTCCGTTGATTATTGGAATTTTACGGTCAATACCACCGGCACGGTCACCATTGATGTCTTGTCATGGGAAAGGGACCCGAATACCTGGGTCTGGGTGGATGTAAATGGGGACGGGGAAGACGCCTTTATTGATTCGTCTATCTATGTATTCAAGGATTCTTTGGATGCAGCCAACCTCTATGTCTCCAATGACGACAATTCTTCAAACTTTGGTACGGACGGCACCATCCGGGGCAATGACTCCTATATTTCCCAGGAATTTGACGCCGGGGATTACATCATTGCCATCAGCTCCAGCGGATATCCGCCATATTTCTCTGTGGACGAAGCCGTGGCCGGCCTGAATAACAAGGCCATTATTCCCTATACTTCAGGTGAGGGCGATCACGGGGACTACAGGATTGCCGTGAGCGGCGATGTCTCTGCCGTTCCTGTGCCGGGCGCCATTTTCCTCCTTGGCGCGGGCCTTCTCGGGCTGGCAGGTTGGAAACGGAAAAATTAATTCAGGACCGTGAATTTAAAATGATGCCCCATCACAAAAGGCGGTTTGTTCTTTTTTCGGCGACCCTGGTGATCCTGGCCGGAATGGTATTGTCCGGCCAGGCAGCAGTTTCAGCCCTGCAGGCAGACAAAAAATCGTCCCCCCAAAAAAAGGAATATATCCTTTCCGTGGATCAGACCCTGGCTGAATCTGCTTTAAAAGCGGTTTTTCAAACAAAGGATAACCTGGGCCCCCGTCGGTTTACCACCCTGTCTGAATATACAGGCAGGGATTACTACGTGGTGCAGGTCGGGGATAAGGCATTGGACCGCCTGGCGACCAAGGCCGACGGAATAAAGGCGACACCAGTGGTGTACCGCTATCTGGAAAACACCCTGCCCAATGATCCGCGTCTTGCTGACCAATGGTGCCATACCAACCTTGTAACCCCAGGGTTTGACATGGCGTCGGACACGGCCTGGGACATCACCACAGGATCACGGGATGTGGTGGTGGCCGTCCTGGATTCGGGTGTGGATTACGGCCACCCAGATCTCATCTCCAACCTCTGGGTCAATGAAAATGAAATCCCGGACAACGGTGCGGACGATGACGGCAATGGGTATGTGGATGATATGTACGGCATTGACGCGGGCAACAACGATTCCGATCCCATGGACTATGACGGCCATGGCACCCATTGCGCCGGTATCATTGGTGCTGCCGGCAACAACGGTGAAGGCGTTGTTGGCGTCAACTGGCAAGTGCGGATCATGGCCATTAAAGGGTTTGATGAAACCCAGGACACCATGTCCACCGCCATGGAGCTGGAAGCCATCAATTACCTGCTGTTCATGAAAAAGTACAAAGGGGTGAATCTGGTGGCGGTAAACGCCTCCTTCGGCTTTACTGGGGAGATGGACACGGCGGAAATGGAGGCCATTGCGGCCCTGGGACAGGCCGACATCCTTTTTATTGCCGCAGCCGGCAATGACGGGGACAACAATGATTCAGGTGCCTATGGTCATTATCCCTCTTCTTATCCCCTGGACAATATCATTGCTGTGGCAGCCTCGGATCAAACCGGAGATCTGGCCTGGTTCTCCAACTATGGGGAGACCACGGTGGATCTGGCCGCACCCGGCGATGAGATTTTGAGCACCTTTCTCCATACCACGGCCTATGAAGTTGATCCGGCCGCGGCCCTGTTCTTTGATGACTTTGAATCCGGCCCTGGAAATTTTACCCTGGCGGGGACTTGGGCCGTGACCCAGGAGAATGCGGCCAGCCCCGTCCATGCCCTGTCCGACAGCCCGGACGGCCGGTATGGCGCAAACATTGATTATTATGCCACCAGCCGGATCATTGATCTGTCCGCTGTTGACACCCCCCTGGCCATTGGGTTCAAGGCCTTGCATGACATTGAACCTGAAGGGTCATATTTTTTTGACGCGCTCCAGATCTGGTTTCTGGCTCCAGGTACCCCCGGTCAACCAGCAGGGCCGCCTGTGATTCCAAAAAAATGGGGCATCACCAGTGACGATGCTGCATCTGGTACGTTCTCCTGGACGGACAGCCCGGTGGGGGAATACCGAAACAACAGCGAACAATGGCTCATGCTCCAGGGGGTTGATCTCTCTTTGGCCCCGCAAGGCACTGAATTCAGGTTCAAACTGCGAGGTATTACCGAAGCCAACTACGATACCCTGGAGATCCACTTCAGCCCGGACAACGGGGAGACCTGGTCCGACGCCATGCTCAGTATTGATGGGGACCATACCGCCGCCTGGGAGGAATTCACGGTGTCAATTCCCGCCGATTACCTGACCCAAGGGTTCATGGCCGCCTTTATCCTCAACAGCGACAATTCCGTGACAAAAGACGGATTCTACCTGGATGACATTGAGATCGCCCATGGAGAAACGCAGTTCTTTTTTGACGATGTGGAAAACGGGATGGGCCAGTGGCGGGAGCCCGGCACCAATGCTGTTCCGGCAGAGCCCCCCCATTGGGAAATGGGCGGGCAGTTTGCCGGGTCTTCCAATGGTGCGTGGAAACATTACCACTATGGCATCCCGGAAAAATTTTTCTGGGACGGGTTCCGGTTCCGGCTGGTCATGCACACCGACGGTGCCATCCACAAAGACGGGGTCTATATTGACGACATCGGCATCGGGGTGCCGGAAAATACCTATGGATACGAATACCTGAGCGGCACCTCCATGGCCACGCCCCAGGTGACTGGGGCGGCCGCCCTTGTGGCGTCAGCGTTTCCCGGCCTGAATGCCGACGACATCAAGGACCGGATTCTTGACGGCGTGGTCCCGGCTGCCAATCTGGCAAGCAAAACCGTGACCGGCGGCAACTTGAACCTGTTCGGCGCCCTGGCCGACCTGAGCACAGATTCGGACGATGATGGCATCCCTGATTACCTGGACAACTGCCGCTTGATCCCCAATTCGAATCAGACCGATTCAGACGGGGACGGCTATGGCAACATCTGTGACTGCGACTTGGATAATGACGGCAGCGTAAATTATACCGACTTCATGATCTTCAGACAGGCCTGGGGTACCCAGGATGCCCATGCCGATTTTGATGGTTCAGGCAGTGTGGACATATCAGATTTTATGTTATTTCGGCAAAAATGGGGCACCATGGTGCCCTTTGAGTAATCTTGTAAAAACCAATAGTGCCGCTTTGGTTCCCAATGTCGGCCCAAAAACAAAAACTGACCCGCGCCATCGGATCACATTACCCGGCAGCGCGGCACCCAAAGGAGATGTAACATGAAGAAAATTGCAGTGATGGCAAGTATTATCATCATGGGGATATGCATGACCGGCATGGCACATGCCTATGATGCCTTGTTTAACGAAGACTGGGATGGCGGCACCTGGCTGGGCGCTCAAAGCCCTGGTATTGACGCCTGGCAAATTGAAGACAATGACGGCGCAAGCTCCTGGGCCATCTGGGATGAAGACGATAACTATACAGACGGCACAGGCCATTTTGTGTGCGCCAACTCTGACTATTACAACGAGGCCTTTGACGACACCCTGTGGAGTCCAGTGATCAATACCGCTGGATATGAAAATATCCATTTGGGCGCATACCTCTACTGGGAAGCGTATTACGCCGAGGATAACGGCTATATCCTGCTTAAAAAAAGTAACGGGGACATAGTTGAACTGGAAAATTTCGATGAAAATTATAATTCCGCACTGGATAATGGCACAAGCTGGGTCTGGGAGGACAATATTGATGCGTTTCTCGATGGGGAAACGATGTTCCAGGTGGGATTCCGAGCAGACCTGATGGCCGATTCCTACTATTTCCAGGTGGATGATGTTTATGTATACGGCGATGCCGCAACCGTTCCTGTGCCGGGAACTATGTTGATCCTGGCCCTGGGACTTTTGGGACTGTCTGGACTGAAAAGAAAATAAGCCTGACGGGTCAGGCTGAAATGGCCCGGTAAAAACCATAATTATGATCAGCTAAGGAGAAAAAAAGAATGAATATGAGACACACAATTTGTGCCACCGCACTGACGTTGTTATTAGCCGTGCCCATGTCCGCATCTGCGGCCCAATACAAATCCGTATCCTTTACCGATCTTGGAACGGTAGAGGCCGTTGCCATCAACAATAACGGCATGGTGGCCGGCCATGACGGGACCTTTGGATTTACCTGGTCCAACGGAGTCTTTAACAATTTCGGTTACAAGTATACCGATTCCAGTGAGGTCACTGACATTAATGACAACGGGGTTGTCGTTGGAAAAGAGACCGGCAGCCTCCAGAAAAACTATACCTATCATTCTGCCACGGATACGATTACCTTCAGTAATGTGGACATGCGGGTAACCGGGATCACTACATGGTGGATACAAATGATACGGCAACCGAACTGGCAGGCATTGACCGGGCATACGGCATCAATGATTCAGACCAGGTGGTGGGCATGATCTGGGAGGGCCCAGGGCCGGATCAATGGCAGCGCGGCGTGGTCTATGACAACGGCAATGTTACGGTTCTTGGCGCCTTGGGGACCGATCCGGACATGAGTTTCGGGGATGTCATCAACAACAATGGGGATGTCATTGGTACATCCTGGACCCAGGATTGGGGGAATATGACCAGCTATTTCTGGGCCGGCGGCTCCGATCCCAACGCCCTGGTTGAGATTCCGAATCTTGCAGGAAATGAAGACGGGCAGACCTATGCATACGCCCTGAGCGATAATGGCTTGGTGGCAGGAAAAAGCAATGATGGTGACATTTTTAATTGGCAGGGTGTGATCTGGGACGGAGAAGACTTGGTCAATCTCAATGACTTGGTCTCCCTGGAAGCGGGTTGGACCATTACCAATGTCAACGACATCAATAATAACGGCATGCTGGTGGGTACACTAAAGGATGCATCGGGTACTGAACACGGTTTTGTAATGGAAGTCACCGCCGTTCCGGTTCCCGGCACCATGCTGTTGCTGGGGATGGGTCTGCTCGGCCTGACCGGTCTGAGAAAAAGACAGGGATAGACTGTAGGTTGGGTTAAAGCGAAGCGCAACCCAACCATAAAACCGCAAAAAAATGCCTGGCGGGTCAGGCTGAAATGACCCGGATATAACCATAGTTTAATTAAAGGAGTTAGAAAAATGAAAAAAGTATTTTCTGTTTTAATTTTGGCGGGCCTGGTAATGTTCAGCGCACATAGGTGCGGCATGCCACGGTCCTCTGGATTCATCCGTAATCCTTGGTGCGCCCACCGGAGCGGTTGACGGCACCGGGTACACCGGCTGGGGAAGCGGGCAATCCGGCTATGTTGAACTTGGGTTTGATCAGGCCTTTACCAATGGTGATGGCGATGACATCATCGTTTACGGATTTGGTCCGGGTGACGCAACGATTTCTGTATCCGTAGATGGTACGAACTGGTCTGATTCGGTTGCGCTTGGAAAATCCGGTCCCGGTTCTGCTGCCGCGTGGGGGTATGATCTTTCGGATTTTGGTGTCACATCTGCCCAATATGTCCGGATTGACTCCGGCATGGCAAAATTTTACGATGCGGTTGAAGCCGTCAACCCAGTGCCGGTTCCCGGCGCAATCTGGCTGATGGGCGCAGGGCTGATGAGCCTGGTTGGACTTAGAAGAAAGATGGATTAAACAACAGAATGGAATAAGGGAAACCAGAGACTGGGAGGCGGACTTTTGGTCTTTGGTTTCTTTACCGCATGTTGGGTGGTGTCGCTTAACCCAGCCTAGGGGCTGCGGGTTTAACGACCTGAATAATTGTTTATAACTAAGGAGAAAAAATGAATTTGAAGCGAAAAAATACAACGGGCCTGATCCTTCTGGCCGGTGTGACTGTATTTTTATGGGCGGCCCTGTCCTGTACGGCCGCGGCATCGCCCAATTTCATGGCCAATGCCGGGACCTCCGGCAGTGACGCCTTTTTCAAGGTGGCTGTAACCTGCCGATGGCGATGCCGTGGTGACCAAGTTCGATGCCAACGGCAATGAAGCGTGGTCCCGGTCCTTTCCCGGTGTCGCGACCAGCAACTGCAACGCCGGTGCTGCAGGTGACAACGCCATGTTTCTCACCGGCCGCACCGCTTCCAACACCCTGTGGGTGGTCAAGCTGGACAATGATGGCACCATCCTGTGGCAGAAAACCTATACCCATGGCGCTTACACCAAAAGACGGAGGCTGCGTTGTTTCCCTGCGCATCAGACCGGAAGGCGCCAGTGCGACAGGCTACGTGAACTATGATCAGGGTCTGGCCAAGATTGCGGCTGACGGTACCCTGGAATGGATCAAGTGCTATGGTTCCGCCAGCTATGATTTTACCGGTGAAGTGATTGAGAGCCGCAACCCCACCGGTGCTGTGGACGGCTACCTCATTGCCACCCATGAAGATGACTGGGCCGGTGCGGATGACAACGGCGTGATTCTGGTCAAGGTGGACACCACTGGTAATCTGATATGGAGCAAATTCTACGAGGGCTACAATACCACGCCCGCAGCCGACGGCAACGAGTTTGTCAAAGGGCTATGCCAGACCGCAGATTACGGGTATGCCATCGTGGGAAATTCCTACAGCGCCAGTGATCCCGCTTGGGGCAGCCGCCGCACGCCTTATATTATCAAAGTGGACCATGGTGGCAACAAAATCTGGGCCAAACGATTTGGGATTCTCAGCAGCAATCCGGGCGGTAACAGTTTCACGTATGGCGATGTGGCTCAGGCTGCAGATAACACCGACCTGATCGTGGCCGGCACCTATTATGGTGATGACTTCTGGCTCCTGCGCCTGTCAGAGAACGGG
>PDWI01007390.1_pt1 | contig 13374 bp, 13 predicted proteins | sample 1430891 | NCBI WGS metagenome assembly PDWI01 (sample SAMN01162508, study PRJNA174530) | Oral metagenome, whole genome shotgun sequencing project. | biome: Marine environment; feature: Marine mammal; material: Swab sample of the gingival sulcus; isolation source: swab sample of gingival sulcus... | reverse complement strand
GCAAAAGATATGGGGAGATTGGGACAAACAGGGCATATGTCAAGTGATGGAACAGGCACTTTTGAAAGAATAAGACGTTATCATTCAGGCGCATATATGGCTGAAAATTGTTCTTACGGCTATGCCGACCCTGTAAGAATAGTATTACAATTACTTGTTGATGAAGGTGTACCAAGTTTAGGACATCGAAAAAATATATTAAACAAACGTTATAATAAAGTGGGAGTGGCAATAGAAAAGCATAAAACCTATAGGTATAATTGTGTGCAAGATTTTTCTAATTAATTGCTGCCAAAAAACTCTGATAACTTCGTTACGCACAAAAACACATAACATAACACATAAAAATAAACAGATGAGAAAAAACATTGTTTTTGTTATTTGCATAATTATATTTGCAACAGTTTATGCAAATAGTCAAACTTCAATTAAAACAATACCCGCATTAAAACAGCGGAGTTCTTACAATTTTAGCAACGAATGGCAATACCTGTCAAGCGACTTATATCTGCTTAATCAACAGCAATTTAGTGACTTATTAAACGATATTGTAGTTATCAACTCCGGAGGACGACGCAAAAGAAAAAAGCATAATCCTGAAAAGTTACAGTCATTGTTCATACAAGCTCAATTGAAAAACATTCGATTTTTTGGAGGCGATGTGGTATATCCCATATACAACTTTAAAATTTCGCAAGACAAGGACTACACAACCGTTGAAACCGGAAATACGGAAGTTGTAAGACTCATTGATAATCTGCCACTTGTAACAACTAATGATGTTATAGACGCCGAAATAAAAGGTGAAGCAATTACCCAAAATAATGCCAATAAATTTTTAAGGGTTATAGCTCTTCAACTTCAAAATTTGGCTAAGGTGAAAACGCCCAATATTGCCATTTTAGACTTAATCGGTGAAATGGGAAAGTACATTGAAAGCAGCACAACAGGCAAACAATACAAGTTTAGTTCTACCATAAGGTTGTACGAAGGTCAAAACTTCGATAGACGATTGCACTCCGTAAATGCCTTTGTTTTTGTTCCATCAACAGTAAATGAAATAGACTTAAAGTCCAATGATTTAAAAACTTATGTAGATACCTCATCAAATCCTATTTTAAACAAAAAGAAACTTGCACAATTAATACCATACAAAAAATACCCCATGATTGTGATAGCAAATTACAAATCGAGGTATAACTCACAACTTGCAGTTGGCGACCAAATAAATTTTGACTATCTAAACGAGAGAAAGTTGAAAATAGCCGATGCACACAAAAACGAACTTATAAATAAAACCTCTTACGACCAAGAATTAAAATTAATTGACTTTTTAACGGTATTTGCCGATTTAAAACTGAAAATTAATAATTACAAACTCAACAAAAGCAACGATGTAAACAGCGACCAGTCAAAAATACTGTTCAACATACTCAGAACATATCGTAACCTACTTAAAATAAGAAATATACGAATAGCTCAATTCCAAAATAACTCGGAATTTAAGAATGAATTTTTACCTAAATACGAGTCGGTTATAACATCGGCAGGGCTTTATCTGAACGAACAAAATACGCTTACCAATGTTAAGAAAGTTGGCGAGTTTATGGAAAATCAGAATAAAAACCAGTTGATAACAAAAATTGGCGAAGAAGAAATACTAAGATTACTTTATTCGCTAAAAATACCTGATAGCGAGCGTAATAGCGAGCAAGCAAGAGATTTAAGACGATTGATATACGACCTTGAAAGCAACCTATTTGAGGAGGAATATGTCTCAATGATAACCGGTATAAACTCGCTGCCGACCAACGAAGAAGGCTTGCAGGAGAAAGAAAGAATAGAAAATGTGGCAGGTAATACCTATTGCCAAAAGTGTAAACAAGAGCTTGCAAAAGCACTCGAAAATTATAAAAAACGATACCAAGAAAACGAGAAAAATAAGTTAATACAAGAAAATGACAAAATAAGGCAAAATGCAATGACCGTTTTGTTTAAGGCGGCAAACAGTAAAAAAGTTGTGGAAAAGAAACTGGCATCTGACAGCACATCTAATGTTAATAACCTGATTAATATGGAATTAATAAAACTTAACGAGATAGTTGACAAGACAAGCGCCATACTAAAAACCGACAACAGAAAACTGGACACCGAAGCCTTAAAAGAAGAAAATTTTATGCTTGTAGCCTATACGAAAAGAATAAAAACAGGCTTTGAAACGCTACTGTTGAACTGTGATTTATAAGTATCTAAATTAAGTTAAAAATTAAAAGTTGAAAACACTTATAATTAAAAAGTTAACCTGTTGAAAGAATGATTTGTAAAAGATTGATTATTAAATAGAAAAACGAAATTCGTAATCAAAAACATGGAAGAGTATTCGTCATACAAATATCTGAAAAAACTAAGTGCAGACACACTTTCTTTTGCTTACTTGGGCAAAATAAGTGATGATATGATAACTTCTTCCGTTAATCTTCTTGAAGAAAACATTTCACAAGACAGCAGTCTGAAAAAATCTCATAGGAAATTATCATTTTTGATAGTGGAAAGTTTTCAAAATGTTTTAAGGTATGGTAATTTAGATAAAAAACTTGATTTTGAATACAAAAAGGAAATGTTTTTTGTTAATCATACTTCTTGCTACGTTAATATATGTTCTGTTAATCTTATTCAAAACACAAAAATAGAATATGTGCGTGAAAGAATTTGCACGATTAATAGTCTTGACAACAAGGCTTTAACTCAACTATACAAGGACGTATTAACAAACGAGGAATTCACACAAGCCGGAGGAGCAGGATTGGGATTTATAGAAATGGTTAGAAAAACAAAACACAAAATAAGTTTTGATTTTGTGAAAATAAATGAAGAATATTCATACATATACATGCTGGTTCTATTTACGTCTAAGAGTGCCACGCCCGAACAGCTGGAATGTAAAAATATTGATTTAGAATGGTTTAAAGAATTTCACAGTTATGTTAATGACGATGGTATATCAATAATTTATAAAGGCAATATGTATCCGCAGATTGTTGAACCTGTATTAAGTTTAGTAACTGAAAATACCCACTCTGACAACCTTGATATACAGCAAGTTACTTTTGATTTAATGTTGGAAACTTTACAAAACATACAACTAAATTTAGAAGAAAACTTAGACGATAATCAAATAACTATTTCAGTAAAACATGAAAATGATAAGTACGATTTATCTATATCTAAATTTATAGCCAATACAATATCAGAAAAAATAGAGAATGAATTTAAGGAAGTAAATTGCAGTTCGCCTGATGAATTACAACAAAGATACGAAGAATTAGCCTCACCAAAACATGCCACAAATATAGAAACAATGCTAAAATTAGTGATTACGGAGTTTGCAATAGAAACAAAAAATAAGTTTAAATACCAATTCTCTCCTGCCGACGAAAATAAAACAATCCAATCAATTAAAGTGGAATTTTAGATTATATGCACCATAAGTTTATTATAAACTATACTGCCGCGCTATTTTCTTTTCAGGCTCATTAACAAACAGATACAAACAAATCAGGAAGAACCATTCCAAGGGCTTCATCAGAATATATGTTAATCGGGTAGAGACAGGATATATCCTGTCTCTACAATCGTTAATGACAAACAGCAAGGTTAAAAAAGAAAATATATATAGTACATAAAATAACATCTCATACCAAGGCTTACGCTTTAGTACTATAAATATTATCAAAACGGCAAATGTAAGTCCAAGAGACAGAGCTATTGACATAAATTAATATTACAAAGTTTTCAAACAATGTCACTCAATATAACAAACTGATTACCAACACATTTAAGACACCTATTGACTATCTCGCGTGTTTTTTTGCACAGCAATAGCACCATAAATGGAAAGCATATATCCAAAGGCATAAAATCCTTTTTCGCTTGGCATAAGTTCGGCATTCCATAATCCTATTGTCAATAATACAATAGCCGCAATTGTTGAAAACCAAGATAACCCATAGTATATATCCGTAACAGGTATTCCCTCTATTTTATCCCTTACCGTCTTTTGTACCGAAATTACCGAAAACAGTCCATACATAAGAATTGTAAAATAATATCCCTTTTCATTTAGCTGCAATTCAGCTCTCCAAAGTCCTATTAAAAAGCCTATTACACCAATACATAAGGCAAACCAAGATGCTATTATAAAAGCATTTGATGGCTTTAACTTATCACTGTTTTTATTATAATTTGTACTATTAATATTTTCGTTTGTTTCCATATCTTTTTTTCAAAATTCTTTAAATATCGCTAAAAAATGGCTATTTCACATAAATTGGTGCAAAAATACTACAATAACATGAGGGAAAGTGTTGTTTTTCATCGCAGTTATAAAAACTTCCCGCCGAACACTGTTTTATGTTTAATATGCAGATACATCACCCCAATTTTCACCTCTTTTTATTCTATAAAGTTGCATTTCTGATATTCCAAATCGTTTGGCTATCATCTTCATGCGAGTTTTTCGGTTTGGGTCGTTTATTTTTTTCTTTATCAGCTGCACCTTAGCTTCTGTAAGTTTAGCCGAGGCTCTTATCTTCTTTCTTTTAAACTCTTTATATTTTGGATTGCTAAATTGATGCCTCTCTTTCTCCTCCTTTGTTGCCCATTTTAAGTTAATTACACGATTGTCTGTCTTGTCGTAATTAAGATGTATAACATAAATTCCGTCGTTCTGTTCAAGAAAATGCTGAGCCACCAATTTATGCACGTATCTTCTTGTTGATTTGCCTGAGGTTTGCCTAACATGGAGCGCTGTATAACCATTAACAAAAGTTTCATTAACCAAATATTCCTTAGCCCCTTTACAGTTTAATATACGACCATAATTAGATATTTTGAACTTCTCTCTTTTTGAAATTCCCTCGTCAAATTCAATATCTTTCCAAATTTCGTCTTTATAAAAATTAAGCATAATAATGATATTTAATGAGCATAATTATACTAACAATTAAAGTAATAATTTATTGATAAGCATAGCATAAACAGGATAGTAGAGACAGGATGGTAGAGACAGGATATATCCTGTCTCTACGGGAATACTGCTTTATATTAAGATGAAGAAATACTAAAACAATATCTTATTAACCAACTGATTATTATTTCTTTATCCAGTCGTAACCCTTTTCTTCCAATTCAAGTGCAAGCTCTTTGCCTCCGGTTTTTACAATTCTACCCTGATACAAAACATGCACAACATCAGGTACAATATAATCAAGCAAACGCTGATAATGTGTAATTACCAAAGAGGCATTATCTTTGGTTTTCAGTTTATTAACACCATTTGCAACAATTCGTAGGGCATCAATGTCTAAGCCGGAGTCGGTCTCGTCCAAAATAGCAAGCGTAGGCTCTAACATTGCCATTTGAAAAATCTCGTTTTTCTTTTTCTCACCACCAGAAAACCCCTGATTTACAGCACGATTAGTAAGTTTAGACTCAATCTCAACCAACGCTTTCTTTTCTTTCATTTTCTTTAAAAACTCGGCTGCCGACAATGGCTCTAAGCCCTTATGCTCACGATGCTGGGTAACTGCCGCCTTCATAAAATTGGTTATCGACACTCCGGGAATTTCCACAGGATACTGAAATGCCAAAAATAAGCCCTCGCGCGAACGCTCATCAGGTTCCATATCTAACAAATCCTTACCCATAAAGGTTACTTTACCGCCGGTTACTTCAAAAATATCGCGTCCGGCAAGCACAGAAGCAAGCGTGCTTTTTCCTGAACCGTTAGGTCCCATAATTGCATGAACCTCACCGGCTTTTATTTCTAAATTTATTCCTTTTAAGATTTCTTTGCCCTCAATATTTGCTTTGAGGTTTTCTATTTTGATTAATGTTTCGCTCATTATTTGTATATTTAATTTTAGCTTTTGGCTATTGGCTTTTTATTTTATATTATGATGTTATTGGTTCTTTTGAATCCATTATTTGTTACCTAACCGACACTTCCCTCCATAGTAAGTGCCAATAATTTCTGTGCCTCAACGGCAAATTCCATAGGCAATTTGTTTAAAACCTCCTTTGCAAATCCGTTTACAATAAGGCTAACGGCATCTTCCTCAGAAATACCTCGCTGCATGCAGTAAAATATCTGGTCTTCAGACACTTTTGAGGTTGTAGCTTCGTGTTCTACAATGGCACTGGCGTTGGTAGATTCTATATAAGGAAAGGTATGCGCACCGCATTTGTCGCCAATTAAAAGCGAGTCGCACTGCGAATAATTACGCGCGTTTGCAGCTTTGGGGTTTATTCTTACCAAACCTCGATAGCTGTTGTTGCTCTCACCCAAAGAAACGCCCTTTGACACAATCGTACTTTTGGTATTGCTTCCTATGTGAATCATTTTCGTACCTGTGTCTGCCTGCTGAAAATTATTGGTAACTGCTACCGAATAGAACTCGCCGACAGAATTATTTCCTTTCAGAATAGTACTCGGATATTTCCAAGTAACCGACGAGCCTGTTTCCACTTGTGTCCACGAAATTTTTGAGTTATCGCCCTTGCAAATTCCTCTTTTGGTTACAAAGTTGTAAACCCCGCCTTTGCCGTCTTTATCGCCCGGATACCAGTTTTGCACGGTTGAATATTTAACCTCTGCATCTTTCATGGCAACAATCTCCACTACGGCAGCATGCAATTGGTTTTCGTCGCGACTTGGGGCGGTGCAACCTTCAAGGTAACTAACATAGCTTCCCTCGTCGGCAACTATTAAGGTGCGCTCAAATTGACCCGTATTTGCCTGATTTATACGAAAATACGTTGACAACTCCATAGGGCAACGCACTCCTTTTGGAATGTATGCAAACGAGCCATCGGTAAATACTGCCGAGTTTAATGCAGCATAAAAGTTGTCGCCGGAAGGCACTACCGATGCTAAATATTTCTTAACTAAATCGGGGTGTTTTTGTATTGCCTCACTTATGGAACAGAAAATAACACCCTTTTCTTCCAACTTTTCTTGAAAGGTTGTGTGTACCGATACGCTATCCATTACAACATCAACGGCAACTCCTGCTAATGCCTTTTGTTCCTCTAATGGAATGCCTAATTTTTCAAAGGTCTTTATCAATTCAGGGTCAACCTCGTCAAGACTATTGTATTTGGGCGTATTTTTTGGTGCGGCATAATAGCTTATATCCTGAAAATCAGGCTTTTCATATTTCAAATGAGACCATTCAGGCTCTATCATTTTTTGCCATTTTCTGAATGCTTTTAGCCTAAACTCCAACATAAATTCCGGCTCGCCTTTTTTCTTTGACAATGCCGTTATTACCTCCTCGTTTATTCCTTTTGGAAATACCTCTGTTTCTATATCGGTAACAAAACCTGCTTCGTATTTTTGTTCTGTGTATTCTTTTATTAACTTTCCGTCTTCTGTTAATTCATTGTTATTTAACGATTTACTATTGTTTTTATCACTCATTATTTATTTAATTTGTATTCAATTTTTAATAAAATTAGCGGCTGCCGAAAATATTGCTTGCAAATAGATATTTATACAAGATTTATTTTATCTCTACTCCATTTCTTCAAAATCGACATATTCGCCTACATCTTTTGTGTTATTTTGTTTTCGTTCAGTGTTTGTTATTGTAACTTCGCCTTCGGCTTTTTGCTCGTAACTATCATAGTCTTGCCTCATTTTTGTTCCCATTTTTTTGTAAAATCGAGATAACAAAATTCGTCCTGCAAACTTTAAAAAATAATATACTGCTATTGCTATCAGTAATATTTTGAGTAATGTACTCATATATATTTATAATTAATTGTTTATACTACAAACACCACTCTGTTTATAGCATGATAGAGACAAGGTTTTTGCCTTGTCTCTATTTTACATATTAGTGCAGTTGGAAAATATTTCACAACCTATTAACACAACTACCTATATTTAAGACCATTGTAAAAAATGGTTTGTGTGTGATTTGTCTTTCAAAAATACGAAAAAACTAACTAATTCATACTCACAGATGTCTTAATTCCTTTATAGGTATAATTAAACTCGCCACATTCTTCGCCAAAAGTTAAATCATAAACCTCATCTTTATTAAAAGCCAACTTTATCTCTCCGTCTACGTACCAAGGACACCTCCAACTGAAAATTAAGCCTTTTTCTGTGCGAGTAAACGACTGTCCGTTTCGTGCTTTTCCTACCACTGTGCCGTTTATCTCCCACTGACTTCCATCAATCATTTTTACAGTTTTTTCATCTTTCCAAGATGTTGAACTTCCATCAGCGTAAATTAGTTTAAGGTCTGATTTTAAGTTAAATAAATCTATTTTTTCAAACTTGGTTTCCATATTTCCATTCACCGAATATCCGTTTACTGAATATCCGTCAAAGTGAATTTTAGCAACACAACCTGTTTCCCACGAACCTCCAAATTCTATTTCTACTTTACCGTTCTTTACTAATCCGTCTGCCTCACAGTTATTGTAGGTTATGCTCATTGTCCAAACTTTCATATCTTCAGATAAATTATACTCAACACTGGTACAATCGTCTGAATCTGAGGCGGATTTACTTCGCACTGCACCTTGTTTAATATCTAAAAATAAATCCATTACCAATTTGGACGAAAAAACATTGTTCTTTATGGTTTCTTCATTCAACTTTGGAGCTTCTACATCATGCTCGTCACACGATACTCCTGAAAAACTAATGAATGCTAAAATAAATAGCAACTTGACTAAGGTTTTCATAATTATTTGTTTTAGTTATTACTATATTATTTCAATATTAATTACAAACAATCACCCCAAAATTTACTAAATTTATTCTTAATATTCCGAAAGAATTGTCAAAAACTGCTTATTTGGGATAATATTTGAATCCTCTGACGCATATTCAGGCTTTAAGCCATGAACAAAATACATATCTATTTCGCCCTTATTTTTTGCTTCTATTTTTCCTCTATATTCGCACTCAAAATAATCTTTAATGTATTTATAAGTTGCTCCCGAAACATTTACTTTACCTACTTCTCCGGCACTTTCCATCCGAGATGCAGTATTTACAGTATCGCCCCAAATATCATAGGCAAATTTCTTTTTACCCACAACTCCGGCAACTACTCTTCCTGTATGAATTCCTACGCGAAGATTCCATTCTACTAACCCTTCTTTTCTTTTTTGTTTGTTTAACTCTTCAGTGAAATACTGCATTTCTAAGCCTGCCAATACCGTATCAATAGGGTTACTTTTATTGCGCAAAGGCAATCCGCCCACACACATGTAGGCATCTCCTATGGTTTTTATTTTTTCAATAAAATGATTTCCTATTATTTCATCAAATTTTTCAAAAAACACACCGAGTTCTTTTATTATTTCTTGTGGCGACAATGCCTCAGATATTTTAGTAAATCCCTGAAAATCAGTAAATAAAACACTTGCCCTGCGATAATGTTTTGCATCTACCGAACCTTTATTTTTTAATTGTTCGGCTATTTCGTAGGGCAAAATATTTAGCAGCAAATCGTCCGACTTGCGTCTTTCTTCGTTTAATATTTTATTTTTATGTATTAACTCTTCCGATTTTCGCTCAAGCTCGGCAGACTGCTTTGTTATACCTTGTATAAGTTTAAACATTGATAACATAGACTTTATCCTAATCAAAAGCTCTACATTATTTATGGGTTTACGTAAAAAGTCGTTTGCTCCTGCCTCAAATGCCACCTCAAGTTTGCCGGTTGATGTAATAATTATTACTGGAATATCTGCAGTCTTTGTATCGCTTCTTAAAATATGCAAAGCTTCAATTCCATCTAAGCCCTCCATTTCCCACGTCATAACAATTAAATCAATATTCTGATTGTACGCTATTGAACACGCCGAGTTACCATCATAAGCAGGCACGACTTCGTAATCTAAGCACTCTGCTGCAATAGCATTTTGTATAAACATGTGTACATAGGGGTCTTCATCAGCCACCAATATCTTGTATCCCATCTCTTTTACAATCTATCTAACACTCCTTTTATTATTGTTGTTAATTTTGGTTCGGCTTCGTTTGCTACTTGTTGTACTTCTTCGTGACTTATTTCCACTATTTCGCCCGGTACTCCGCTGTCGGTAATTACCGAAAATGCCATACACTTTATGTCCATGTGACGGGCTACTATCACTTCCGGAACGGTTGACATACCCACTGCATCGCCTCCTATTTTTCTTACATAATAATACTCGGTTGGTGTTTCAAATGTTGGTCCTGACAATCCTACATAGACTCCTTCTACAAAATGAATATTAGCTTTTTTTGCTACCTCTTTTCCTATTTCCAACATTTTTTTGTTGTAGGCTTCGCTCATATCGGGAAAACGAGGTCCTAATTCATCAATATTTCTTCCAATTAAAGGATTGGTTCCAAATAAATTAATATGGTCAGTTATAAGCATTAAATCACCAACTTTAAAGTCAGGATTTAAGCCTCCGCTTGCATTGGATACGAACAAATTTTCTACTCCTAATAACTTAAAAACTCTTATCGGGAAAGTTATTTCCTGCATAGTGTAACCTTCGTAAAAATGAAACCTACCTTGCATGGCTACCACTTTTTTGTTTTGTAGTTTTCCGAATATTAAGTTTCCTTGATGACCTTCTACCGTAGAAACAGGGAAATTGGGAATATCGCTATATGAAATTTTATAGTCTATATCTATTTCGTTTACTAAACCACCTAATCCTGTGCCTAATACTATTCCAAATTTTGGATTATATTCGTTTGTTTTTGAATTTATAAAACTAACCGTTTCTTTTATTTTTTCTAACATAGTCGATTATTTGATTATTAAATTTTGATTTATCTTCCGAAATTTCTACCTCAATGGGCAAATAAAATGTGTTGTTCATCAAAATGGGACTAACATCCTCAAATTCACGTAGTTTAACAGCATCTTTTTCGGTAGTTAGAATTATCTTTTTAGTGTTTTTAATTGATTTGTATGCTTTTTCTATATTTCTTAGTTTGCCTTTGCTGTAATTAACATGGTCGGCATATTCCAAATGAACTATATCTGTTGTATATTTTTTCAAGTAATTAATTAATGATTTTGACGAGGCTATGCCTGTAAACAATAAAACTGAATATATCTCATGATTATTGTAAAAATCGTCCGGCATTTTTATATTATTACCAAATACATTGACGAAATTTCCATATTTGAATGTAGAAAAATATACCGATTGGTAAGCAAACGGTTTCAGACGCTCCAATTGTATGCGCTTATCAATGGGTTTTACATCGTGAGGAGTTTTTGTAAATATAATTATATCGGCTCTACTTTTTCCTCGTTTATGCTCACGCAAATTACCTGCCGGCAATAAATGGTCTCTGTAGAATGGTCTATTATAGTCTAGTAAAAGTATTGATAATCCGGGTTTTACATATCTGTGCTGGTATGCGTCGTCAAGTATTACAACATCATTATTGCGCTCCTCTAATTTTTCTATTCCTCTTTGTCGGTTTGAATCTACGGCAAGCTCTATTTGGGGGTATTTCAACTTTATTTGCTTGGGTTCGTCGCCTACTTCTGCCGATTTGGGATTATCGGAGGCTATTCGGAAGCCTTTGGTTTTCCTCTTATAACCACGACTCAATACCGACACTTTAAAGTCGTTGATTAATAATTTCGTTAGATACTCTACATGGGGAGTTTTGCCTGTTCCGCCTACGGTTATGTTTCCCACAGAGATAACGGGCACAGAAAAATACTTCGACTTAAGTATTCCATAGTCGAATAACATATTTCTGATGAAAACTCCTATTCCATACAGTAGGGATATTGGATACAATAATAGGCGCAATACTTTTATTTTAAATTACTTAGCAAGGTTTTTTGCTTATACTCTTTTTTACTTTTGGGTACAAAGTTATATGTTTTTTTGTTTTTTGCAATAATATTATCTTACAGTTACATAGGATATTGCTTGTAATTTTGCACAAATTAATTATTGGCAGCTTCTAAAAATTAATAATTATTAGGTTAATTTGATTTTTTTTTAACCCTTAATCTCAAGCCTCAACTTCTTATAAATAAGAAATTTACAGATACACAAATAGCAGATTTATAGGCTTTGCTCTTCATTCTGCTCTCGGTCAGATTCTTTTTTAAATATATTTCCTAATAGTTTTTTTCGTACAAGCTTGTTTACAAGCACCATTACTACAAATCCAATTGCAGCAGTAAGTATCCATTCTAAAAAGCTGTATGTTTCGGCATTTACAGCTGTGCGATGTGAAAAAATACCCCACGCATTTTTCCAACTCTTCTTTATGAAGAAATAATCTAACACATCAATTGATAAAAGTCCTGAAATCCAGCCAATTCCATTGGCAACTACTTCTTCTATTAATTTATTTATTGTTCTATTCATATCTTCTATCGCTTTTTTTTATATTGTTTTTCGGTAGTTTTGAATAATATTTATTAGTTTCAACTTGGGTTAATGCACTTTTTATTTCGTTATTCACTCGTCTTATAAATATTTTTAGTGTTTTTTCATTTACTTTATGCTTTCATTATTTACCGCAAATTTACAATTTTATTTTCATAATAAACAATGCGGTTTTCTCTTTTACTGTTACATATAACGGCATCGAATAGAAAAAATAGGACATTTCATATTCTCAAACCTGTACTCCAAGCATGAGATTGTTAGGAACTTGTAACTGCCCTATTGTTCGCATTAGTTATTTTTTCATGTATGGTATCAACCAAATAAATAATGCATTGACAAAGAATATCTGCCAAGGCAAGTCCATTTTTCCACTAATTAAGAAATAGACCGCCACAAAATCAATAATAACTACAGTTCCGGTTAGTAAATACAGGATTGGTCTGAGAATGTTTGCTTGTTGAACATAAACGTCTTGATACTCTAACTCAAGTAGTTGGCTATTTTTCCTTTTCAGGATTCTAATTATCTCATCTTGTGCTTTTTGGAATACTTTACCTTGCTCTCCGATAGAAACACCTGTTATTTGTATCGTCTTCTCTGATTTTAGTCTCAGGCAAATTGCAGTCTGCGTCAATCCGGTATCGTTGATGAAATATCCAATAATGTTCTTGTATTCAATTTTTTGATTGTCAATTTTTAAATATTCATCTTCATTTAGGTCAATCTTCATTGCAGTTTTTGCAAGTCGCTGCCCTATGTAAATTGTTAATCCAAGAAGTGGAATTACAAGAAAAATAATCCATTGCACATTAGTTAAAATAGCCAATCCGATACTAAAAAACAATATAAACAGTGTGCTTAATAGAGTGATAAGCAAAAACTTTTTAGTTGATATTGTCGTCAGTTCGATTTTCATTTTTT